>CEUS01145031.1_pt1 | contig 14279 bp, 10 predicted proteins | sample 427031 | NCBI WGS metagenome assembly CEUS01 (sample SAMEA2622837, study PRJEB7988) | marine metagenome | biome: marine biome (ENVO:00000447); feature: marine epipelagic mixed layer (ENVO:xxxxxxxxx); material: "saline water (ENVO:00002010), including plankton (ENVO:xxxxxxxx)" | depth 140 m | reverse complement strand
GTCACCGCTGAGATGCGGGCACTTATCCGCGCTCTAAATGAGCCGGGACGAGTGACGGTAGGGAAAACGGTCGGGCTTCATTTCTCTTGGTTTGTATATCGAGGTGAGGCGAATGCCTCATTTTACCCAATTCAAGTCAAGCCGTGGGAAGATACTCGTGCATTTATGAACTCCCCCTGGGCTCCTTTTTGGAGCGCACCTCCAATTCCTGAGGATGATCTTTGGGTCGTGGAAGTCACGTTTGATGAACCTGGGACGTACGTCCTGCAGGCGCGTGCTGATGATGGTGCCATCTATACGGATGAACAGGTTACGGTCAACGTAACCCCGCTCGTCAACTAGGCTTTACGCTAGGGAGAGAAGCCCTGGCTCAAGTTCTCTCTACGCAACATTCAGCCGGCTTGGAGGGTCTCTTGTTGTCTAGGCGAACCACTATGAATGTTATGTGAGCCCTGGCATTTCTGCCCTATTACGACAAAATTGTAGGAATATGGCCTAGATCATTCGAAAATGTCGCTATTGGTTTAGTGGCAGCCAAAAACTCTTCTCCTCGAAGAAAATAATGAGCTTAGCTCTTCCCCGCCAAAAGCTTTCTACGTTGGCAGAGGTTACTGAGACCCTAAACACTCCGCTTGACCTTAGGAGCGCGCTCATGCGTGTGCTCGAGCTCCTGGAGGAGGAACACGGGACAATCAGTGGCACGATAACTCTGCGAGATCGTGATACAGGTGACCTAAACATCGAAGCGGCCACAGGAATGACATGGCAGGTGCAGCGTCGCGCAAAGTACAAAGTGGGTGAAGGGATAACGGGTAGGGTCGTAGAAAGCGGGCGACACATTATTGTTCCTCAGGTGAGCCAAGAGCCGCTATTTCTGGACAAGACTGAAGTATGGAAGCAAAGCGGCCGCCCCGAGCTAAGCTTCGTGTGTGTGCCGGTTCCGGTAGACGGAAAAACGGAAGGAAGTCTCGGAGTAACACTCCCATATGATGAGGATCAAAAATTCAGACCTGAGGTTGAGTTTCTGGGCGTTGTTGCTTCAATGATTGGACAAGCTGTCCGTGTCGATAATCTGGTAGAGACGGAGCGAGAACGGCTACTTACGGAAAATGACCAGCTTCGTCAGGAGCTTCGGGAGCGCTATGAGTTCCGCAATATTATTGGGAATTCTAGGCAGATGCGTGACGTCTATCAGCAGATTGCCCAGGTGGCAGGTAGCCCGACAACAGTGATGATTAGAGGAGAGTCCGGTACTGGAAAGGAGATGGTTGCGCATGCGATTCACTATAACTCCGCGCGCTCGGAGAGTGCGTTTGTCAAAGTAAACTGCGGAGCGCTTCCTGATACCCTGATCGAATCTGAACTCTTCGGTTACGAGCCAGGAGCTTTCACGGACGCACGTGAACAGAAGAAGGGCCGTTTTGAACTTGCTGACGGAGGAACACTTTTCCTTGACGAGATTGGTGAGTTGTCCCCGTCTACCCAAGTGAAAGTTCTGCGGGCGCTCCAGGAGAAGGAGTTTGAGCGGCTCGGAGGGGTCCAGCCGATCCGAGTTGATGTTCGGTTGATTACTGCAACAAATCGGGATCTAGAAAGTGCAATGCGCCAGGGTGCCTTCCGCGAAGACCTCTACTATCGACTAAATGTCTTTAGCCTCTTTATGCCGGCACTACGTGATCGAAAGCCAGACATCCTTCTCTTGGCGGACCATTTCGCTGAAAAATATGCAACGGTTTTGGGAAAGAGCGTTCGCCGTATCTCTACCCCGGCTATCGACATGCTGATGGCGTATCACTGGCCTGGTAACGTCAGGGAACTTGAGAATTGTATCGAGCGTGCTGTACTGGTTTGCCAAGGTAGCGTGATTCATGGACATGACCTTCCGCCGACCCTTCAGACTGCTCAGGTGTCTGACACCCTTCCAGAAACCTCACTAGAGGCCGCAGTGGGGAACTATGAGCGAGATTTATTACTGGATAGCCTTAAGTCAGCGAGAGGAAACCAAGCCGAAGTCGCCCGACTGCTACAAACGACCTCTAGGGTTGTGGGGTACAAACTCCGAAAGCACGGGATTGATCCAGCAAACTACCGTGCGTCTTCCCGTCCCTCTTGGGAGAACTAACTGCCTGATCGCCGAAAGCCTACAGTTTTGTAGGATTAAGTAGGGTGTATTACAATTTTGTCGTACCATGGTCTCGTTTTGGGGGCAGTACCCTAACCATACAACTCATTTGTTTCCAATGGTTTACTGCGATATATGAAGGTGGATTCTGATATTGATAAAAATGGTACGCTGCTTGCAAATAGAGTGAGGCGTCAGGCGACTGTATGCTGATGGCAGTTGCCCCTATTCACTCAACCTGAGATCGAGTAGTCCATCGTTCGAAGGCGAAGGGAGGAGAGATGATTAAGACTGGAAAGCTGGCCGGATGGGCGGCCCGACTTGTCCTGCCTGGTCTAGTGCTACTACTAGCTCCAGAGCTAGTTGAGGCACAGGACGCAATTGATTCTGGAGATACCGCGTGGATGCTGACGTCCACCGCGCTAGTCCTGTTGATGACTGCGGGCCTCGCGTTCTTTTATGGAGGACTCGTTCCATCCAAGAACGTTCTTAACACGATGATGATGAGTTTCGTCGCGTTTGGGGTAGCGGGTGTTCTTTGGGCCGTGGCGGGCTATTCGCTCGCCTTCGGTGGGGATGGAGCGTTCGTCGGGGACCTCTCGATGATGTTTCTGAGCGGTGTAGGTATGGAAGCCAGCGGCTCAATACCGCATATCCTGTTCATGGGGTTTCAGGGCACGTTTGCAATCATCACGGCGGCACTCATTTCTGGAGCGTTGGTTGGCCGGATGAAGTTCGGGGCCTACATCGCTTTTATCGCGATCTGGGGACTTGTGGTTTATGCGCCAGTCGTCCATTGGGTATGGAGCGGCGGATGGTTAGGTGGCATGGGCGCGTTGGATTTTGCAGGTGGGACCGTGGTACATGTTAACGCTGGTGCAGCGGCGCTTGCTGCAGCAATCGTGCTCGGACCACGGCAGGACTACGGGGTGAGGGCCATGCTTCCGCATAACGTGCCCTTCGTACTTTTGGGCGCTGGGCTGCTGTGGTTCGGCTGGTTCGGATTTAACGGCGGTAGCGCGTTAGCGGCCGATGGCCTTGGAGCGACGGGCGCTGTAACGACAATGTTTGCTCCGGGTGCCACCGTGGTCGTATGGGCGTTCCTAGATCACTTCACAACAGGCGAGATGACGGCTGTTGGGCTGGCTACAGCGATTGTCGTTGGGCTCGTGGCCATTACTCCAGCCTCTGGCTTCGTGACACCTATGGGTGCTATCGCGATCGGGGCGTTAGCTGCGTTCCCTAGCTACTACTTCATTAAGTGGCGGACCCGCTCTAGCCTTGACGATTCTCTCGATGTCTTCGGTGCCCATGGAATCGGCGGTGCTGTGGGAGCAGTTCTTACAGGTGTTTTTGCGGCTGAGGCAGTTGGCGGTACGGCTGGCCTTCTCGAAGGCAATCCTGGGCAGGTCGTCACACAGGTTATCGCGATTATTGGGGTCTTAGTCTATAGCGTCATCGCAACCGTCGTGATCCTTAAAGTGATTGGAGCTATCTCAGGTGGGTTAAGGCCTGCGGCCGATCTCGAGTTACGCGGAATGGACGTCATTGCGCACGGCGAAGAAGGGTACGCAACGGGTGATGGAGCGGTTCTGATCCTCGAGGATGATTAAAGCCATAGGAGTTCGGGCACCGCGACCTCTTCGGGGTCCGAACCTTAGGACTAGCAAGCTCGAAAATCTCAGATATAAAGCGAGGTAATATCATGAAACTGGTCAAGGCGATCATTCGACCGGAAAAGCTCAGCGACGTCCTGAAAGCATTGTATCAGGCCGATGTTGAGGGAGTCACAGTGAACCGGGTCCAAGGACACGGTGGTGAGACCGAGGGCGTTGAAACGTACCGAGGGACGACTGTTAAGATGGAGCTCACCGATAAGATTATGCTTGATATCGGGGTCTCCGATTCCTTTGTCGACGTTACCGTCAACGCAATTCTAAGTAGTGCGCGTACGGGAGAGGTGGGTGACGGAAAAGTCTTCGTATTCCCAATCGAAGGGGTGTACCGGATCAGGACCGGGGAGAAGGACGAGCAAGCGGTGACTCCGGTCACCGGGGAGACGAACGAGACCACGATCTGAGGGCGACTGGTGTCCAAATGGCGTGACTACTCTTGGACTCTAGTTCATCGTCGGTCACCAGGATGAAAACAAGAATTCAACATTACCTATCCAAAAAACGGAAGGGGTTCCATATGAGAAAGAAATTATCCGCTCTGATTCTGCTCGCTGTGGCAATAGCACCTATGGCTGTTGAGGCTCAGGATGCTGAGGTCAGCGCGAATGCCGGCTGGGCGAGTGCTTATTACTACCGAGGAGTCCTGCAGAAAGCTTCTTCGGCGAGTGCCGGGGTTGATTTGGCCGCAGGCTCATTCTCGCTGGGCACGTGGGGCGCGGATGTTGGTGACGGTGCCGAGCTTGATTTCTACACCGCAGTAGGCATCGATCTTGCCGACAATATCAACCTAAGTGTTGGTGGCATTGGCTATTTTTACACGGGTGACTTCGATAACACCTATATGGAAGCCAACATGAACCTGGCGATAGGTGCCATATCAGCTGAATACTCGCTAGGATCGCATAGAGTGCCAGGTGCGGCAGCTGACTACAGCTTCTTCGCGATAACGGCTGAGTCTGCCGGTGGATGGTACGGGACGCTCGGTGCCTACGGCACGGATCTTCAGTTGGCCGGATTATTCGGTAACGGTACCTATGCCGAGGCTGGTTATGGGTTCTCCGCAGCTGATCTCGACTTCGTCATCTCAGGAATCTACAGTGACGGTGACATCTCTGGTGAAACTGACTCGTTTGGTGCCGGACGTCCGGAGATGACCATGGTGCTTGGGGTTAGCAAGACATTTGATATCCCGACCGGATAAGTCTTAATGAAGGACCGGTCTGTAGTCCGCTGATAGTTGGAGTTGCTTTCCCGCCAAGGTTAGCAGAAGCAACGGCCAGTGGTTACAGGCTGCTAGCAGGGTCGGCGCCGTGATTACCTCCCTTCTCGCGGTGTCGGCCCTGCTTTTTTCTTGTAGACCCCGGTGATTGGCAATCAAGCGAACTGCCGGTATAGTGACTTGGCTTTAATTTCGACTGAACCACATCAGGCCCCTAGTGATCAACAGGGCCACGGAGGAACGATGAGCACCGCACGTCACCTCACCCAAGTCCTTCTGCTCATCGCTCTGATTTCTCCTCCATCAACAGCCATCTTAGGTGCCCAGGACCATATGCCACCTCCGGAGCCCCCGACTGAGTGGGGCCCTATCTCGATCAACATGGAAGAGATTGAGTATCCTCACCCGGTCGACTTCATGAATCTTCAAGTGTTTGGCCAGGATGTGCGTATTGCTTATATGGACGTTCCTCCCGTGGGAGCTGCCAATGGTCAATCAGTCGTGTTCCACCACGGAGGCAGCTACTACGGCTGGTACTGGGAAGAACAGATTGAGGCCCTGACCAACGAGGGTTACCGAGTCGTAGTGAAGGACCGACTGGGATGGGGTAAGTCATCTAAGCCCATTTTGCCTTACAGCATGAGTTTGCATGCCTCGAACACGGCGCGGCTCATGGAACATCTTGGAATTTCAGAGGCCGCGATCGTAGGGCACTCGATTGGCGGGCAGATGGCCACCCGTTTTGCGTTCCACTATCCAGAGATGACGACCCATTTGGTGACCATCAATCAGATTGGTCTTACAGATAACCGAGCCGGCCGAGGATACCAACCATTCACGGGCGATATCAACACAACTCCAGACTTACAGCAGGCCTACGAGCGCGATGTTAGAACCGATACACGGCGCTATGTGGATTGGAAGCCAGAGTTCATCGAGCACCTTCGTATTCGGCATGGCCAGAGGCTTAGTGGTGACTGGCCACGCTTGCAATATGTCCGCTCGCTTGGAGGGAATTTGCGCTCTCTCGACACAGTTGTAGACGACTGGCCTCACATACAAACCAAAACATTGATTCTGGGCGGGGAAATTGATGGGCCGAACTTCCCGGCGAACGCACGCCGAGCGGTTGAGATCCTGCCTAACGCTGAGGTATTCCTTATTCCAGACGTCGGGCACAATCCCCATGAAGAGGTTCCAGGGATCGTCAACGCAGAGCTAATTCGGTTTCTGGGGACCGACCCGGACGAGCCAGCCGGGGAAGGCGGCCGTTAGCACTACTTAAAGGGCGGGATGCCTCGCAAAACACGATGTTGGGATGGTAAGGGTCCTGAGGTGTCTACAATAGATACCTTCCTCTTATACTGCGGCCGGATTCCCCTGTGCGCCCAACACTTTTGGAGATCTTGATGCAAATGTTCCGCCTAGCGGTGATAGCTCTGGTTGTTGCCAGCGTCATCCCGATACCTCTCGACGGCCAGGTACCCACGCGGATGTACGATCACGTGCACATGTCCGTGCCTGATCCGGAGGTTGCCGCGCAGTGGTATCATGACCACATCGGTGGCGAATGGGTCGATGGCAGAACCGATCGACTACTTTTCGGACGAACACGGATAATGTTCCTGCGTGACCGCGACGGTACGCGTAGGCCTAGTGCAGGCAGTGTCATTGATCACCTCGGTTTTTCGTTTCCGGACCTAGAAGCAAAGCTACGCGAGGTAGAGGAAGCGGGAGCTACTATCACTACGCCGGCACGTGCAGTCGAAGGTCTCTTCACTCTGTCGTTCATCAATGACCCTTGGGGTACGCGCCTCGAGCTCATTGAGGAGCCTCAGCATCTCGGATTTCACCACGTGCACCTTCGTGGACCGGATCCAGCGGAAGTGCTCGATTGGTATGAAAATATCTTTGGGGGTATCCGCATCCGCATGCGGGCCCGGCTTGAAGGACTCCTCTATCCTGGGAACGTTTGGCTTCTAGTAACGCAGGGAGAGTCCTTCCCAAGTACTGAAGGCACGATCGACCACATCGGTTGGCGGGCACCAGAAGCGGATCCGACACTTTCAGACCTACAGTCGCGAGGAGCAGAACTGACATCCGGTCCCGTGGACATGAGGCTCCCTAATGGGATGATCCGATTTTTCTATATAGCGGGGCCTAACGGTGCAAATGTTGAGCTTGTGCAACGACAGGCTGATATGAGGTGAGGCCCACTCGGAACGCTCTAGGGGGAAGAGGTCACATAAAGAGAGGCCTCAAGCTTGCGGGGCTTCTTGTGTTGGGTTCTACATCTTGGATGGAACGAGTTCAGGCTCAGACACTTCCGCTGTTCCGAGACGGTCAAGCCCAGGTTGTTCCTGGGTTCAACGATGCTACCCGTTGGATCCGCCATGACCTTTGGGTAGAAACCGAATTTGACTCGGACGGTGATGGCAATATGGATCGGGTGCATGTGGCCGTGACGCGACCTGGGCAGACTGATTCGGAAGACCTGACAGTTCCAGTGGTTTACGAAACTAGCCCGTACTATGCCGGATTAGGGTCAACGTCTAGTGAGTTTTTCTGGGATGTTCGCCAGGAACTCGGAGCGCCTTCTCCTGAGCGCTTGCCGATGCCCTCAATCCAACATCGACCGCTTCGAACTGCGATCTCTAATTCGCACGTACGAGACTGGGTCCCGCGGGGATTTGCGGTTGTGCATTCAGAGTCCCCGGGCACTGGGCTTTCGCAAGGATGTCCGACGATAGGTGGCGAGAACGAAACACTAGCACCGAAAGCCGTGATCGATTGGCTCAATCAGCGGGCTAGGGGATTCACTACGGCGGAGGGAACAGAGGAGGTGTCTGCCTACTGGTCGACTGGCCGTGTAGGCATGACGGGCACATCGTACAACGGGACGCTTCCGATTGCAGCTGCAACGACCGGCGTCGAAGGTCTAGAAGCGATCATACCGATCGCGCCCAATACATCCTATTACCACTACTATAGATCTAACGGTTTAGTGCGATCGCCAGGCGGATATCTCGGCGAGGACGTAGATGTCCTTTTCGACGTTATTAACAGCGGCTATCCGAACATGCGGCCCTATTGTGAAGAAAACATTCGGGACGGTGAACTCGCACTAGGTTTCGATCGGATATCTGGGGACTATAATGAGTTCTGGGCTAGCCGCGATTATTTGAATGTCATTGATGGGATTAGTGCTCCTACGCTCATGGCCCATGCATTCAATGACTGGAATGTGATGCCTGAGCACAGTGTACGAATTTACGAGGCACTCAAAACCAAGGGTGTTCCAACACAGGCTTACTATCATCAGGGTGGGCATGGAGGCCCTCCGCCGTTTGAACTGATGAATCGTTGGTTCACCAGGTACGTATACGGTGTGGAGAATCAGGTTGAGGAAGATCCCCGAGCGTGGATTGTTCGGGAGGGTGACCCTCCATTTGACCCTACCCCCTACGCTGACTATCCCAATCCAGAAGCCGTTCCAGTCACACTCCACCTGAGTACGGGTGGCCGTAGTCAGGGAGGGCTTATGATCCAGCCACAGCCGGGGCAGACACCAGAGAACTTGGTCGACAATGTCACCTTCAGTGGTGCATCGCTGGCACAGGCTGACTCATCGGCGTACCGACTTATGTACGCTACGCCAGAGCTCACAGAAGCCGTTCATCTTTCAGGTACTCCAAGTGTCAATATGCGGCTGGCAGTCGATCGTGAAGCTGCAAATCTTTCCGTCTGGGTGGTTACCCTTCCTTGGTCAGATGAGCCGGGCGTGACGGGCGTTATTACTCGTGGATGGGCTGATCCGCAGAACCACAGTTCACTGAGAACAAGCGAGCCATTGGTACCTGATCGTTTCTACGATATTTCATTCGAGCTTCAGCCTGACGACCAGGTGATTCCATCCGGCCGGCGTCTCGCGCTCATGGTCTTCTCGAGTGATCGGGATTTCACACTTTGGCCTGAGCCCGGCACTGAACTCACCATCGATCTAGACGGCACTTCCATAACGCTTCCAGTGGTCGGTGGTGAGGCAGCCCTTACTCGTGCCTTCGGGCAGTCGAGTAGGTGACAGCGAAATAGTGAGCAGGTGCGCAACACGACACGCAGTGGTGGACGCCGGAGTGCAATGGCCGTTGATGACCCCTGCTCGGGGCCGTAACGTTTCCTGCTCTTACTCTGCTCTAAGGAGATTGAGATGGCTCACAGGAGGTCAGTGATACTCGTCTGTGTTGGGCTTGCTTTATGGTTCATCTTGCCTGTCACAGCTGAAGCGCAGGTTCACCGGAGTGCCGACTACGACTTCCGGGTTGTAACCGTCGCAAACGGGTTTGAGCATCCTTGGGCTATAGCGTTTCTTCCCGACGGTGACATCCTAGTGACGGAGCGACCGGGTCGTCTGCGCGTCATCAGAGATGGCCGTCTAGTAGCCGCCCCCATTGAAGGGGTTCCCGAAGTATTTGCGGTAGGACAAGGCGGTCTTCTTGATGTACATCCGCATCCGGATTTCCTGTCAAACCGGATGATCTATTTGACGTATTCCAAACCTCAGGGCGGGCAGGAATCTACAACTACTCTGATTCGTGGCCGGCTCGAGAATGACCGATTAAGTAATATCGAAGAGGTTTTTGAGGCGGTGTCTCAAGGTCGTGGTCACTATGGGTCGCGGATAGCGTTCGACGAAGATGGATATCTTTTCGTCAGTGTGGGGGAGCGGATGGCACGTCCGAGCGGAGATTTGGAGGCACATCCCGCCCAAGACATATCAAACCACCATGGCACGGTAAACCGGCTCTTTGAGGACGGTACTATACCGCCGGATAATCCGTTTGTCGGCCAGACTGGTGTTCAACCTTCGATATGGAGTTACGGCCACAGAAATCCACAGAGTCTGGCGGTTCACCCAGAGACTGGGGAACTGTGGGAGGGTGAACACGGCCCTCAGGGTGGTGATGAGATAAACCTGATTGAGCCGGGCATGAATTATGGCTGGCCAGTAATCGGCTTTGGGGCGAACTACGGGAGTGGTTCGGCTATTCATGAGGGAACCCGTAGGGAAGGGATGCGGGAACCCGTGCATGTTTGGGTGCCGTCCATAGCAACCTCGGGAATGATGATCTATACCGGTGACAAGTTTCCTGCGTGGCAGGGGAGCATTTTTGTGGGGGGTCTTAGAGGTGAACAGCTAGCACGAGTGGTAATAAAGGACGGCGTCTCGGACCTCGAAGAGACCTTGCTTCGGGGGATTGGTCGAGTCAGAGACGTACGACAGGGCCCCGATGGATACATTTATCTTGCGATTGATGATCGTTTGGGGGACCCATCCGCGATAGTCAGGCTTGAGCCTGTAGATGGTTGAGCCTGGCCACGAAGATCTTGTTTCTCTCACCATAATAACATGACCACAGAAGCACCCTATGTAGCGCTCCCAATGCTCAGAAGCCGGCAACTTCTAGATGGACCTGACCGCGCCCCTGCGAGAGCCATGCTACGCGCTGTGGGTCTAGGGGACGATGACTTCAGCAAGCCCTTAATTGGGGTCGCAAACACGTGGACGAATGCCACTCCATGCAACGTTCATTTACGCGAACTAGGGGAGGCCGTTTGTGAGGGGATACGTGAGGCGGGCGGGACCCCTTTAGAGTTCAATACGATTGTCGTGTCTGATGGGATAACAATGGGTACATCGGGGATGCGGGCTTCGCTTGTGAGCAGAGAAGTCGTCGCAGACTCGATCGAACTCATGGGCCATGGCTACTTGTTTGACGGCATGGTTGCGTTATCCGGCTGTGACAAGACCATCCCCGGGACGGTTATGGCTTTGGCCCGTCTAGACCGTCCGTCTCTCATGCTGTACGGAGGATCCATTGAACCAGGCAGGCACAACAAAATTGACCTGACGATCCAAGATGTTTTTGAAGCTGTCGGTGCTTGTGCAGCAGGGAAGATCACTGAGGCAGAACTAGACGAGATCGAGAAGGCTGCGTGCCCTGGGGCGGGCGCATGTGGTGGTCAGTTCACAGCGAACACAATGGCGACGGTCTTCGAGGGAATGGGTATTTCTCCGATGGGTAGCGGTTCGGTGCCCGCCACTGATCCCATGAAACTTGAGGTGGCACGTGAATGCGGTCGTATCTCGGTCAACCTTGTCCACACGGGCATCACGTCACGACAGATTATCAACAAGAAGTCGCTGGAGAACGGCATTGCATTAGCCGTGGCTACAGGGGGCTCAACAAACGCAGTATTGCACCTTTTGGCAGTCGCGCGTGAAGCAGGAATAGAACTCACTCTAGAGGACTTCGATCGGATCAGTGCAGCTACTCCTGTGTTAGCCGACATGAAGCCTTGGGGTCGCTTTGTCGCGACAGATTTACACGCTGCTGGTGGGGTAGCGTTGATTGCGCGGCGCCTGCATGAAGTAGGATTACTAGACGGCGATACTCCCACTGTGACTGGCCGAAGCTTGGCCGAGGAAATCACACAAGCCGAAGCATTTCCAGGTCAGCAAGTTGTGAAGACCATTGCTGACCCGGTCAAGAATCGGGGTGGGCTTATGACCCTGAGGGGCAACCTGGCTCCTGATGGCTGTGTCCTTAAGGTGGCAGGTCAGGAGCGGACCAGATATGAAGGGCCGGCTCGTGTTTTCGATAGTGAAGAGGCCGCCTTCTCAGCCGTTCAGAACGGTGAGGTTGTAGCTGGGGATGTTGTAATTATACGGTGCGAGGGCCCGCGCGGTGGACCAGGTATGCGTGAGATGCTTGCAGTGACTGCAGCGCTAGCAGGTTCTGGTCTAGGCTCCGAGGTAGCACTTCTCACGGATGGTCGGTTCTCAGGAGCGACGCACGGCCTGATGGCCGGGCATGCCGCACCGGAAGCAGTTGAGGGTGGCCCCATAGCCGCTTTGCGCGATGGTGACATAGTGACGTTTGACCTTGATGAGGGCTCAATCTCAGTGGGTTTAACTGATGCGGAGATTGAGGCGCGGATCGCCGCCTGGGTGCCGCCGATTAAGGATGTTCCGTCGGGAGTACTCAAGAAATATGCGCGCCTGGTCTCGTCAGCGGATCATGGTGCGGTCACCACGGGGGAACTATGAGGAACTTTAATATCCCATTAGCCAGGACCCTGCAGATCTTGAGCATTCTGGTCCTTTGGTTGTTTTTGCCTAGTGGGGTCGATGCACAACAGGAAAATCCTAACCGACCTGAGTTGGGTGATCGGGGGCTCCGAGGCATCCTGGGTGGTGTTGAGTTCACGGTTGCCGACAGTGCGCGTCAGCAACTGGTCGACCGGCTCGACTTTGAGAACTACAAAGAACTCATCAGAGGGCTTACCCAATTTGGAGACCGCGAACAGGGGACTGCACGCAATGCGGCCGCTGTGGACTGGATAGAGGATCAGCTTCGGAGTTGGGGTTATGAGACTGAACGGATTCACTATCAGTACACACCTCGCGGGTCCGATCAACCTGAGCCCCGCGAAGAGGTTTTCGCCACAAAGGTTGGTGATGGTATGCCAGGCGAGATGTACATCTTAGGTGCGCATATGGATGGGCGGGGAGGTGGAGAAGCCGCCAATGATGACGCTTCGGGCACGGCCTTGGTTATGGAGATTGCCCGCGTACTAGCAGCCCCGGACGTGGGATCTAATCGGTCGATCCGTTTTGCTCTTTGGAACAATGAAGAGACAGGGCTCAATGGATCGTATGCGTATGTGGAGCAGCGAGCTTCACGCCAAGGAGTTGAAGATCCGGTTGGCTCAGGTCGCTATCCAGAGCCGACGTGGCTAGGGATGATTCAGCACGACATGATGATGTGGGATCATGGGAATCCAGTGACTTATAACCAGGCACTGGATGCGGATGTAGACATAGAGTTCCAACTCAATTCGGAAATGGCTCAAGAGTCTGCTGTGTTAGCACTCGCGCTCTTAAACGCAAACCGAATGCATGCGAGTGACTATCCAGCTGTCATGAGTAATGCCATGAGCAATACTGATTCTACACCATTCATGGACTTAGTCGCTTCTGTTAGCCTCCGAGAGAATCGGCGGCTGTACGAAACCGGAAATAGGGCCAATCCTCATTGGCACCAGCCTTCTGACCTTTTTGTAACCTTTTCCGACGCAGACTTCCGGCTGGGTTTCAACGCTGCCCAAACGACGCTAGCTGCTGTCACAAAGCTTGCGGGGGTAGAGATCATACCTTCTGGGAATTGAGAGGTGCGGGCCGATGTATCACCTGCCGCCGCTATTTCCCTTCTACCCTTAGCGGCACAGTAAGCAAGAGGCAGCCGCTGGTTCGAATCGGCATCCAGCCTCGTTAAGTTTATCAATGACGCGCCTGTAGCTCAGCTGGATAGAGCATCGGCCTTCTAAGCCGAGGGTCCCAGGTTCGAGTCCTGGCAGGCGCACTTAAAAAAGTTCGGTCGGCTTGAAGCATCTCGATCTTCATCAAATTTCTTTACGGTAAGCTGGGTATTGTTTAGGTTTTCGCGCCACAAATCGGAGATATTTTATAAGGCTCGATGGTGGGCGTAGCTCAGTTGGTTAGAGCGCCGGGTTGTGGTCCCGGAGGTCGCCGGTTCAAATCCGGTCGTCCACCCTTCTGGCTTCAGAAAACTGGGTGTTGGGGGGGGTGTTGACCCCCTCCATAGCCCTTATTAGCATTGTCGACTTCGCAGCGAGCGGCCGATGGACTGCACCGCCGCTGCGTTTGCACGTAAATGGAGTTCCCCACCTGCCGTTCCTGCGGCGCCGAGAACACTCCATGCGGGCGAACTAAAGCTGATTGAAAACTGAGGTTTCGAGTGTATAGAGCGGGCTCACTGCAGCAGGCACTACGTCTTGCTGTGTCCGACCTTAGGGTCGGGTGAGTCAATAACGTAGATTCCGAACGCTCGATCAGTAGGACAGGTCAACGTTCGATCAAGAGCTATCAAGCTTTTTTTATCAATGGAGAGTTTGATCCTGGCTCAGGACGAACGCTGGCGGCGTGCCTTATACATGCAAGTCGGACGAGGGCCCGGAGCTTGCTCCGGAGACCCGAGTGGCGAACGGGTGAGTAACACGTGACCAACCTGTCCCAGGGTGGGGGACAACCTGGGGAAACCCGGGCTAATACCACATGATGTCTTTTTGTCGCATGGCATTTAGATCAAAGAGGGCCTCTGCTTGCATGCTCTCGCCCAGGGAGGGGGTCGCGGCGTATCAGCTTGTTGGTGGGGTAACGGCCTACCAAGGCTACGACGCG
>CEUS01034351.1_pt1 | contig 14279 bp, 12 predicted proteins | sample 427031 | NCBI WGS metagenome assembly CEUS01 (sample SAMEA2622837, study PRJEB7988) | marine metagenome | biome: marine biome (ENVO:00000447); feature: marine epipelagic mixed layer (ENVO:xxxxxxxxx); material: "saline water (ENVO:00002010), including plankton (ENVO:xxxxxxxx)" | depth 140 m | reverse complement strand
TCCTCATCTAACTTATGAAACAATGGCTCAGGGGTACCCAATTTCTGACCTGACATAAGTATCTCTGGGTCCCAATTCCATCCATTATCCATTGGGGACCCGCGAAATCCAAGCATTAGGTGTAATTTTTCAGAACTAAATGGAAGAAAAGGGTAAAACATAGTTTTGAGACCGTTTATTACCGTCATGCTAACCCACAAAGTTGTAGCAGCCTCACTCCTGTTTTCCTTTATAGTCTTCCAGGGCTCCTTTTTGTCAAGATAACGGTTACATTCTTGAGCCAAACCCATAACTGTATTAAGAGCCTCCCTGAAACGACATAAGGCGATACTTTCTGCTACCTGTTCCAGTCTACTACGAGCTTCACTTATCAATCCTTCAGATATTTCATCAAGATTTCCAGGCTTGGGTACTCTGGCATCAAAATTTTTATATGTGAATGTTAATACCCTATGAACTAAATTCCCGTAAGTTGAGACGAGTTCTTCATTATTTGCCCTGACATACTCTCTCCAAGAGAAATCAGAGTCACTAGTCTCTGGCATATTGACAGTGAGAACGTAACGAAGTGGATCAGGGTCATATTTATCCAGATATTCAGGTAACCATACTGCCCAATTTCTACTGGTAGAAAATTGACGTCCTTCTAAATTCAGGTATTCATTAGCAGGAACATCATAGGGAAGGTTTAGGTCTCCACTGCCCATTAACATCGCTGGCCATATTATAGAATGAAATGGAATATTATCCTTACCCATAAAATAATACGAACGACTGTCACCTCTCCAATAATCGCGCCATCGCGATTCGTCACCTATAGATTTTGCCCATTCAACAGATGCAGAAAGATATCCTATCACTGCCTCAAACCACACATATATCCGCTTACTTTCATACCCATCCAAAGGCACTGGCACACCCCATTCAATATCCCTGGTTATTGCACGATCTCGTAGCCCAGACTCTAAATATCCAATGGAAAAGTTGCGTACATTAGGCCTCCAATAAGTTTTATCACCTATCCACTCAAGTAATTCATCATTAAAAGAACTTAAGTTGAGAAAAAAATGTTCAGTTTCTCGTATCACCGGAGTGTTACCACATAATAAGCAAATCATTCCCATTAAATCTTGTGGGTCAAGAGTGCGACCACAATTGTCACACTGATCACCTCTAGCAGTATCAAAACTGCAGTGAGGACAGCTTCCTTGAACATATCGGTCAGCCAGAAAACGGTTGTCGCTTTCACAAAATGGCTGCATCATCATACCTTTACTGATATGCCCATTCTTATACAAACTGGAAAAGATATCCTGAGTAACAGATATATGGTTATCAGTATGGGTGGAAGTAAAAAGATCAAAGCTGATCCCAAGATGATCCCAATTATCCAAAAATTGTTCGTGATATTCCTTGAATACATCTTCAGGAGAGACGTTTCTCCTTTCAGCCTCCAACGTGACTGGAGTTCCATGGGAATCGCTCCCCGACACCATAAGAACTTCATCCCCATTCATTCGATGATACCTAGCGAAAATATCTGCTGGTAAATATGCACCGGCAACTTGGCCCATATGTATAGAGCCGTTTGCATAGGGCCAAGCAACTGCAACTAAAATTCGTTCTGACATTACTTACTTATCCGAATTATGAAAATTTTATTGGCTTGATATTATCACAATCAAATTTGCAAAAACCTTCGTGGCCTCAAGTATATTTGTTAGAATCCAGCCACATAGAATACACTTTCTGCCTTGAAATCCCAGTCTTGTCCACAATTAAAGAAACCGCCTCTTTCACTCTAACACCATCAGATCTCATCAAAGTGCAAAGATCGAGAATTTCCTGATAATTCTGAATACATTTATTTTTGGATTTGGAATTTGTTCCAGAACCACCTTCAAGCACTATAGTGAATTCACCTCTGGGAACATCAAAATAGTCAATTGCTTCCGTGACAAAACCCCGAAAAGATTCTTCATGAAGTTTGCTTAGTTCTCTACAAACAATAATCCGACGGTTACCCAAAATACCTAGAATATCTTCAAGGGTTGATTTGATTCTATGTGGAGCTTCAAAAATTATTACTGGCCAACTTTGAGTGGAAATCGATCCGAACATATTTTCCCGATCAGATCGTTTCCTGGGCAAAAATCCAAGACACGTAAAGCTGTCAGCCTGAAAACCAGAAATTGAAATAGATGAAGTTACGGCTGATGGGCCAGGTATAGAAATAATCTCGATTCCTTTGTCTGCAGCGGCTGACACTAACTCTGCCCCGGGATCATTTATCCCAGGAGTACCCGCATCGGTGACCAATGCTACGTCACTATCCCTCAACATACTAAGGAGTTTGGGTAGCTTACTGACCTTATTATACCTATGGTAACTGGTAAGCTTGGTCGAAATATTATAGTGGGAAATCAACTTTCTGGTAACTCTAGTGTCCTCCGCTGCAATTAAATCCACATCTTGTAAAACGCGCAAAGAACGCATTGTCACATCCTCAAGATTTCCTATCGGAGTTCCTACCACATAAAGCGTCTGCATTTTTCTCATTTCAATTTATATTAAACACAACTGAAGCGGTCTTTCCCATCACCCACTCCCTATCAGACATTTTACTTAAACTAGGATGTCCTAAAACACCATTCAGCGCATTACGGTACCCTTCACGACTACTCACAGGAGGGAAATCACTTCCCCACATCATTCGCCTAACTCCGAAAGCCTCCTTTACCATCTCTATTAAAGGTGGCATATGATCAAAATTCAACCTAGAATGTAATATTTCTGGCCTACTACTTATTTCACCTAGACCAGGAACCTTTATATAAATACCAGGGTATTCAGACAAGTCCAAAACCTTGTGAAATTGGCCGTGTGTAGAACCATTTTCTGCGTGTCTTATTCCTCCTAAATGTTCGATGACTAATGGCAACGATGGTAGCTCAGTAATAAGCTCTTTAAACTTATCAGATGCGAAATCTTCTAAGTTGCCCAAGGAACTAACGCTAAGTCCTAGGCTCAAAGCCTTCTTCCAAATCAAGAATTTATCTTTGCCTGGTGAACGTACCGTAGGCCCCAAGCGCACACCTACAACGCCCTGTTCAGCTAAACGGCTGAGGTTTTCACAAGCATTGGGATCTCTATGATTTACTAGAGCTACAACACTAAATCTACCTGGAAATCTTTCTGAACATTTGAGTAGATAAGAATTCTCGAACATTCCCATGTGCTGGATAAGAACACCTTTATCAACACCATTGGAATCCATCTGTTGGATAAGAGACTCCACCGGCTCAAACCAACTTTCACCAGCATGGCAATGAGAATCTACTACTCGCATTCAAACTCCTTCTGTTGAGTCCAATTGAATTATGCACAAGACTAATAGTGACTATACCTAACTCAAAAATACCTATTCGTCGTAGACTTCAGGATTTACACAGGCAAGCAACTTCTCGCCTTTCAACCCATTTATAAGGTTCTGTACAGTGATACGTGACATCTCTGCCCTAGTTTTTACACTAGCACTAGCTATATGTGGAACTATCACGCAATTATCTAGAGTGAGTAGAGGATCGTTATATGGTATTGGTTCTGGTTCGGTCACATCAAGACCAGCAGCTGAAATCACTCCCGTTTTTAAGGCATCATATAGAGCCTGATGATCAACTATGGCTCCTCGAGCAGCATTAACTAGAATGGCTGATTTCTTCATCTTAGACAATGCTTCTTTATCTATAAGATGGTGGGTAGACTTACTAAGCACTGTATGAATACTGACAAAATCCGATTCCTTTAAAAGTGTATCCATATCCACATATCGCATTTTATACTCTTGCTCGATATCCTGTCTCCGAACTACATCCGTATACAACACATCCATATCGAATCCTGCAGCACGACGTGCAACCTCTAATCCTATCCTGCCCATACCAATGATCCCTAACGTACTACCATAAACATCTCGACCAAGGTAATGCAATGGATGCCATGTCTTCCATTTCCCGTCACGTACCGCTATAGAACTTTCAACTATACGCCTAGCCGCCGCCATCAATATCGCCCAAGTCGCATCTGCTGTTGTTTGTGTCAAAACATCAGGGGTATTTCCAACGGGTATACCGCGTTTTGTTGCTTCCATAACATCTATGTTATCGAACCCCACAGCTATCTGACTAATCACCCTAAGGCTAGGGCCGGCAGCGTCCATAAGTTCAGCATCGATCTTGTCAGTAAGCAAACAAATTAAACCATCAATCCCTTCCACTCTTTTCAACAATACATCCCGAGAAGGAGGGAGTTCATCTTCCCATAAATCAACTTCTACTCCGGTGTCAAGCATATTGAGCGCTTTTTGAAAAATACGTCTAGATACGAATACCCGCGCTCTATCCATTTTAATTTACCTCCTATTCAAAATTTTAACTACGATTCAGTACCAAATTTTGCCTCAAACAAAAATGTACCAAAACCATAATGAATTAAGTTACAATGCAGGATCAAGCCAATTGGAGTCCATCTTACAACTATATCTACACCAATAAACTTACCTAGGGAGTAAATATGCCCGTTAAAACATCTGATGAATTACACAATGTCGTCAAACAAATCCTGGTTGCAGTAGGCGCTGATTCCGAAAATGCTGACAGAGTTGCCGAAGGCCTAGTATCTGCAAATCTATCTGGCGTGGATCCACACGGGGTTTACCACCTCCCTGGCTACGTGAAAGACATCCGTGAGGGATCGTTGGTACCTGATGCAAAGTCTGAAATACTAAATGAAACCCCAACTACTGCTCTTGTAAGCGGGAATTGGTCATTTGGATTCGTAACAGCTAAATTCGCCCTAGACCTCGCTATCGAAAAAGCTGAACAATATGGCATTTCGATAGTCGGTATAGTCCAATGCCATCATATCGGAAGGCTCGGTGAATACGCAGAAATTGCAGCCGAGAAAGGAATGATTTCCTACACGTGGGCTGGAGGATACTCGGAGAAGCAACAGTCTACCGTACCATTCGGTGGTCGAGGGAAAGTACTACATACAAATCCTCTATCGATAGGGTTTCCGGCAGGAGACGAAACTCCCATGGTTATGGACTTCGCGACTACAATGGGGTCAGGATCAAAAATTATGGTTGCAGAGGAGAAAGGCGAACAACTCCCGCCAGGATATATACTCGACAAAGACGGAAATCCATCAACGAACCCTTCTGACTTCTTAAACGGTGGGTCTCACCTCCCATTCGGGGGCCATAAGGGATATTCAATAATGCTAGCAGTGGAATTTTTGGGTCGAATACTGACAGGCTCCGACGATTATGTTGAATCGAACCGAGGTGGACTATACATGGCTCATCAGGGAATCACAATGATTGTGCACAAGGCTGATCTGTTTCAACCCCTTGAGAAATTTAACGAAAGGGCTGATGAGATGGAAAAACGATTGAGAGCCGTCCCTCCTGCACCAGGATTTAGTGAGGTCCTGATACCTGGAGACATGGAGGCTCGAACCAGGGAAATTAGAAATCGAGACGGTATTCCCTTATCAAAGCATACCTGGGAATCATTAGTTGAGGTCGCTTCTTCACTAGATGTAACAATATAGTAGAATAACTCCCAGAAATGTGAGTGAATTTATGTCTGGGATACCTGATTTGTCTCGTCCCTTATTTTTATGAAGGAACAACAATGAAATTCAACAAGGCGAAAGAACGAATGTTAGACGGTAAGGCGGCTCTGGGAATTGAAATATGTCTTGGATCCCCTCTTGCCGCAGAATTGATCTCCCCTATGGGGTTTGATTATATCGTCGTCGATACTCAGCACGGGTCGTGGTCAGAAGACACCACAATGCAGGCATTTCGTGCAATAGCATTAGGTTCTGCAGTGCCAATGGCTAGGGCGAGAAGCAATGACTTCGGCTTAATTGGCAGGTTATTAGACGTCGGTGCTCTGGGTATAATAGTCCCGATGGTTAACTCCGCAGAAGATGCCGAGAAGGCTGCATTTGCAGTTCGATACCCGCCTAGTGGAGGACGGTCCGGTGGGGAATTCGGGACAGGGTTTTATGGAAATGACTACAGTAAATGGGCAAACGAAGAAGTTTTCTTAGCCGTCCAGATAGAAACCGCTACCGGACTCGATAATGCCGATGCCATAATGTCTGTAGATGGAGTTGATGGATGCTGGATAGGCCCACACGATCTTAGTAAATCATTAGGCCTCGACTTGACTAATCCAAAAGATAAATCAGATCACAATAAAGCAATTGGATCTATAGTAGATTCATGCCATCGTCAGGGAAAAATTTCAGGAATCTCTACCCAAAGTATAGATATGGCACAACCTTGGCTAGATAAAGGTTGTCAATTCGTGACCTTAGGTGGAGACGTTGAATGGTTGATCGAAGGAGCAGAAGAAACATTACGAAGATTAGGAAGAATATCTTAATCTTTCTGAAAGTAACTATCTCAGAAGATATCCTATATGCTAACACCACAACAAATTTCATATTTTGAAACGTTCGGATTCCTCAAGATGCCTGGTGTGTTCTCATCGCAAGAAGTAAATCTGATAAGAAAAGCTTCGATTGAAGCTTTGGGGAAACTAGAGGATAACAGCGAGATCAATCCTCATAAATCTCAGTTTAGCATGCCATTCTTTGAGCTAGATCCTCAGCTAACAAACCTACTAGATGATGACAGGATCCACCAAATACCAGAAAGTTTATTGGGATCCGATTTCTTTCTCGATCAAACTGAGGGACACCAGCGTGTCGGCGACACTCCATGGCATGGAAGCACTAACTTCAGCGATGGAATAAGATTCATCAAAGTCGCTATGTACCTAGATACTCTTGTACGTTCTACTGGATGTCTAAGAGTAATACCAGGATCACATAGAGAAGGGAAACCTGATCTTTTTAGAAATTTACGGCTTGCCAACAAAGACCCTAAATCTTCCCCGTTTGGCTTATATCCGTCAGACATCCCATGCGTAGCACTTGAATCTAACCCTGGTGACGTCTTAGTTTTTACTGAAAAAGTTATTCATGGCGCATTCGGAGGCAATGGCAGAAGACTGCAAATCTGCGCCAGTTTTTTTGCTAACCCTACAACAGAAGACCAAATCAACGAGATAATTTCCGAGTATAAAAAAACCAAGTATTCATTCCGTCCTTCAGAATCTTATATTAATAGCGAGAACCCACGAATACGAAGGATGGTGTCAAAGCTGGTTGAACTAGGGTTTGAGGCATCAAAATTGAAAGCATTAGGTTGAATCTATCTCTCTCTGGGAGGATTCACCAATATATTTGCTTCTTCATCTACTTCAAATTCTGGCATAATTTGATATTCGACATGAGTACCTAAAAACGGTGCTTTATATCTAACCAAAGGTATTACACTAGGACCATATTTAAAAGCTGCCTCCTCAGCCTGACGATAGAAACCGGCCTTAAAAGGTGCGGAGAAACTTTTACTTGTAAAATTAGTGTAGTTTTCAGGACCAGTTTGGTGAATAAGCCTAGCGAGAAGTTCCGCAGACTGTTGCAAATTGCCTCTAGTCTCTGTCAAAAACATTGTCATATTTCCGTCAGCTAACATCTGTACAAATTCATCCTCATCTTCAACAACTTTCAAATTCACTGACAAATTTATTCTTGAAAGCTGACTACTTATTTCTATTCCCGCCCATTCAAGACTGGACGGCACTAAAAGTTCTAAATTGCCATATCCGACTTGTTCAACCATTGCTTTCGCTACAGATTCCTGTTCCGATTGATCTCCCACTGAATAAGTGTTGCCCGGAGAAACCACACTGACTTGAACTGTACTTTCTCGAATTAAATAGTCTTGCTGCATAAGTTTGTTGAGATTCTCACGATTAAGTGCAAGACTTACAATCTCCCTGAGATTTGCATCATTAAATGGGTCAGCATCAACTTTCATTCCAACATACAGCATATAGTAAGTGGGACCCTTACTGATTGCCATCGCCTCTGAATCATCTAAAACACTTTCAGATAAAATAGGACGCGCAGTCACCGTCACTTTTGGAAGCACCCGTGGCGTACCTACAATTAATTCACTACTACCACTGCTACAAGATACCCCACCTAAAATCAGTACAAACAAAAACACGGTCACAAATAGAAATGTTTTCATACTTGATGATCAATCCAATCCTGTAAAATAAAAAACGGCATAAAACGCATAGGAATATACATCTAAGAAACCAACCTAAATTTTTATAATTCCATTACAAATAACTATCAGTCCGACGGCTTCAATCCAACGGCCTCAAGTCGAATTTTCATATCGCTATAAATTTCTTCCGGTAAAACACCCTTATCAATTGCAGCAAGATTTTCTTTCAAATGGTCAGGATTTGATGTCCCTACAATATTAGTATCAGCGTTGGGATGGGATAAAGTGTACCTGAGAATAAGTGAAGTGCGAGTCTCATTCTCATCTAGCAAATCGTCCAAATTCGCCTCTTTAAATTTTCGCCATTTGTCTTCAGATCCACCGCCAAAAGTGGTAGTCGCGGTTGGTCCAGCACTAGGGTCACCTTGGGCTACTCCTCCCCTCACTATTATACCCACTCCTGCCTGGGCAGATTTAGTAATCCAATTCTCATGATCCCTCTCAAGAGCAGAGTATGGTATTTGAAAAGTGTCAAAAATCCCCCAACTTAGAAACGTAGGCAGATGAGGTAATGTAGTAGATATCCCAAGCCACCTTACTTTGCCTTCCTGACGCATGTCTGTCAGTGCTTCAACTAACCCCCCCTCTTGAACTTCCTCTACACTTGGATTGTGATACTGCATAACATCAATGTAATCTGTGTTAAGCCTCTTTAAACTCTCATGGAGTCCTCGGAATGCATTCTCTCTAGTCCATATATGCTCACCACCCCAATTTGGTCTTTCTCCATCTCCTGGAGGACATCCACATTTTGTTGCTAAAAAGAACTCCGATCTCCTACTTGATATATGCCTACCTATAACACCTTCTGCAGGCAATCCCCACCCAACACCATAATCATTTGCAGTATCAATAAAATTAATGCCAGAATCTAGTACCTCATTTAGTAGCCTCCCCCACGCAATTTCATCGAGGTGCTTACCAATAGCTGTTCCATATCCTAATCTGGAAACTTCGAGTCCTGTTCGGCCTAAAATAGACATAGATAATGATCTGCCCATTAGTTAATAAATCCTTTCTAGCAACCTAATATGTTGGGTATTTCAAATCGGATTATAAAGTTTAGCCCAGACATCACATGAGGTCAAAAAATGAATTTCTATAAATCATCAAACGCCGCATTACAAACAAAAGCTACTAGCCTTTTGAACCTAAAAGATTTCGTGTAACATCGGTTACACGAAATCTTTTCAACCCAATCATGCCTTACAGAATAAGCTCAGTACGACACGGCACCAATCAGCCCCGTGAATTTCAACATATCCCTATGTGTATACATTAAAACTAAATTGGACGGCTTTTAATACGGATTCCAAGACAATAGGACTGTTCAGACTGAAGGGGTTAGCTACCATAAATTCATAGATAGCTCTACTCTATCATTCTATTAGGTTTTTTCTATTGTTCGACCTTAATAACATGAGTGAATAGTTTCCACCGACCACCTTCATCGACATAACGCAACTTAAATGTAATAGGAGAAGGACTTATGTCAAACCTACCCTCAAACACTATGATTTGAGTTCTTTGCTCACTTGGATTACGATCAATACCTGCTGAAGTAATTACAGGCTCAGCCGTAGTAAGTTCAGAAAGATCGTAACCTGCCGCTATTTCTTTCTTCTTTGCATTAGAAAAAGTCCTATAAGATGTAAAGGATGTATACTCTTTAGACATAGCATTGTAGTAGTCCGTAAAATCCTCTTTTTCTATAGCTTCAGCATATAATGCTAAGGTCTCCTTCGCCAAAGGTACCAACAAATCGTTCCCAGGTACTGGCACTGGTGTAGGAGGTACGTATGAAGACCCACATCCAATAGTACCTAACAGCAAAACTCCAACAATCACCATTAATAATCGCATATCGTTCATTTTCACTCCCAGAACCTAAAATACATGACTCGCTGACTCAGCACTGATCAAAGCTACAAGCCGGAGCCTGAAATCACCACTCATTGTACACTATGGGCAACCATCCAAACCATTTCATAAGTAGGGTTCCCGTAATTTGTCTAATTACGAATATCAAATTACTGCATCGGAAATTTAGTACACATCCAGTGAAAAACCGATGCCTTGAGGAGTTTTTTTGAAATCGAACACCGAATTAGAAAGCTTTTCAGACAAATGACTTGTGATTAATAATAAGGGCCGACCCTCAAAATCAATCACAATATCGTTCTCTCTATTTTCGTCTATCACTATTCCAAAATCACCTTCCCCTACCCATTCAGGAGGAGTAGCTAACCTGAGGTATTTCCCTGATTCAATACTGCTCGTTCTAACTATTCTCTGAAGTTCTTCCATCGCAGATTCAGTAACATTTAACATACATTCATTCTCCATATGCTATGAATCACTACTACCTAGTAAGGAAACTAAGATAGATTGTAAATACAATTAAATATATCAATCAAGAATAACCTTAATTCACACAATACCTAAAGATCTACAATATTATCAATTCAATTTTTATCTTTCATTCTTAACAGACGTGATGCTCTACGCAGACCACCAAATCTGAGTCTGATCAAACCATTTAAGTCAGTGATGGCAGTAGAAAAAATCCTAACCCTGCTATCCGTGTCATCAGTCCATTTCACCGGTATTTCATTTATACTGTACTTGTTATAACTTGCCAAAATAATTAACTCAGTGTCGAAAAACCAGCCTGTATCCTCAATTATCGGCAGGATATCTCTAGCTGTATTTCTACTGATGGCTTTACATCCACATTGATAATCCTTGATTTTCATCAAAAATGTCGATCTTACAATGAAACTGTAAGCTCTAGATATAAATTCTCTGTGAAGCGGGCGACCTATAACTTTAGATCCTGCCTTAAGTCTTGAAGCAATTGCAATATCATATCCATCCACGTCAATCGCATTGACTAATTTTTGCAAAGCCTGCATTTCTGTAGAAAGGTCGACATCCATATATATATGTATATCCGCATTTTTCTCAAGCCACCCCCTACTCACTGCACGACCTCGACCCCTTTCCTCCAAAACCAGCACATCTACATTAATCAAATCTTGCGAAATATTTCTTGCTACCTCTTGAGTGGAGTCTGTGGACCCGTTATCTACGATCAAAATATGCCAATCATAAGATGTGAAATTTTCTGACATATACTTATAGACGGCGGAAATGCTTCTCGCAAGAATCGCCTGCTCATTAAGGACTGGTATAACTATTTGGATAGACCTGGATAAACCATCTGGCGATGTTGATAAATCTTCCATAACCTAATGCTTGAAATGACGAACACCTGTAAACATCATCACGATACCTAAATCATTGGCAACACTAATTACTTTGTCGTCATTAACTGAACCACCCGGCTGAGAAATAGCTACCACTCCTCCCTTAGCAGCCATTTCTATTCCATCAGGAAACGGGAAAAATGCATCTGAAGCCATAACACAGCCATGCGCTTTTTCTCCTGCAACCCTCAGACCCAAATGGACACTAGTAACCCTATTAGGCTGACCCGCTCCCATTCCTATCATTGCTTGATCCTTCGCGAGAACAATAGAATTGGACTTGATATTCTTCATCGCTTTAACAGCGAAATGTAAATCATCAAGCTGCTGACCTGATGGAGATTTTTTCGTCACCACCTCCCATGCCAAAGGATCTTCACAAATAGAATCTGTAATTTGTACAAGCGCCCCTCCAGATACTGTGCGGAAATCTATACCATCTAAATTACTCTGACTAGGTTTCACTTCAATTACTCTAGTAGATTTGCGTTTTTTCAAAATATCCAAAGCCTCTGGGTCATACTCGGGAGCAACTATTACATCCAACAAAACTCCTTGCATTTCTTCAGCAGTTTCTGCCTTAACTTTTGTATTGAAACCAACAATTCCACCGAATGCCGACATAGAATCTCCCTCAAATGCCTTTCTGTAAGCAGTTGGTTGGTGCTCATGAACAGCGAGTCCACATGGATTCATATGTTTTACAACTGCTACCGCTTGATCATGAAAATCAGACACGGCCATCCATGCAGCCTCAGCATCTAAGATATTGTTATACGACATATCTATCCCATGTAAACGTTTACCCCTAACTATCCCGCCTGAATCCATTGGGTCTACAAAAACTGACGCATTTTGATGAGGGTTTTCTCCATAACGAAGATCATTTAATTTCTCATAACCTAATGTCAATTCTTCCGTATGAATAGCTCCTCCCACTCGCAAGTATTGAGCTATAGAAGTGTCATACAGTGCGACATGCTGAAATGCCTTCTGGGCAAGTTTTTTACGCTCTTCAACACTAATTACGTCTTTCCCTTTTTCAGATTTATCTGTGCCACGTAGGCGTTGAGCAATCCATTCGTAATCATCTGGATCTACCACAACTACCACGTGGGGATAGTTCTTCGCAGCAGCCCGTAGCAACGTAGGACCACCTATATCAATGTTTTCGAGAGCTTCGTCAATAGTCACATCTGGTCGATTAACGGTCTGCACAAAAGGATATAGATTAACCACCACTACATCTATGGCATCTATTCCATGCGCATTCATTGAGTCAATGTGTTCCGGTATATCACGGCGCGCAAGAATCCCGCCATGGATTTTCGGATGAAGAGTCTTAACACGGCCATCCATTATTTCCGGGAATCCTGTTAGGTCAGAAACTTGTGTAACGGGCAACCCTACGTCCGAAAGAGATCGTCCTGTACCCCCAGTACTAACTAAATCATATCCTGCTTCATTTAGAGCCCAACCTAAATCCTCTAAGCCTCTTCTGTCAGACGCACTTAAAAGCGCTTTCATGCCTTATCAAACCTCTAGAGCTAGTTTATCCATTTCCAGCTGGACCGGTATCGGATGATTCCCCGTAAAACATGCCATGCACATACGACTCTTGGGAGTCTCAATCGAAGCCAACAAACCTTCATGACTCAAATATCCGAGAGAATCTACTCCAAGAAATTTTTTGATTTCTTCCTCTGTTTTATCCGCTGCCAAGAGCTCCTTTCGAGTAGGAAAATCTACACCAAGATGACAAGGATACATTATGGGTGGAGCACAAACACGCAAATGTATTTCAACTGCGCCCCCTTTCCTGAGCAGATTGACCACCGGAGGCGTTGTAGTACCCCTTACAATACTGTCATCAACAACCACTAGCCTCTTACCCTTTATAATGTCTGACAGGGGATTAAATTTAGTCCTAACTCCTAAGTCCCTAAGACGTTGATCCGGGGATATGAAAGTACGACCAACATATCGATTCTTAACCAATCCCTCTCCGTACGGTATGCCCGATTCTTTAGAGTAACCCACCGCGGCTGCAATAGCTGAGTCAGGAACACCTATCACCATATCTGCATCTACTGGATACTCCTTGGCAAGCTCCGCCCCCATTGCCATACGACTGTTATAAATTAGCTTACCATCCAATACACTATCTGGCCTAGCAAAATAAATGTGTTCAAAAATACACGAAGCCGGACCATGATCAGATTCTTTTCTATATATCGTCCTCATGCCATCTTTGTCTATTAATACAGCCTCCCCAGGGTCTATTTCTCTCAAAAAGTCTGCACCTATATGATCTAAAGCACAAGTCTCCGATGCGATTACCCATCCGTCATTGATGGTGCCTATCACCAATGGCCTAACTCCCAATGGGTCTCGTACACCCAATAGCTCAGATTTGGTCATTATTGTTAGAGAGTAGGCCCCTCTTAAGCGACCCATAGCGTAAGAAATGCGTCCCTGCCATTCGGCAGCTGGAGCATGTGACAAAAGATGTGCTATTGTCTCGGAGTCACTACCTGTAGTGATATCTGCTCCCCACCTGGACAAGTCGTCACGTAATTCCAAAGCATTAACAAGGTTGCCATTATGGGCTATTGCAACCTCTATTTCAGGACCTTGAGAAACGAACGGTTGCGCATTCTTAATATCACTTGAACCAGTCGTAGAATACCGAGTATGCCCTATACCAACGTGCCCAGGCAATTTAGCCAAATCGTCTTCATTGAAAGATTGGGCCACAAGACCCATGGCAGTTCGAATTCTTATGGTTT
>CEUS01040801.1_pt1 | contig 14291 bp, 12 predicted proteins | sample 427031 | NCBI WGS metagenome assembly CEUS01 (sample SAMEA2622837, study PRJEB7988) | marine metagenome | biome: marine biome (ENVO:00000447); feature: marine epipelagic mixed layer (ENVO:xxxxxxxxx); material: "saline water (ENVO:00002010), including plankton (ENVO:xxxxxxxx)" | depth 140 m | reverse complement strand
ATGACCTCAGCGAGTTCGCTCTGGCCGTTGCCAGACACACCCGCGATTCCTAGGATTTCGCCGGACCGCACAGCCAGGTCGACATCGCTGAGCGCAACCACACCCCGGTCATTGCTGGCCGTTACGCCCTTGACTTCTAGAACGATTTCTCCGGTGATCTCCCGATGATCGATCTCGAGCGTTCTCTCCTCGCCTGTCATTAGTCGCGCCAGTTCTTGTGGAGTAGCGCCATCCGCTGAACGCGTGATCTCGTGTACGCCGTCTCGCAGGACTGTGATCCGGTCGGACACCTCAAGCACTTCATTCAGCTTGTGACTGATGAAGATGACCGTGCGACCTCCCGCGACAAGGCTCCGCATGACCTTGAACAAGTCTCTGGCTTCGTGGGAAGTCAGGACTGCGGTGGGTTCGTCGAGGATCAGGATGCGGGCTCCTCGCGCTAGAACCCTGAGGATCTCAACTCGCTGCTGCTCCCCCACTGACAGCTGCCAGACCTTTGCGGTGGGGTCGACATGCAGTCCGATGTCTTCCATTAGGCGTTCGGTCCGTTCAACGAGCGCCTTCTGGCTAACCATGGTTGGTGTGTCAGGCCAGCCGAGATGGATGTTCTCCGCCACGGTCATTGGCTCGACCAATTTGAAGTGCTGGTGGACCATTCCGACACCAGCCTCAATTGCCTGGGCAGGAGTGCGAATGTCTTGCAGTCTCCCGTCGACAGCAACCTCGCCGACGTCTGCCCGATATATGCCGGCAAGAATGTTGGAGAGCGTTGTCTTTCCAGCACCATTCTCACCTAGGAGCGCGTGGACTTCGCTCCACTGAACTTTGAAATCGACGCCGTCGAGGGCGGCGACACCTCCGAAATATTTGGAGATGCCCCGCGCCTCGACGGCATACGGGTCATTCGATTGGGTCACTCCAGTCCCGACACACCTTCAACTGCCCAACTGATTTCGTAGGCGCCCTGGGAATCAATGGTCTGACCAGCGGCCAGGACCTCGTTGCCCTTGTTGTCGTAGAGCGGGCCTTCGTAGACGTGGAGGTCACCGCTGCTCAGTGCGGCGTCAGCTGCAGCAACAGCATCCTTGACATCCTGAGGGACCTTTGGGCCCCATGCGCCCAGCGGCGTCTCAAGCAATGTGGCCTGGCTGGGAGCAGCCCACGAACCATTGAGCACCGCCTGGCACTGCTGGGTGTAGAACGGGCCAAGGCCATGCCCGATGTCGAAGCCGGCCGTGTACCAGTTTGGTGCCTGCTCGAGGAAGTCCCCGTTCCAGTATCCGGTCCAGACCCCGGCCTCTTCAGCCAGGTTCAGGAATGTTGGCTCATCCATCACCCCGAACAGGAAGTCGACCCCGTTGTTCAACAAGGCATCAGATGCCTGTGCTGCCGCCTGAGGATCATAGAAAGTGCTGACCATGACGGTCTCGACCGTGGCCTCAGGGTTGACAGACCGCGCTCCCAGAAGCAGGCCGTTGACATCGTTGTATGCAGTGGCTGTCGGGAACGCCCCGATGTAACCAATCCGGCCGTTGTCGGCGAGGTGAGCTGCGGCCACTCCCAGCAGGTATGCCGTAGTTTCGTGCGCGAGGTAGTAGCCAAAGCAGTTCGCTGTGAAATGGTGGCCGTTCGTCTCCGCCCACTTCACCTGCGGATTGGCATCGGCTACCTCAGTCATGAGACCGGCATATTCCGTGTTCATGAAGATGATGTCGTTCTCATCATCCACCAGTTGCTGGAACAGCTGGGTGGTTCCTGCGTCAAAGCCGATATTGGGTGTGTAAGCGTGGGTCATCTTGGTACCCAGGGCTGCCGCAGCGGCCAAATAGCCCTCGTGGTGACGCTGGGTCCAGCCCTGGTCATCCGGCGGACCGATGTAGACCCAGTGGGCCTTGATGCTGTCCTTTGAACCGCCGCTAGAACTCGAGTCGTCCGAACCGCAGGCCGCCAGCAAGGGGCCACCCAAGGCGATGCCGCCTATGCCGATCGCTCCGAGCCGAAGGACGTCTCGCCTACTAACACTTGATCCTTGCGCCGGAAGGTGCAGACCCCCCGCTACTTGCTTGTCCATCAGTATCTCCCCCGGGTTCCCTTCATTGGTTCCAACATTATTTTCTACCACCGAGCTTCGGCCACCAGAATATAGCACCCCTCCCTAGACCAGTTTGGATGCCAGTGCGTCGAACTCTTGAAGCCACTGGACCCGCATCTCCTGCTTGGTCGACTCGTCCAACCACGACGCGTCTATCCCGTTGAGCATGCAGTCACGAAAATCCTCGACCGTGAAGCCGAGGTGTTCTGCAGCAACGACGTAGTCCTTGGTGGGGTCCGTCTTGAACATCGGCGGGTCGTCGCAGTCGAGCGAGATCCTCAGTCCGAACTCGCGCATCTCGCGAAGTGGATGCTTGTTGTAGTCGTCGTCGAAGTAGACCCACGCAGTCGACACCGGCGTACAGGTGAACACGACGCCCTCGTCCCGGCAACGGGTCATGATCTCGGTGCTCTCGACAACGTGATAGCCGTGGTCGACGCGTTCGCAGCCCAGCAGGTCCAGACAAGTTTCGATGTTTCGGGGCGAGGCATCCTCGGACTGGTGAGCGGTGAGGTGCATTCCGGCTGCCGAAGCCATCCGATAGGCCTTCCAGAAACGTTCGGGCGGGAACTCAGCTTCCGCGTAGTCCAGACCGATGCCAATTACCTCATCTCGCCGATGTTCGAGGACGGTCTCGACCATCTCCACTCCCAGTTCGGGACTTTCCATACGGTTGATGGCTGCGATCAGTCGACATTCGATGCCGTGGTCGGCGCGGGCGGCGTTGATGCCATCAATCAGACCATCGACGCAAGTCTCGTAATCGACACCGGCGGCCATGTGGGTAGTCGGGTTGAACGACATCTCCCGGTACCGAACATTGTGTTCCGCCGCCTCCGTGAGTGTTTCGTAGCAAATCCTCTCGAAGTCAGCCCGCTCGATGACTGCCAGCGCGCTGTTGTCGTACATGTGGAGGAACTTGTAGATGTCCGGGTAGTCGTACAGGTCCTCGGGCTCATCAAACGGTGGAAGCTCGACGCCATGCTTCCCTGCAAGGTCGACGACGGTGCCTGCCTGGATGGACCCCATCAGGTGCAGGTGGAGGCTGACTTTCGGGATCGCCTTCAAGAACTCCGTTAGGTCCATGGCCCCTCCCTCACGTCAGTCGAGGTTTCCTGCCGGCAATTCGGGCCGACGCACAGTCTCAAGTTGTACCCGGCAACAACACCCCAGGCAAGCGGTCGCTGTCTCAGGTGCTCCCCAAGCTCGGCAGCCCGTGTTCAGCGCGCAGCTGATCGAATTCTGTGGCAAATCGCAACCGGAGTTGAGCCTTTTCGTCTTCAGGTGCCCAAGAGGCCTCGATGCCGGCAAGGCTGATCGCCTCCATGTCCTCCAGGCTGTAGTCAAAGGCACGCGCCACGGCGACGTATTCGTCGGCGATGTCGAACTGCATCATCCCGGGGTCATCCGAATTCACGGTGACCACCACGCCCATCTCCCTCTGCCTCGCGAACGGGTGCTGGGCGACCTCGGGAATGACGTTGGCGATCATGACGTTGGAGGTCGGACAAACCGTCAGCGGAATCTGTTCGTCAATCAGTCGTTGGGCCAATGCGGGATCGTCGAGGAGTCGAAAGCCGTGGTCGATTCGTTCGCAACCGCAGTCCTCTATCGCAATTTCAATGTTTTCGGCTGGTCCGTCCTCGCCGGCATGCATCGTCCTCCGAAGTCCGAGCCTGGCCGCCTCGAGGAACGCCGGCACGAAGTCTCGGTGGTCGATCCCACGTTCAACCGAATCAGCCCCCACGCCGATCAGGAGGTCTCGATCAGGTTCTGCTGCCGCGAACTGCACCATCTCCATGTAGTGGGAGGGGCCGCTTGGCTTGTCGACATCGAGGATCATCCGGCATTCAATGTCCAAGTCGTGGCGTGCGTCCTTGACTCCTGCCGACACTCCAGCCCAGACGGTCTCCATCGGCACACCGAGCCTGATGGCGAACCCGGGCGAGAAGAACATCTCCCGGTATCGGACACCCGCCCGCACGCCATCCTCCAGGGCTTCGTAGGTGATCCTCCGATAGTCGTCGGCGGTGCGGAGACAGCGACAGACCACGTCATAGATCTCGAGGAACTGGTTCAGGCTGGTGAAGCGAAACAGTTCCGCCGGGTCGTCGACGGGTAGGTCCACGTCATTGATGGCAGACAGGTCCTTGACCGTCGCCGCACGGGTCGCCCCTTCGACATGGCAGTGGAGTTCGACCTTGGGCAGCGCTCGCAGGTGCTCGTCGGTGGCACTCGTCATGATTCCTGTCACCTACCTTGGAAAAGCCGCTAGGACACCATAGGTCAGGCCCAAGGCCTGCAGATACTGCCGGTAGGCGGCTGACAACTTGTCTGCTCGCTGGTGGATCTCGGCAGCTGGGTCGAGAGGAATCCTCTGCGGTCGTTGCGACTCGAGGATCGGGATGTCCTCGTCGAACACCGCTTCGTTGAAGTCGTGGAACGAGCCTGCGTCGAGTGACTCCGAGAAGGCGGAGATCATCCAAGCGCGACAGGACGCCTCGTCGACAGGTGACGCGACCAGCATTATCGAGAAATTCGGCGCATCATCGACCGGCCACTTGGTGAGCACTGCCACAAAGGTATAGGCCACCCGGTAGGTGTACGCGACATCGCCTCCATGGACCGCTGTGGGCCCGGACGCCGGCTGCCAGAACACACAGCCCACCGCCTCGACGCCTCCCTCCGTGACGGTGACGGAATAGTCGCGGACTTCGGTTTGGGGTTCGGCCCCCAGGGACCCCGGATGAACGAACGGGATGTGCGCCATGTCGAGGAAGTTCTCGATGATCCTCGGGCCGGACGCATGAACCAAGCGCGGTGCATGGTGCACGGATTGGTAGCCGGACTCATCGAACTCTTGGAACCATTCCGGCTCCACCGGCGGGTCTCCTGGAAAGACCCATACCGCCCCGTATCTTTCGCAGGTCGTAAAGGTCCTTAGACAGGCCTCGCGGACCCGACCTGAAGGGTGCGCCGGCCGATACGTGCAGTTGCCGTCGCCGTCGACACCACGTCGACCGCGGGCCCGTTGCGGGTATGGGAGAGATTGGACACCCCGGAGAGCGTCGTTGAGAAGGTCGTCCGTCTTGCGGGACCGACGGAGATCAGCGCAGTCTGGGTGGACGGCAGGCAGGTTGTCGACCGAGCAACGACGCACACGGAGACAGCTCGCGCGCACTGACCGGCTAGGTCTATCGCTCGGAAGTTGTTCGACGCAGCCACATCGTGACATGGGTGGCACCTCGTGCAGTTCGACTCTCAGATCCACCCAGTCGGAGTTACCGAACACGGCATATCCACACGACCATCCCGACAATGGGCAGCAGTTCAATCACTACGACCGGAACAAGAGCAGCGGGAAGCTTCATCCCCGCCATGACTTTCTTCTCGTCCGTTGTCCGGCATGCAGACACACGAACGTTCAGGTGCTCGCCAGTGGACGCCTGAGCGAGCAACAGGACCGGAGCATCTATCCTCCTCCTCATGAACGAAGGTCTTTATCTTGTGGCCAGAGCGCTCTAGTTTGCGGTCATCGCTTCAGTACAAGCATTCATCGAGAACTGTTAAGCACTGCTAGCGCGTTGCGATCACCCGCATGAAGCCACCATCGTTCGACTACGCCGCTCCGGAGACGCTCGACGAGGTCCTCGACCTACTGGAACGGGTAGGAGATGACGCCGTCGTCATTGCAGGAGGGCAAAGCCTCGTGCCGATCCTCAACCTTCGGTTAGCCCGCCCCGAATTGGTCATCGACATCCGTCTCATCCCGGAACTAGCAACGTACGAGATCAGCGAGAAGGGCCTGCTGGCCGGTGCGATGACCCGTGTCCTCGAGGTCGAGGAACATCCCGACGTCGACCAGGTGCCTGGACTCCATGCCGCCCTGTGCCAGATCGCTCACCCACAGATCCGATCCCGCAGCACCATCGGGGGTTCGGTGGCCCATGCCGACCCGGCCGCCGAACTTCCGGCACTGCTGGTGGCTCTCGACGGCAGCATCGTTCTCCGGAGCATGGCACGTGGTGAACGGACTGTCAGCGCAGACGACTTCTTCAGTGGTCCGATGATGACTGCACGCGAATCCGACGAGTTAGTTAGTTCGGTGTCGTTTCCAGCACACCCCGGACAAGTCGCCGTTCTCGAGGTTGTGAAACGCCCAGGCGACTTTGCGACAGTCGGTGTCGTCGTCGGATATGCGATAAGCGACGGAGCCATCTCCAGTCCGAGTATCACCGCGTTCGGTGTGGGCGGACGCCCGATGCGAATGACTTCGGCCGAAGAAGCCTTGCGGGGTGCTAGCCCGTGTTCCGAATCTTTCCAGGAGGCAGTCGAATTGGTGCGAGGTGAGATCGCGCCCCTAGCCGACGCACACGCATCCAGCGAGTACCGGCGGCAGGTCACCGCAAACTTGGTCGAGCGCGCACTGGTCGCCCTGTCTTGAAGGAACACAGGATTCGACTCAAGGTAAACGGCGATGAGTCGGAAATGGCCGTGGAGCCGCGCACTCTCCTGTCAGACCTGCTCAGGAACCAACTCGGGCTCACGGGCACGCACGTGGGCTGCGAACAGGGAGCATGCGGCGCATGCACAGTCATCATCGATGGCAAGCCACAGCGCTCCTGCCTGATTCTGGCCGTCCAGGCCGACGAATCGACGGTAGAGACAATCGAAGGCGTGGCGGAAGACGGCATAGAGCACGCCGTCCAGATTTCCCTCCATCAACAACATGGTCTCCAGTGCGGATTCTGCACACCGGGGATCGTCATGTCATTGGTAGCTGCCTCTCGTTACGGAAGAGATGCTGAAACTACGAAGGCCCAGATACTGGAAGGCCACCTCTGTCGCTGCACGGGATACGTGAACATCCGCGCTGCGATCGACGCCGCGTGGGAGACAACCGGTGGCGGACCGGAAAGAAGCGACTTGGGTGTGGGGGAATGAGTTCACGAAACGTTGGCCAGCGGGCCTTGCGAGTCAACGACCACCGGCCTCTTCATGGAACCGGCCGCTACCTCGACGACATCAAGCATCTCGACCTACTCCACGCGGCAATTGTGAGAAGCCCCGTGGCCCATGGGCTTCTCACTTCCTTCGACTCCCCTCAATCAGAGGAGGACTCATTCGTATTCGGTATCAAACGGCTCCGGTCCCGCATCCACGCCGAACTACCGGTTCTCTGGAGCGTGGGCGATCAGGAGCAACTTTCGACACCTGTCGCCGACGAACACCTCCGCTACGTGGGCCAACCCATAGGCGTCGCCGTCGCCGGCTCTCGATACCTCGCGGAGGATGCCGCCGAAGCAGTGGACTTCACTATCGAAGAACTCGCGCCCGTCGTCGACATCGACCAGGCGCTGGCTCCTACCGCACCACTCCTTTACCCGGACTCCGGAACCAACGTCATCGCCACCTTCGAAGTGGGAGACACCGCTGAACACAACGACGCTGTCTTTAATGCAGCAGACCGGACACTTAGGACAACATTGCGGGTCGGCCGCATCCACGGGCTCGCCCTCGAAGGTAGAGGGATCGTGGTGGTTCCGGACCCTGGGGGAAAACTCACGATCTACACCTCCACTCAGACACCACACGGCGTGCGCGATTCGATCTGTGAAGTGCTGGGCCTGCGGCGAAACGACGTCCGAGTAATCGCACCCGACGTGGGGGGCGCTTTCGGCCTCAAGGACCACGTCTACGAAGACGAGATCATGGTCGTGATCGCAGCACTGGAGCTGGGACGTCCGGTGAAGTGGGTCGAGGATCGATTCGAGTCGCTGCTCACGACGACCCACGCGAGGGACGAGATACACGAGGTTGCCGTCGCCTTCGATGATGACGGAACGCTCAAGGGTCTCCGGGTTGAGGGTCGACGCAACGTGGGCGCCCGCCTTGCAGTCTTCGGAGGAGGCCCCTTGTTCACCGCCTTCGGCCTGATCCCCGGTCCGTACCGGTGGGAGTCCGTGCACAGCGTCGGCCAACTCGTCGCTACCAACACTATGTCCACCGGTGCCTATCGAGGCTTCGGCCAAACCCAAGCGGCACTGATCAGGGAGCGCGCCGTCGACCTCGTGGCATCAGAACTCAACGTCGACCCGGTGCAACTGAGGGCGATGAACATGATCTCCGTCGACGAACTGCCGTACCAGACGCGAACGTCCATCGAGTACGACAACGGCGACTACCTGGCGGCACTCCGACGAGCTAACGATCTGATCACGCAGTCGACAGCCTCCCCCAACGATGGCCGGGTCCGCGGTATCGGCTACTGCAGCTACGTCCAGATGGCGGGCATCGGACCCAGCGATGCCAACGAGGCAATCGGACTTCAAATCGGCGGCTTTGAGAGCGCAACCGTTCGCGTCGAACCCGACGGGTCCGTGGAGGTCGAAACAGGGATCTCGCCCCACGGGCAGGGTCTGGAGACCACCATTCCGCAGTTGGTCGCCGACGAACTCGGCGTCGACCCGGCGTCCATCACCTTGATCCACGGCGATACCGACACCGCCCCGTACTCGGCCTACGGGACTGCCGCCTCACGGTCTATCGCGGTTGGCGGAGGGGCCACTGTCGTCGCCGCACGACGCGTAGCCGAAACCATCAAGACGATCGCAGCCGAGATGCTTGAAGCCGCCTCCGCTGACATCGTGTTGGACGCAGGTCTGGCCACGGTTGCAGGAACCCGGGTCCATGTGGCGATCGCCGACGTCGCCCGCAGAGCATGGCAGGGATTTCGACTACCAGAGGGCAGCAATCCCGGCTTGGTGGAATCGTTCTGCTATGAACCGGCTAGCGCAACCTTCTCCTATGCGACGCACGCGTGCCGGGTTGCGGTCGACACCGGCACCGGAGTGGTGGACGTGGAGGAATACGTCGTCGTGCACGATTGCGGGACGATCGTCAATCCGACCATCGTCGAGGGTCAGATCCATGGTGGTGTGGCCCAAGGCCTGGGTGCCGCGCTCATGGAAGAGGTACTCCACGACGACCAGGGGCAGCCGTTGTCGTCGACACTGCTCGACTATCACGTGCCTACCAGCGCATCAATGCCGGAGGTACGAATCGAGCACCTCGAAATCCCCAGCCCGTTCACACCCGGTGGGATGAAGGGCATGGGCGAGGGGGGAACGAACGGTTCCTATGCGGCGATTGTCAATGCCGTCTGTGCCGCACTACCCGAGGTCGACTGGACGAAACTCGCGACTCCCCTGTCCCCGAACCGGATCTGGGAGGCGCTCAACCAGCAGGCCTGACCAAGGAGTATCCGGCAGCCGCCGAAGTGACTCGAGGTTCCGAACTTGTCACTATTCTCCCCGTCCTGGAGTGACTGACGATCGGGCACCTGCCAATTGACGCAGGCGCAGGGAAGGTAGTGGTGGCATGGAACCGGTTCTGGGAATCCGCTCGGGAACCGCATACGGGGACGACTGGGTTCGCACCTCATGTTCGATCTGCATGAACCGCTGCGGAATCCTCGCCCATGTCAACGACGACGAGGTGGTCGACAAGATCCTGGGGGATCCGGCCAATCCCCACAACCACGGTCGGACGTGCGCCAAGGGTGACTCCGGCTTCGAAGGCCTGAGTGACCCTGATCGGATCACCACGCCGCTCAAGAGAACCAACCCCGACCGTGGCGTCGGCATGGACCCCCAGTGGGTTCCGATCAGCTGGGACGAAGCGCTCGACATGGTCGCGGAGAGGATCCGAGACACCGTTGCAGACGATCCCGAGAAGATCCTGTACACCAGCTTCGACACCTTCCATCTACGCGGGGCCCTCGCCGCCAGTTGGGTCACAGGAATGGGGATGCCGGGGTACTCGACGTGGTCCGCCGCCATCTTCTGCGGAAACAACGTCCACGGCATCGCCTACATGAATCAGAACGCCTTCGAGGGCACACCCGACCCGACTTACAGCAGGTACATCTTGAACTTCGGCTCACAGTACGGGTCGGTCGTCCACTACGACACGATGAACGCCACCAACGAGATCTCGCAGCGCAGGTCTGATGTCAAGTTGGTCTCAATCGACCCGGTTTGCAGTCCGGCCGCCTCGACCGCCGACGAGTGGGTCCCGATCCGTCCAGGTACGGACGCTGCACTGATCTTGGGAATGGTCAACCAACTCATCAATGAACTCGACATCTACGACGCCGACTTCCTCCGGAACTTCACCAATGCCGCGTATCTGGTCGGGCCAGACGGCCAGTACGTGCGTGAAGCAGGCGACGAAAAGCCATTGGTCTGGGACCGGCACAACGGCGCCCAGCCCTTCGATGCTGGCACCACCGGCGCGGCGCTGACCGGCACGTTCGACCTCGACGGCGTCGAGGTCGCGCCCGGATTCCAGTTACTCAAGGACCATGTAAGGACCTACACGCCGGAGTATGTCGAGTCCGTCACCACCGTCCCGGGAGAAACCGTCCGACGCCTGGCACGCGAATTCGGAGAGGCCGCATGTATCGGCGAGACCATCCAGATCGACGGCGTGGAACTCCCGTACCGGCCAGCTACTGCCATCTGGTACCGGGGACTATCAGCCCACAAGCACTCCATGCTCAATGGCCTCGCCATCATCTTGCTGCCGACGCTTATGGGGGCACTGGATGTGCCCGGCGGCCTGCTCGGCGACCCCTGGGGCCTGATGGGAAAGGTGAAGGACAGGACCTATAGCGCGACCGCCAGTCCCGAAGGACTCATCTCACAGGGATTCATCGGCGGAGGGCGCGTAGGGGGCCTCTACCCACCTCGCAAGGTCCGCGCCCCCCAGACCACTGAGATGTTCGAGCTGATGCCGTGCGCCCCATATGGGACCGTCTTCTCCCTGTTGAACTCGGAGGAACCCGAACTCTTTGGGGCACCACCGTTCCCTTCGATGATGATCAATTTTCAGTCCAACATGATGAAGACATCGGGCCCGCCCGAGATCGTCGAACGCTTCCTCAAGCGAATTCCGTTCATCGTTTCGATCAGCAGGCGATTCGAGGAGACGACCGAAATGGCCGACATCGTTCTCCCCGACCTGCACTACCTCGAGCGGTTGACCCCCTTCGTCTTTCAACACCTCACGGCCGGCGATGGGCGCCACGCCGTGTATGGATCCAAGCCTGTGGTCTCGCCACCCATGGAGGGTCCGGTTGCGGGCGAGCCGTACGTAGACGCAATGCAGATCTACCTCGAGTTGTCACGGCGCAGCGGCACCCTTGGCGACGTCTACGAAGCATTCAATATCATCGCCAAACTGAAGGACGAGTACAGGCTTGACCCGAATGCCCACTACTCCTACTTCGAGATCTGCGACCGATGGTTGAAGAACACCTTTGGACCAGACAAGGGGCTCGACTGGCATCTGAAGGACGGGCTGTGGACCGACGACAAGACGGTCCAGGAGAAGTACCCGCGCCCGTTCTTCGAAGCGCGAGCGCAGGTCTATTTCGAGTTCATGCTGCGGGCGAAGGCAGACCTGGAGAGCAAGGTCGAAGAACTCGAAATCCCCTGGGAGACCGATGACTACCAACCGATCCCCGACTGGAAGCCCGGGCCCGCCTACGAACGAACAAGTCCCTACGACCTATTCGTCATCAACATGAAGGTTCCCAGCCACGCTCTCTCCCACACGCACAAGAACCCGATCCTGCGCAGCCTCTCGAACCGCCACAACGACCTCCGGTCCGTCTGGATTCACCCACAGACCGCTGAGGAACGCGGCATTGGCAACGGCGACCGGGTCCAGATCGAGACCGCGAAGGGCCGTCGCCAGACGGCAACCGCCCGCGTCACCCAACTAGTCCACCCCGAGGTACTCGCCACGCAGGGCTGCGGCGGCGGTTGGACCAAGGGCAGCGACAGCGAAGAGATCAACTTCAACGCCTTGCTGAACATCGACTCCGACCACATCGACTTCGTCTCAGGCGCGCTGGATTCGTGCATAGCGGCCGATGTGCGCAGGCTTTCGGACCACGGGAGTGCGACATGACCCGCTGGGGGATGTTGATCGACGTTGGACGCTGTGTCGGGTGTCACGCCTGCACTGTTGCCTGCAAGACCGAGAACCAGTCGCCTTACGACGCTTGGTATGCGCCTGTAATCGAATGGGAGTCAGGCGTCTTTCCGGACGCCAAGCTCAACTACCTACCGACACTCTGCAACCACTGTGAGGATGCTCCGTGCGTGACGGCCTGCCCTTCGGGGGCAATCACGCGTCGGGCTGACGGCATCGTGATCGCGGACGAAGACGTCTGCATTGGGTCGAGGGCCTGCATGGCGGCCTGTCCTTACGGCGCCATCAACTTCTTCGAGGACAGTGGCACCGTTTCGCCGCCAGCAACATCCACCGCCGCACCAGAAAGCCTTCCGGAGAGTTACGCCGGCGAAAAGCACGTCACTGGGGCGATCTCCAAGTGCACCTACTGCGCCCACCGCATCGACTATGGACTTGAGCACGGTCTCGAAGTCGGCGTCCACCCTCTTGCCACACCGGCATGCGTCGTGACCTGTCCTGCGGAGTGTCGAATCTTCGGGGACCTGGACGACCCCGAGAGCAACGTCAACCAATACCTCTCGGAGAAGGGACCCAGCGAGGTCCTCCGGCCTGACGCCAAGACCAGCCCGAAGACCACCTACGTCGGACTGTCGTGAACATCGTGAACCTTTCGATCGGCAGCGAGGTGAAGTCGGCCCCCCAGAACCCGTTCATGGACCACTTCAACCTCGAGGCACGTACTCAGAGGGTCTGGGACCTTAACCACGCCATCTGGTTCACCCTGATGGGCCTGGGTGGCGGCGTCTTCCTGGTCGGACGCATTCTCAACCTGACGGAAGGACTCGGCCACTGGCTCGGCATACCGATGGTCGACATCATCAGCTTCGTGGCAATCGCCATCGGCGGCCTGATTCTGGTTGCCGATCTGGGGCGGCCACTCCAGTTCTGGAGGGCCTTCGCAAACGTTCGCACGAGTTGGATCAGTTGGGGTGCATGGTCCGACCTCGTCTTCTTGACCGTCGCCAGCATCCTCGTGCTTCCAGCTTTGACATTGGGCAGTTCGCGGCCGTTCGACGGACTGGGTTGGGAACCCGACGGGAGCGACGCAACCGGCCTGACCATGGAGATTCTCGCTGGAGTCGCCGCCATTGTCGTCATGACCTACGCCGGAGCTGTACTGGCTAGGCCCCGGTCGATCCCCTACTGGAACTCACCCGCCGTGCCTATCCAGTTCCTCCTCTCGTCCCTCGCCATGGCAACGGCCACCGTGTTGGCGCTCGAGGCCATCCACGACAAGGCCATTAGCCGTGGACAGATGCTTCTCCTCGGCGCGCTGTCGACAGGCTTGCTGATCGCAGTAGTCGTCCACCTGTCGACCCGCCGAGACACACCCGGCAAACAGCAGAGCCTGGACAGTCTGCTGCGGGGAACCCACCGACAAATCTTCGTCGGGATCGTCGTCCTGCTCGGAACGGCCCTACCCGCGCTGCTGGCCTTCGTGGGTGCTGCAGCCTCGGGAACCAGGACGGCGGTGGCATTGGCCTCCTTCGCTCTGCTTCTCCCGGGCGGGCTGCTGCTTCGCCTGACAACGCTGCGGGTCGGGATCTTCCCCCCAGTCCACATTCAGTCCAAATGACAGGGGCCCCACAGATTCGAACCACGACCGAAATCTCGTTCTTCGGAACGTTGCGGAGGCGCATCGGGTGCCGTGAAATCAGCCTCGAATTCGATTCGCCGAAGGTTACGGTCGGATCCATTCTGGAACGACTGATCGAGATTCGGGGCGAGGACCTCCGAGAGTGGCTGATCAACGACTACGGCTGGGTCGACGCTCGCTGCATGATCTTCGTTGATGGTGAACACCTGCCCAGCGCTACGTGTATCGACCGGGACGTCACAGGCGCAAAGCGGCTGCAGCTCGCCCTGGCCACCCCGATGGCCGGCGGCTAGAGCCAGGTTCCCGGCGGGCGACTGTGGCGCGGCGCTAGCCGGAAGCAGGACCGACGACCGTGGGCACGATCTTCAGCGTGGAGGTCGCGACTATGCCCTGATCCGTCATGCCTACTTCAGGGATGTTGGGAAGGCAGAGGAAATTCAGTGCGTACAACGGGTGGAAGGTGACGCTGCAACCCAGGTCATCGACGAGAACACGTTCGACCGCGTCAAGTGCCTCGGCCAACGATTCGAGGGGCTCTTCGGAAAGGAGCCCGGCTAT
>CEUS01284191.1_pt1 | contig 14299 bp, 15 predicted proteins | sample 427031 | NCBI WGS metagenome assembly CEUS01 (sample SAMEA2622837, study PRJEB7988) | marine metagenome | biome: marine biome (ENVO:00000447); feature: marine epipelagic mixed layer (ENVO:xxxxxxxxx); material: "saline water (ENVO:00002010), including plankton (ENVO:xxxxxxxx)" | depth 140 m | reverse complement strand
ATAGTGGTTCATTACTCCACGACCTATCCCTTGGTTTAATGTCTAGTTTTCACTGCTATGGATAAGCTACTCACTAGACTTGTTTCCATTGTGTTACGCCCTCTATCTACGTTCTCTTTTACATCCTTTAGTAGATCACTAAGTTGATCATTCTTAGTGCTACAAGGTTGACAACCATAGTCTTCTTCAATGAAGCTTAATTATTGAGCCAGTTTAACACCCACGAAGGCATTCCTCACATTAGCTCAGGAGGCGCGATTATTATCAACTTCTAAGTTTTATCAACCTATCCCATTCATCTTGATTGAAAGGTAGATTGATACCATGTTGTCCATTTATTGTATTAATAAATGTAATAGACATGAATGTAATCTTTGTCACTTTATTGGTTACTTTACCAAAAGATGCTATGTTATTAACATTGTAATATTTATTATCTAGTTTAATCATATTGACCCCTCTACTTTATTATGTGTTAGGTATAAGTTAGGTATATATAATGGTAGACAACGCAAGGATGCTATGGCTTTCACCCCATAGTGTTACCCCTTGTACATTGTCAACCCAAACTTACTTAAGCTCAGCCAATCTATCAAAGATAGCATCGAACTTAGCATTGATTTCATTCTGCACATCTATCTTAGCTAACGAACTAATAGCTAACTTAAACATATCAGAATTCCCACTGGCAAGGTGAGCAATAGCTAAGTCACCTATGGCACTACGTTGTGCTTCATTAAGCTGAACATCACTAGCTCTACCATAGTCTTTATTGTTTTGCCACTTATCATTTCTATTCATCTTTTTATCTCCTATTTAAATTCAAAATAAACACAAAATAACAAATCAAAAATAACGTAAATTCGGTTTACGAAATCTCCCGATAGGGGAGTACCCTTTGAAAAAACACCACACGATAAAATGACACAATTTTTAAACCTTCTTGCTTTCTAACTTATTTCTAATATATATTACCATATCGGTAATCATTTGATTATCACCCAATTAGTACCCGTGCAAATCGTTCTGCTAAGGGGGTCAGAAGTTGGGTTACTCTCCATATAGGATACAGAGTTTTCCCCAATAACCGATGAAAATTGCTTTATTATAAATTTGAATATGGGAGTTAATTACTGGTTCAAAGGAAGTGTAAAGTTAAGAAAATTTAGGGTATTGTGCTCAGGGAGAGTTGTATACTCAATAAAGGAGATCATATGAAAGTATATGTATTAAAAATCGGTTATGACCCTGTCACTGAAGAAGTGTCATTTATTAAGGAATATATTGATAATGCAAAGGCGTTTCTTGAAATAGGGGGTGAAAGAATTGAGCTTGATGATGAGCTTGGAGATTTAGTTGTTTCAGATGAGGTAGGAATAACTTAAATACCTAAACCTTTGGCAAGGTTTATGTTTCAATGAGATCATATAAAGTAAATAAAATTGATCATGTAGTTTTTGACTCAAAGGATGAAGTTCCTGAAGATATCCATTATTTAAGGGATTGGAGGGAAGGTCACATAGGTGATTGGGTCAAGGCAGATGATGATTGTATTATTCAAATCTTAAGAAAAGGTTCAATGCTTAAGGTAAAGGGCAAGAACCGTCAAGTTAGGTATATAGGTACTTGTACTGGTACTTTTATAGTATCTGATAAGACCTTAATGGATACTTCAAGAAGAGTGAATATATATTCGTTTGGTGGGGATATCCACGTAGATGATATAGTCGAAGCTCGTAAAGATTTAAATAGTAGGGAAGAGTTGTTTTTGCACTATTGGATGGACAAAAGAATGACTCCACAACAAGCATATTTAGAAGCCTTTCCTACAAATAACCCTAGCTACGCAAATGTGAAGGCTGGGAAGTTAATTAAAACAGAGAGGATAACTACACGTATGAATGAGAAGTTAAGACCTGTATTAGAGGAGTTGAATATAAGTGATAAACTTGTATTGGAGAATATAAAAGCCCTGGCTACTGACGGCTCAAAGGAGGAGACAAGGTTGAAAGCCTTATTTAAGCTATCCGATATTCTAGATCTGGAGGATAAGACTAAAACAAGTGTGCAACAAATCTCTGGAGCGGTATTCCAGGGCTTTTCTAACGATCAATTAGAAGAAGTTAAACGTAAGGAAATAACAGATGGGGAATGAGTTTGATCCAAATACTATACAATCTGATGTATTAAAGGATTTTCAATTTGAAACTGCAGAGCCTGATAAGACTGCTGTAGATATAAATAAAGATATAGCAGGCATTGAAGGGATACCCAAGGATAATCAAAATATCGCCGATGCTGCTAAGTTCAGGCATGATACAGGTTTAGATACATATGTTTGGGTTAACAAGAAAAAGCATTATAGTAATATGTGTGCTACTTTTGTGTGTAAGTCTTTTGCAGATGCAGGAGTAGATATTCCATATAGCGAGAATGCTGGTAGGCTTACTGATTTGCTAGATAAGGATCCTAATTTTATTAGGATTGACAAGAAAGAAGATATACAAGTAGGAGATATTGTGGCTTTACCTGGAGGAGGCCCATCAGGACTACATGTTGGAATAGCAGGTAGTAATTATGAAGAACCTAGCTGGGAATATGGGAATCTTTTAGGAGGAGCAACAGTATATCATGACAGAGGATGGGTATCGGCTCCTTCAGAGACTAAATATACTAAAAGTCAATTAGCTAATTCAAAAGAATTTAAATTTGGTTATAGATATATCGGTAATAAAGCTATTCCTATAGAGGAATATATGGATAAATAATGGCTAATATAAATAGTCGTAATATTTCAGAAGCAGAAGAAGAATTAAGATTAGCATATACAGATTTAGTAGCATTTGGGAAGTTGTTCTTACCAGATGATTTTATGAGGAGTGAGACTCCTTTTTTTCATTATGAAGTATGCGATGCATTAAATGACCATGGCTATAGACAGCTGGCAGTTATTTTACCTAGGGGGCATGGTAAAACAGTACTTACTAAATGTAGTATTATGCATGACTTTATGTTTGCAGAAGAGCCATTGTTTTATGGCTGGGTTGCTGCATCTAGTAAGATATCCGTACCTAATTTGGACTATATTAAATATCATATAGAATATAATGATAAAATACGTTACTATTTTGGTGATTTAAAGGGAAGGAAATGGACTGAAGATGATATCGAGCTTAAAAACAATTGTAAACTCATTTCGAAATCGAATTTATCGGGAATCAGGGGTGGAGCTAAGTTACATAAGCGTTATGATCTTATTGTTCTGGATGATTTTGAAGATGAGAATAATACTATTACTCCAGAGAGTCGTGCAAAGATTTCAAATCTCGTTACTGCAGTGGTGTTTCCCGCTTTGGAGCCGAAAACAGGAAGATTAAGAATAAATGGAACTCCTGTACACTATGATTCATTCATTCAAAAGATATTAGTTGGATATGATCAATCTTTAAAGGAAAAGGCTGATTTTTCTTGGAAAGTAATAACATATAAAGCGCTACAAGAAGATGGCACACCATTATGGCCTTCGTGGTTTGGTCATAAAGAGATGCAACGTAAAAAGAAGTTCTATGCAGATAGTGGGACTCCCCATAAATTCTACCAAGAGTATATGATGGAAGTGCAGAGTGAGGATGATTCATTATTTACTCGAGATCATATAAAGTATTGGGATGGGACTTATATGAAGGATGCTGATTCTGGACTAACATTTATTATACCTGATGGAGAAGATCCTCAACCTTGTAATATTTTTGTAGGAGTTGATCCTGCTACTGATAGTGCAAGAAGGAATACTGACTTTAGTGTACTTTTAACTATTGCAGTTACTCCTAATAATAATATATATGTTTTAGATTACATAAGAGATAGGACATTGCCTGTCTTAGCTATTCCAGGTACAGGGAAAAAAGGTATAGTTGATCATATTTTTGATTTAGGTGAGTTTTATAAGCCTCAAATGTTTGTAATTGAGGATACTACTATGAGCAAACCCATATTTCAAGCTATTTACTCAGAAATGAGACGTAGAAACAACTTTGGAATTAATTTTAAAGCTGAATTGCCTGGAAACAGAATGAGTAAGCGTGATAGGATACAAGAAATTCTTGCTCAGAGGTTCTCGGTCGGTCAAATACATTTAAAAAAGAATCATTATGAATTAAATAGGGAAATTATTACATTTGGTCCAAGGATGGCGCACGATGACACTATTGATGCGTTAGCATATGCGTGTAAGTATTCGCATCCACCAACTGGATTAGAGGAGAACAAGGAAGGTTGGTATAAAAAGAAAAAACAACCAAGGAGTTGGGTGACAGCATGAAAAAAGGATATCATATATGACCGTATTCAGGAAAGCCACACCCAGTTGGGAAAAAACATGTGGGGGAGCCAGTGAAGGAATATAATAAGAGAATGAAAAAATATAGAAGAGGTGGATCTGTACCTAAGGATATCACTGGTATTGTTGATACAATTGGACCTCATGGTGTTGCATGGGGGACACGAGGGACTCAAATGTCTCAATTAAATAGGATAGATAATTTACTAGATGAAATTTTAGGTACTGATCGTTCTATGACAGGGACTCCAAGAGAAGAACAATTTAAAAAAGCTATAATGCAACGGAATAATTGGACTGAAGATAAATTTAAAGAAGTATATGGATTCCAAGAAGGTGGTTATTTGCAAGGACCTTCGCATGATCAAGGGGGAATTCCTATTGAAGCAGAGGGTGGAGAATATATTGTAAAAGCAGATTCTGTTACTCCAGAAACTAAGCCTTTATTAGAGGCTATAAACCAAACAGGGACAAATCCTATGAAAAAATATAAATATGGTGGGCATATTAGTCCAATGAAATCAAGGGGTGGATATCAACCAATGAAAAGATATCAATATGGTGGACAAGTAGGTATGGGAGTAAATGCGATGAGTCCATTAATTCCTGGAACATTACCTACTCCTCAAGGAGGTTCAGAAGTGGGCCCAGAAACAGGTGCTCAGGCTCCTAGTAATCAAATGGGTTATAGTTTTGATCCTGGAACTCCAGAGAGTCCTTTTGATCCTGGCATTATTAAGATTCCTGCTAAGACATCTTATAGAGGTGGAGGATATGTTAGACCTAAGTATTGGCGTGGTGGATCAATCCCCAATACAGGCAGACCTAGATTCGATAACGGAGGAACAGTTCCATTGGATACTGAGTCTGATTATTTGAAGCATATGAACGAGCAACGTAAATGGACTAAAGGGTTTCAAGATGCTGGATATGGAGAACATCATCCTTACTCTAAAAGTATTTTACAAAGTCCTTTTGACAGAAGAGCGAAGTTACATGACCAAATTGTTAGTGAAACTAGTCCTTATGGCGGAACTCATGAACGGTCAACTAGACTAGGACCATCAGTTGATCCAGAGTATATGGTAGAGACAATAAATATTTTATTAGATGATGATACTCTAACTAAAGACGATAAGTCTTGGCATTTAGAGAGTTTAATTTTAGAGGCTCAACATAATGCTGCAAATCATGCGGCTACTGAAGCAGTAAATGAACTGGTTGCTCAGAATCAAGATGCAATAAGATATCCTCGTTTAAAAGCTCAGGAGAGTGGTAAAAAATTCATTAGTGATGTACAAACATTATTAGGGGATAGATGGGATAGAGTTAAAAATTTAATACCAGATATTGAGATGTATAAAACTCAAGTTGGTGTTGATCCTAAAACAGGCAAAAAGATTCCTGATGTTACACGAAAAGTTCCTATTCGCCGTCCTCACGTAGCAGTAGGTGCACCAATTACTGATGAATATCAAGTTAAAGGTGATACTGATAATTATGAGGTTGGGAAATAGTGCCTAAATTTGGTAGACGATCTAAAGAGAGGCTGGCTACATGTGAAAAGGACTTGCAAATGTTGTTCAATGAAGTTATTAGGTATGTGGATTGTAGCGTACTTGAAGGACATAGAAAGAAAGATAGACAGAATTCTCTCTACGAAGAAGGCAAGACAAAAGTTCGTTATCCTAATGGTCGTCACAATGCTAGCCCATCTATGGCTGTGGACGTGGTTCCTTATCCGATAGATTGGGAAGATAGAGAAAGGTTTCATTTATTTGCTGGTTTTGTTTTAGGTATTGCAAATCAAATGGGGATAAATGTACGCTGGGGAGGGGACTGGAACAAAAACTTCGAGGTAGATGATAATATGTTCGATGATTTCCCCCACTTTGAATTAATAAAGGAGAAGAAATGAAAGATTCAATGAAACTGTTAAATTCATTTATAGCATGGTGGAATCCACCTGTTAAACCTAAAAGAAAGAAAAGAAAATATACTAAAAGAAAAAAATAGTGCGTTCACGGACAACCAAGTCCTTAAAGCACAACTCAAAAGGAGAATAAAATGGGTAGAAACGCAGGACCTCACAAATATACTGTGCAAGAGGCACAGAACATTTCCTTAGGACAAGCAGGGGTAGCATATTTAAGCGATACCTCTACATATACCCCGCCTACAGGACAAGTAGTAGTCGCAATGACATTCCTAACCGATTCTAAATTTGATTCAGCTGATGCAACAGTTGCTGAAGATCCTTTAAGATGGCCTACATATAGTGATGCTGGTCCTGGAACTAATTCAGATGCATTTGCAGGAGATACTATGCCCGCAGGCGTGACTATCTATGGGAGATGGACAGCCGTAGCATTTGATACTGGTTCACAAGTAGTTTTATATTTAGGATCGTAATGTTAGGATTAGGAGCTAGGATTTTAAAGCCTTCTGCTGGTCCAACTCAATATAGAACCAGAACTTCATGTACATTTACAGAGGCTGGCAGTGATTATATTGCTAGAGGCTCTGCTTCAAGTCATTTCAGAGTAGATTCTAAAGATTTTTCTGTTTCAGGTTGGATAAAATTAACAGCAGATGCTAGTAGTGTGTCTAATGAAGATGGATATCCTATTTTTTCAGCTGGAGCAGTAAATAATGGTGGATTTTGGATACAATATGTTGATTTGAGTGGTGATAGTGAAAGGTTTGCTTTAGTTACTGATACTGGTAGTGCTCAATCTACATTATTAAATGATACTGATGTAGATCATGACATATGGTATCATTTAGTATTTACTTATGATGTAAGCGCAACAACATGTAAAATCTATGTAAATGGTTCTTTGGATGCAACAGGAGCTTCAGTTTCTGCCCCCGCAGCCTTTAGTGGAAATGCAACAATTGGAGCTAATAGTGCAGATGCTATAGATGCTATTATGTGTGAAATTGCATTTTTTCAAAATATATGTCTTACAGCTGATGATGTAGAATATATATATAATAATGGTAGGCCAAAAGATCTTACAAAAACGGGTTCATTAAAGTCTTATCTGAAAGGTTATTGGAGATTAAATTCTGATGATGCAACAGGGACTGATAATGTTCTAGATTATAGTGGATATGATCATCATGCAACAACAAGTGGTTTAACAGATAGTGATTTTGATACAACAGACGTGCCAGGATAAGGAGTAAATATGGCTAAGCAAAAATTACAAGCAGGATTAAGTTTAAGAGCAGGGGATATTAATATAGGATTAGCTGGTGTTCCCAAAGAATATACAGAATTATATAATGAGATAAAAGAAGTAGATAATAGCAATACTCCTTTAGAGGTTTTTAAGTTTTCAGAAACTATTGCAGGAGATAGTATCAGAAATGCAAAGCAATTAGTGTTAGCTAATGAAGGGAGTTCTGGATTAGAGATTCAATTAAAGTATGATGCCTGGACTAATGGAACTCCAGATGGAAATGGTAGTGCTGTATATACTAATCTTCTATTAGGTTGTGGAGAGTACATAATGTTAAATGACGCTGGTATTGTTAATTTTGACGAAAATACTAGCGCTGCAAATGCATATACAAAAGACAATGATAGTACTGGTGTAGATAAGGGATATTCTCTAGTCGAGGCTTCAGATGGAACAGATATCTTAACTGCAGAAGTAATGTCTGCAGGAGAAACAGATTTAACTTTAGATTCGAATAATGCTTATTATTTTAAAGCTGGTGATTACATAATTATAAATGCCGAAAATGACGTTGGAACTTGGCCTGGTACTGGAGGAGCTGAAATCATTAAAGTAGTTTCTGTTGATAGTTCTACTGTTCTTACAGTTGAAAGGGGTCAAGCTGGTACTATAGATAGAGAGCATGCTGATAATTCAAAATTATACTGGCTTTATGGAAATATGAATCCTAATAGAGGTGGAGTAGTTGATCAAATAACTTCAGGGCAGTATGAAAATATTGCTGATGTTGGATCTTTTGATATGCTTCAAGATAATAGTATAGCTAAAGTTGAAGATTCGGATGGAGATTATATTTCAGATACAGATGGAGATTTAGGAGATTTTTCTCAATATAGAACAATGAATACTCTTATAAGTGGAGGTAGCGTAGAGACTACTTTTGTTACGTATAGAAAACAATTATATTCAGGAATGGATAAAGCTTTTATTCATATTCAAAATGATATTGATGCTGCATCTGCAGGAACTGCTACTCAGTTAGTAGCTACTATGAATACTACGAATTCCTGGGGAGCCTATAGAAGTTGCGTTTTCCCTGGTGGCTTTGGAAGAAGTAATACTCTTGTTGGGACAGGTATTGTTCCTGGTTCAGTTGCTATAAAATTTGCAGTAGGTGGGAAAGCTTATTTTGGATTAAATGGAGACTCAAGTACTCATTCAGGATTAATTGCAGGACATTCTTATAGATTTGATTTAGAATGTGATGGAAGAAAGGAGACTATCTCTTTTACTGCAGGGAAAGATTTAACATTAGGAGGAATTTACAGTAATATTGCAGATGCTTTAGTTAAATTAGAGCCAAGATGGTGGTTAGATACGGAGAATCATTCTCCTAGATTCTATTGGGAAAGTAGAGATTTGGTAATATATAGTCCTTCCAATATGCATACTTTAGGAGGAGTTATTACCACATCTAGTTATCCTAAATCGGGAGTTTCAACTGTGAAATTATCTAGAGGTACAAGTGGATCAGAATTTCAATTATTTGGTTCTGGGGTATTTCCTAGAAAACCTCCTAAAAATCATCCTAGTTATTTCCCTGATGATAAATATTTAAATCCTGATACTGGGGATTATGATATTGATCCTAGGAATTTTATGCTTGATGATGGAAATGGAAATCTTTATATAACAGAAGATTCCCGTATAAAACTTTCAACATATCATCCAGAATGTGGATGGGCATTTGGTCCATATGGTTCAAATAATGGGGGACAGAATGTTTCTTCTAGAGCAGGAGGTATGCGAGCGACTTCTTCTAGAGAAAGATCGTCAGGAGACCATGATCATCAAGGTGGAGATCATAGTCATTCATTTGTTGCTACAGACCATGTTCATCGTATTCCTGCTCCAGGAAATGAATATGATCCTACAGCAAATGCTCTTTTCCATAATCATGGAGGTGGAGATATGCCTAATTGGAATCCTTATGGAGGTGCTACGGATTTTAGAACTACATGGCCTAATGGTATTCAATGGGATTCAGGTGGGCAGACAGCTACTGATGGAGGGCATCCTCATACAGGAGGTTCCCATCGTCATAGAGAGCCTTATTCAGGAGGGATTACTCCAGCAAGGGCTGCAGGGAGTGGGACTTCTTCTGGGACTAGAAATGGTAAAATATATACAGGTCAAGTAAATTATGAGACTGGAGCAATATGGATTGGATGGGGTCCAGAAAGAGCGGAAATGAAGTTTAGTTGTAGTTATAATTCTGCATTTTCAGGTAATATAGTTACCAGTGCAAGTTCAAGTAATGGAATACAATCTATATATGCAAGAAGTACTAATCAAAAAACTAATGGGAATTTAAGAATAATAGCTTTAAGATAAGGGTAATAGTATGGCAACAAAATTAACAGCTTCAACTTTAAAAGTTAAAATACAGGAAACTATCAATTTAAATGGTAAGGAACAGGGTTCTATTAATATTATTAATATTCCTAATATTGCAACAATTTCAAAAAGAATTATAGATGTTCCTGCTTCAGAAGTTGAGATCCTTGCAATGTCTACAGCTGTAGCTTCAGGCACATTTATAGAAAGTGATGTCCTGTATATCCGTATAACTAATCTTGATGATACAAATCATGTAACATTAACATTTAAAAATGAAAATGATGATGAGTTTGCATTAAAGCTAGATAAAGGTCAAACTTTTATTTATAATGGGGATTTATCTGGAGGTGTTGTAGATACAATGGATGCTATTGATGGGAGTGGATTAAGTTTATCTTTAGGTGATTTAGTAAATATCACAGCTTTAGCAGATACTGCAGCAGTAGATTTGGAAGTTTTTGTTGCGGCTAAATAGGAGAAGAAATGGCTAAGAGTCAAAAAAAGAAAGCTGAAGAGATTAGGTTATTATATAATAATTCTAACAATTGGACTAGAAAACAATGGGAGTTTGTAAATCAAAAAGGTTATGAGTTTGCTCATGACGAACAATTAAGTTCTAACGAAAAGAAGGCATTAGAAGATCAAGGGATGCCTACTTTTACAATAAATAGAATTTTACCTGTGACAGAGATGTTAAATTATTATGCTACTGCTAATAATCCAAGATGGCAAGCAGTGGGGGCAGAAGGTAGTGATATAGATGTTGCTGCTATATTTTCAGACTTATCAGATTATATATGGCATCTTTCTGATGGTGGAACATTATATGCTAATGCTATAAATGACGCTATTACAAAGGGTGTTGGATATATGATGGTTACAGTTGATCCTGATAAAGATAATGGAATGGGTGAAGTTATATTACAGCAACCTGAGCCATTTGATTTGTATGTAGATCCAAAATCAAGAGATATGTTATTTAGAGATGCAGCTTATATTCTTATCCGCAAAGTTCTTCCTAAAAATCATTTAATGAAATTATATCCTGACCATAAAAGAAAAATTAAAATGGCGTCTTCTGATGAGCAGTCTCAAAGATCTTGGAGTATTAGAAATGTAGGGGATAGAGATCAAAAGCTGTTTGGATTCAATGATACTACAGAAGGAACTAATAATCCCAATAATCCAGATGGTAGTGATGATGAATTAGTAGAATTCTTTGAATTATATGAAAAAGTAAAAATCCCATATATAAATTTATTTTATAGGTTAATGCCTAATGAAGAGCAATTAGCTCAAATTCAACAGCAAGTTGATGTAATGTTTAAAGAAAAACAGCAAGAATTTCAAGTAATGTTGATGGAAAAACAAGCATCATTAGAGCAGGAAGTTGCTAAAGGTGAGATGTTGCCAGAGCGTATGGAACTTGAAATGCAGAAAGCTATAAAGCAAGTAGAAGCAGAATTGGAAGCATTTCAAAAAGAAGCTATGAGTCAATTGCAAGCACAAGCTTCAAAAATAGAAAATACTGTTATTACTGAAAAAGAGTTTTCTACTATGATGAAAGATGAAAGTTTTGCTAGCAATGTAGTAGATGCTATTAGATTTCATGGTACGAGAATTAAGCAGACTGCTTGTGCAGGAGATAAGATATTGTTTGATAATGTAATGCCAATGAATGTCGACCAATATCCAATTGTCCCTTTACATTTTAAATGGACTGGAACTCCTTATCCTATTAGCGCTGTAGCTCCACTTGTTGGAAAGCAAATGGAAATAAATAAAGCTCATCAGATAATGGTTCATAATGCTTCATTGGGGTCTTCTTTAAGATGGATGTATGAAGAGGGATCAATTGATGCAGAGCAATGGGAGAAGTATTCTTCAGCTCCAGGAGCTTTGCTTCCAATTAGACCTGGAGTAGAAAAACCAACTCCAGTAATGCCTGCCCCATTAGCTAGTGCTTTTTTTCAGATTGTCCAAGAAGGTAAGCAGGATATGGAATATTTAGCAGGAATATATAGTGCTATGCAGGGAGATACAGGTGCGCAGCATGAAACCTACAGAGGAATGCTTGCTATTGATGAATATGGTACTAGAAGAATAAAGCAATGGATGAAATCTTCCATCGAACCTGCTTTGAAACAATTAGGAACTGTTGTTATGCAAGTATCTCAATCTATATATACAGCTCATAAAAGATTTAGAATTATTCAGCCTTCAGCTATATCTGAGCAAAGGGATCAAGAGATAAATATTCCTATTTATAATGATATGGGTGAAGCTATTGGGAAGTCAATGGATTACTCGCAGGCTAAATTTGATGTTAGGATTATTGCTGGCTCTACTCTTCCTGTTAATAGATGGGCTTATTTAGAAGAATTAAAAGAGTTAATGAAGATTGGCGTTATAGATGATATTGCTGTTCTTGCAGAATCAGATATTAAGAATAAAGAAAATATTGTTCAAAGAAAGAGTTTATATTCTCAATTGCAAGGCCAATTAAGTCAGATGGAAGAAGCCATGAAAGACAAGGATGGTACAATAGAAACTCTACAAAGACAATTAGTTCAGGCAGGTATTAAGGGCAAGATTATGCAAGCTGATGTTGAGATTAATAAAAAGAAGGAAGAAGTTAAATCTTCTATAGAAAGAGAGTTTGATGATACAGAGGCAAAGCAAAAACATTTAAGAAATACAATGCAATTGAAAGCTGATGCTAGAAATGAACAGGAGGCTCAAAACTCTGATACTAGGCAGAAACAAGCAGATAATGATGAGGCTACTAGACAACAGCAAGCAGATTACGCTTTACAGAATTATCAAAAAGATTTGGAAAGAAATAAAAGTAATGATTAAACTACTTAACAAATAAAGGAGAAGACATGAGTGATAAGAACAGTAACCCTGAAGCTATTGGAATGCAAGGCGATTCAATTGAAGAAGCTGTGCAGCCTTCAGTAGATAATGGCTCTGTAAATTCATTCTTTAATGGATTAGAGAACCAAGTTAATGGTAACATCCAAGATAGTCCGAGTGAGGTAACCCCACAAGATGTCGGCCCCAATATGGCAAGTCCTGAGGCAACCCGATATACATCTAGAAGTGGCTCCAACAACGAGGCCCAATTAAATAACGGTACTGATTGGGAAAAACGCTACAAAGATAGTAGCAGAGAGGCCGTTCGGCTGAGAGAGCAAATGAATCAATTAAAACCATTCGTTCCTGTTCTTGATGCTATGAAAAAAGATAGTGGTCTTGTAGATCATGTTCGAGATTATTTGCAATCAGGAGGAAAACCTAGTAAGACCTTGAAGGAAAGACTTAATCTAGATGATGATTTTGTTTTCGACCCTCAAGATGCTATGGAAAATCCTGAATCTGACAGTGGCAGGCTTTATCAAGCACATATTGACAGTGCTGTTGGTCAACGAGTTTCAGGCATCTTACAAAGAGAAAAGGTGGCTGCAGCAAAGGCTAGACAGGCTCAAGGTATGAGGGCACAGGAAGAAGCATTTAAGAAAAAGCATAATTTAACTGATGAACAATTTAGGGAGTTTACGCAAAGAGCGCAACAACATGTAATGACTCTAGATGATATTAATTATATCTTAAATAGAGATCAGGCAAGTGCAAATACGCGTAATGCTACTAAACAAGATATGTTGAATCAGATGAAGAATGTCCGAACAATTCCTACAAGCGCTAGCGGAGCTAACAGTCAAAGTCTACCAGCGAATCCAGATAATGATATATTTGATGGATTAGTTGGAATGGATAATGACGTGGATAACTTGTTCGGATAGAAATTTAATACAGTCTATTCGAATGTAATCGCCCTACCTGAAGGCGCATAATGCGTAGTTGAAAAGAGGGCAAAGTAAAAGGAGTCGAATATGGCTGCAGAAGACGTATTATATGGCGGACAATCCTCGTATACCTCTCATGGTAACATAGGATCGTTTAGCGATACAGGACGAGATGGTTCTTCAGCAACGCTTGATACAGGCGATCTTAGACGTAAGTTTAATTTCGGTGATAGAGTATCTGAATTGGCGTTAGCGCAAGATCCGTTCTTTCGGTTCGTAAGTATGGTTTCAAAAAAACCTACGGATGACCCACAATTCAAGTTCACTGAAAGGAGACAATCTTACTATAAAAGGTATGCTTATCCTATTGGTGTTAGTAATGATAATGCTACATGGGCTGAAGATAATTCTTCATCTTTAGCAACTCAACTAGATACATATGAAACAGCTGGAAATACAGTATATGTGAAGATGGCATGTGATTATCTTGCTGCTGGTAATGTTTCTAACGTATATGGACAATCAACAGATGAGATAAAAATCGGTGCTAATGGCACTACACC
>CEUS01014440.1_pt1 | contig 14308 bp, 10 predicted proteins | sample 427031 | NCBI WGS metagenome assembly CEUS01 (sample SAMEA2622837, study PRJEB7988) | marine metagenome | biome: marine biome (ENVO:00000447); feature: marine epipelagic mixed layer (ENVO:xxxxxxxxx); material: "saline water (ENVO:00002010), including plankton (ENVO:xxxxxxxx)" | depth 140 m | reverse complement strand
TGGTTAAAACCAAACTTATTAACGGAAATTAATAGTGTCGTCATGGTGAGAACTCCAGACAAAGTAGCGGATAGCCTGTGCATGTATTCTATCCAAGCAGCCATCTCGAAAGGTGGAATGATTTGCCCGTAGCATAAAGGCCAATCTGGGCACCCTAGTCCAGATCCTGTAACTCTCACTATGCCTCCCATTATTACAGTAGAAACCGCTGCTAATACTGATAATAGTGCTATTACTGAAATATTATTTGTAAAGTATTTAATCATTATTTATGAATATTATTGATTCAACTTTTTGCTTGTCCTTGGAATTCACACTTAAAATGTCTATAAAGAAGAAGTCCGAAATTCTGGTCTGCCTTCAGATTCTTCTCTATAGTACCAACGTAAGAATACAATGCATATAGCAGGTAAGAAAATAGCTATCCAGCTAAGTTTCATTACTATACCGCCAGTTTGTTGATCGGCCAAAGCAGTAATATTCCATATCCTGGGTGCCTCGACATAAAACGAGTACATGGGGCTGTTAGAGAATGTTATCACTCCAAACAAAGGAGTTTGGCTTATGGACAGGATTACCAGATAGAGTAATTGTGCAGGATAAGATATTCTTGGAACTTCTTGTAGAGGACTAAGAACAGGCCACCATAGAATTACGGCAGTTGCCATAAAAAAGAGGTGTTCAGCTATATGTAGAGGGTGGGACTCCAGAGCTCCTTCGTAGAATAATGGGAAATGCCACACTATGAATACTCCGTTGAAAATTAAAAAAGCTACTAGTGGTTTGGTTATTATCTTTACAGCTCCAAGGATTAATGCTGATTTAATTGCTGGTCTAAGCAACCAAATTGGCACACCCAACAAAAGGAGTGGGGGAACTACCAGTGTCAATATTATGTGTTGAGCCATATGTGCACTGAATAAGTATTTATCGCTTAATTCATGAAGGGGTCCTGTAAGTGCAAATAGCATTACAACACAACCAACAGAGAATGAAAAAACTTGCATACTGTTTACTGGTGGATCATCTTCGTTTTTTACTAAATGACTGAAAGGTCCTACAAACAGTAGATATATACCTAGAAATATTAATAAGCCAGAATAAAGGTCGGGATGCCAATGCCAGTACAGCCAACCAGTATCTTGAGTGGAATAGGATTTCAGGATGTTGTTTGTTGAGTTTAACAACTTGGGTACAGAGTCTCCCGGCGATAATTTAATCTGATATAGTGCAATTTAGATGAATTCTGATCCTATTATCTACAGTTGATCAAAAAGTGCCATCAGCGCAATTATTACACAACCTGCTAGCAACAGGCCTCCACCAAAAAACCACGTAAAAATTGCCTCATCGAATTTAAGATGCATGTAGTACATTGCGACGATCGCAAATTTCACTACAGACATGATGATTAGTATTGTGAAGAAGACTAGATCAGGAATTCCTTCGACGTAAAATATTGCTACTTCCAAAGCCGTTATAACGGCTAGAATAGCTGCTATCTTTAGATAGGCACTGTTGGTTGGATGAGAGGAATGTTCGTTATGATTTTCGTTATTCATTATAATTTATCCTACTCCTGCTGCCCTTACTCCAATTAGGTACACCACTGTGAATATCACTATCCAAACGACGTCTACAAAGTGCCAGTATAACGCTAAGAAATCGACATTCAGAGCATCGTCTCGAATCAGATCCTCTTTTCTGTAAAAAGAATAACCGAATAATGTAATTAACCAGATAACTCCTACAGTTACATGCGCTCCATGAAACCCAGTCAAAGTGAAGAATGTAGTCCCAAACAGGTTGGTTTGGGGGGTTAGGTGGTAATGGTGGGCGAACTCCGTGAATTCGTAGTATTGAAAACCTAGGAATGTTGCACCAAGTATCGCTGTACACATTATCCAGACCCTGAATTTTCTTACGTCCCCTTTGGTTATGCTTGAATACGCCATAACCATCATGAAACTGCTCATTAAGAGCACGAACGTACTTACACTTGTTGTAGGTATGTCCAATATTTCTAATCCAGGACCAGAGATACTACGACCGAAATAAATTAAGTAAGTCGCTATCAGAGATCCGAAAAACATGCATTCTGATCCGAGAAAGACCCAGATCATCATTTTTCTGTTATCTATTCCTGTGGTAGTGGTATGTTCTTCTTTATGTTCCATAATTCAATTAATCCTCGGGAGCTGTAGCAGGTTCCATTGCCCAGGCGTATATGCCGACAACTGTTACAAATGCTCCTATTCCGGCCATAGGAAACGAATATATTAGTCCGTATCCAAACACCGCTAAACCTAGTGCTGTGACCAGAGGTATGTATGAAGGACTGGGCATATGTATGCCGTGACCATCTTCCTCTTCTAACGCATCAGATGGTGTGTTTATATTAAGCTGTTTTTCTTCCCAGAAATGATCTCTTGCCGTCACAGTCGGCATTGTTACGAAGTTATATTCTGGCGGGGGTGATGGTATGGCCCATTCCAATGTTCTACCGTCCCATGGGTCACTGCCGGACGGCTCGCCCTTCTTTAAGCTGCGGAAGAAATTGTGCATGAATACTAATGTTGACAGTGCAATCATAAATGCTCCGATAGTGGATACCATGTTCCATAGATCCCATCCCATGTCAGCAGCATATGTAGCTTGTCGTCTTGGCATGCCGTCCATACCCAGGAAGTGCATCGGGAAAAACGCAATGTTGAATCCTACCATTGTCAGCCAGAAGTGTATTTTCCCTATGCTTTCATTAAGTAATTTACCGGTGGCTTTAGGGAACCAGTAATATATACCTGAGAATACGGCAAGAATACTGCCCCCGAACAGAACGTAATGTAGATGGGCTACTATAAAGTAGGTGTCCTGTTGCTGAGCATCAGAAGGGGCTATAGAGTGCATAACTCCACTGAGACCCCCAATTATAAACATGAATATAAAACCAATGGAGAAGAGCATGGAAGTCGTCATAGATATTGACCCTCCCCACATTGTAGCAATCCAGTTAAATATTTTTACTCCGGTCGGTACTGCGATGAACATAGTTGTCAAGGCGAAAACCGAATTGGTAACTGGACCCATACCGACTGTAAACATATGGTGGCTCCATACAGCCCATCCCATGAATCCTATAGTTATTCCAGACAATACAACCACGGGATAACCGAAAAGAGGTTTTTTAGAAAAAGTCGGGAGTACTTCTGACACTATACCCATTGCTGGGAGTATTAATATATAGACTTCTGGGTGGCCAAACACCCAAAACAGGTGTTGCCAAAGTATCGGGTCTGCACCCGCCTGTGTATTGAAGAAATTGAAGTCGAAAGTTCTGTCTAAATATAGTTCTACTAAGCCAACGGTTATAACTGGGAATGCCGTGACCAGCAAGAATGAAGTTATCAATGTCATCCAGATGAAAACGGGCATTCTCATTAGAGTCATACCTGGAGCCCTCATGTTAATTATTGTAACTATGAAGTTAAATGCCGCCGCTACTGAAGATACTCCTAACACTCCAAGTCCAACGGCGTAAAATTCCATTCCGTTACCTGGGCTGAAAGAATTTGCTGTCAATGGAGCATATGCGAACCATCCCGAGTTGGGTGAACCGCCAAGCAACCATCCTGACTGAAGTAATATTGCTCCGAAGAGGTATACCCAATAGCTAAAGGCATTTAGTCTCGGGAAAGCAACATCCCTTGCTCCAATCATGAGAGGAACTATTAGGTTAAAGAAGGCAGCGCTCAAGGGCATAACACCGAGGAAAATCATAGTCAATGCGTGCATAGTGAAAAGCTGACTGAATACCTCAGGAGTTACCATGGCATGTTCTGGTCTAGCTAACTGGGCTCTCATTATGAGGGCTTCTAGACCACCCACCAAGAAGAATATGAAAGCCGTGATGCCATATAAAGCACCGATCTTCTTGTGGTCTATGGTTGTTGCCCAGTTCCATATTCCAACTGGGTACTTAGGTCTACTGAATGCTGCGGCTATACTGGCCATTTAATAATCTCCAACCTTTGTCAATATTATTACAAAATCAAAATGCATAATAGTTCATCTATTTTAGCGCCTGTAGATATGCCACCAAATTACTTATATCCCCGGATGTCAGAGCCATAGCTTCATTAGTGTAGGCTATGCCCTGTTTTGACATTATGTTCCCAGGCTTGGACTTGTTTGGATCTTCAAGCCAATCAGAAAGATTTTGCTCAGTCATATCCATTATGCCCGCTGCCAGAGTTCCTCTGCTTCCAATATGAGTTAGATCTGGCCCTATTATACCAGCTGCTGCAGGAACCCCTTTTATACTGTGGCAAGCTATACATCCTTTCGTTATGAAAAGAGTCGCGCCTTGTTTTTCTTGGTCAGAGTCGGGGGTTTCTGCGTTTGCCAATTGATTTCGTTGCCATATAGCAAAGTCTTCTTCAGTGTCCACTATCACCCTAAATCTCATGTAAGCGTGGGATTCACCGCAAAACTCTGCACATTGCCCGTGATAGTTACCTACTTCGTCTGCCTGGAACCACATGTAAGTTGTTTTCCCAGGAACTATATCCATTTTCCCTGCAAGTTTGGGTACCCAAAAACTATGTAATACATCAGGGGATGTGAGGTACACGCCGACTGTTTTACCCACGGGAACATGTATTTCGTTGGCTGTCACTACACCAGACTCCGGGTATTCTATTTCCCACCACCATTGATTTGCATCGACGTTTATTCTTATGTCCTCTCCATCCGGTGGGGAAGATATATAAAATTGCGCTATTACGGTAGGGACTGCAACTATTGCCAGCATTATGGATGGTATTACTGTCCAGGTTATTTCCAGTTTGGTGTTGCCGTGAGTTTGTTCAGGTTTAAAACCATCCCCTTTGTCTCTGAACCTGATAATAGTGTATAGAAGACCTCCCCCAACAACTACAAATACAGCAGTTGCAATCCAGAGTATCATCATGAACAACGATAGTTGTCGTTCTGCTACTGGACCTTTCGCGTCGAAAGTCGACATTGGGTGATCTGGAGTACATCCTATAAGAGAACTTACACCTAGCACACATAACAGTGTGACCGGTATAATCAGTTTAACTAATCTATTTGTAAACAATATATGCCTTTTATTGATGTAGAACATTTATAGCAATCTATTGTGAGAGCACCTAAATTCAAACTTCAAAACTTTAACATGAGACTTGTGACATTGCAAGAGTTTTGGCATGCTATAAGGGGATTATCTAAAAGTTTATGCTTGACAATTTACGGTTGGTTAATCATATTTTGTTTTTCCTTATGTTAGACTCTACACATACTTTTATCTCAACACATTATTCCCTTAAACTCTGATTGAGTCGGAAGTACAATTTAAATGAATAAATTATGAATAATTATCCGAATTCCCAATACACATCAGAAGAAATCCATGGTTCCTCTGCGGCTCTTGTGGAGTGTCTTAAGAATGACATATCTGAGTATTCGAGAGGTGTGGCTGCGCTGTGTCTGGGTCAGAATAGAGAATCATCTGCCCTATTAGATTTGATCGAATCTCTGTCCGATGATTCTTCGTGGGTGAGAGGTTGGTGCGTTTATGCTTTGGGACGCATTCAAAACCCAGATGCTTTAATTCATATAACTGACATGTTAAGTGATCATGATCCCTGGGTAAGGCAACAATCAGCAGAAGCATTGATATATTTTGACGATGACATTGTAGATACGGTTTTATTGAATGCCATTAAACGAGACGATGTTGTCGGTAAATCATGGTCTTTGCATGTAATGGCAGAAAGGGGCAATCCTGGTTTTACTCTGGATGTCATTCCAATGTTGGAAGATGACAAGCGACCCGTACGATTGAGTGCTATAAGAACTTTGTACAGGTTAGGTCAGTCAGATGCGATTGCTCCGTTAAGGATGTTTATAAGGGACCCTGACGAAAATATGCGAGGAGCGGCTGCCTATGCCTTGGGGGCTTTGTATGACAGAGAGAGTGTGTCTTCGTTATCTCTTGCCCTTATGGATTCAAATGCTTGGGTAAGACGAAATGCAGCTTGGTCTCTATTGAGACTGAGAGAAAACCTCAGACTAGTTGCTTCTATGGTTAATGATGTTGACGAAGGGGTGAGGATGTTTGCAAGGAATGCCTCTCGCATTGTGGAAGAACGTGTACGGTAATGAATTGTATGAACGATAGTTCATATTGTTGACTGCTTAAATGGGGATGATAGAATAGCTAGGTTTGTATTGAACGTGCGACTGCTTAAGATTTTCTGAGGGATGACATGTCAAACTCTTTTCGGAATGAAATGAATAAAACTTACAACGCAAGTCTGGTCGAAGAACAGATTTACAAGTATTGGATGGACTCAGGGTATTTTTCGCCCACTATAAACAAATCCAAAGATCCTTTCGTCGTGATAATGCCGCCACCAAATGTCACTGGAGAGCTTCATGTTGGGCATGCATTGCAGGCTACACTGGCAGATATTATGGTCCGATGGCATAGGATGAAAGGCGATCCGACTTTATGGTTGCCAGGAGCGGATCACGCAGGCATTGCTACTCAGGTGATGGTAGAAAGAACTTTAGTTAATGAAGGTTTAACTAGGCAGGATATTGGAAGGGAAAATTTCATTAAACGCATCTGGGATTGGGTGGACAAATATGGAAACACAATAGATGATCAGCATAAAAGATTGGGGGCTTCTTGTGACTGGACAAGGCGAAAGTTTACTTTAGACGAAGGCCCTAGTGCAGCGGTATATCAAACTTTCAGCAACTTGTTTAATAAAGGTCTTATATATAGAGGAGAGCGTATCATTAATTGGTGCCCACGGTGCTCTACAGCGCTGTCCGACCTAGAAGTAGAGCATATAGAGGAAGAGTCGTTTCTATATAACATAAAATACCCATTTGAAGATGGTAATGGTTATGTAACTGTTGCTACTACTAGGCCAGAGACTTTGCTAGGTGATTCTGGAGTGGCCGTTAATCCTCAGGATGAACGGTACGGGAAATTCATAGGCCGAAACGTTTTAATACCAATAATAGACCGCCCAATAGTTATTGTAGGTGATGATGCTGTAGATTTATCATTTGGTACAGGGGCCTTGAAAGTTACACCGGGACACGATCAAGTTGATTTTGAGGTAGGACAAAGGCACAACCTAGAAACTATTAACGTGATAAATCTTGATGGAACTATGAACAATAATGCTGGTCCTTATGCTTCTTTAGATCGTTCAGAGTGCAGAGAAATTATTGTAAGAGATCTGATTCAATCAGGATTATTGCTAAGCCAAGAACCTTATACTCATTCAGTTGGTCATTGTGGTAGGTGTTCTGTAGCGATTGAACCATTGGTGAGCAAGCAATGGTTTGTAAACACTAGTAAATTATCAAATCGTGCCATAGATGTTGTAAGAACTGGCGAGATAAAGATAATCCCAGAAAGATTTAGTAGGGTTTATATAAACTGGATGGAAAACATTCGTGATTGGTGTATAAGTAGGCAGCTTTGGTGGGGACACAGAATACCTGCTTGGTATTGCTTGGATTGCTCTGAAGATTATGTTCAGGTGGTGTTCGGAGATGTATATCTCAGTCAGGGTTTATCAAATGGTACATTGAAAGAGTTAAGAGGCAAAGGTTTCACGTGGTCGGAGATTGAGGCTAAATCAAATTATATATTTATAGATTTGATCGCTAAACCGATGGTGAATACTGAGACTCCTGTGAAGTGCGACGATTGTGGCGGCATTAATTTATTTCAAGACCCCGATGTTTTGGACACTTGGTTTTCGTCGGCTCTTTGGCCTCATTCCACATTAGGCTGGCCAAATGACACTGAGGATCTAGATTATTTCTACCCAACTTCAGTCATGGAAACAGCATATGACATACTTCTGTTTTGGGTTGCTAGAATGATCATGATGGGACTGGAAAACACTGACAGTATCCCATTCACACATGTTTACCTTTCAGGATTGATAAGAGACCAACACGGTGCAAAGATGAGTAAAACAAAGGGTAACGCAACTGATCCCATAGAAGCAATAAACACGTTTGGTACTGACGCCTTAAGATTTACCCTAACCACTGGGAACGCTCCGGGTAATGATTTGAGATTGAGTGAAAGTAAGCTTGCCGCCAGTAGGAATTTTGTCAATAAGATCTGGAATGCATCTCGATACGTTATATCTAATGTAGACAACGCTGTCGAAGGTTGGAAAAACCCAAAATCGGAACATCGCCAGGATAGATGGATATTGACCCGGTTAAATCAACTGACATCAAAAGTCGATGAGTTAATGAACGAATTCTTACTTGGTGAAGCCCAACGAGAAATCCATGACTTCTTCTGGAATGAATATTGTGACTGGTATATTGAAATGGCTAAACTGCGTATGAAGGATCCTCATAAAACATCGCCTTTACCTGTATTAATCCATGTGCTTGAAAAGACGTTGAGATTGATGCATCCTTTCATGCCGTTTGTTACGGAAGAAATTTGGCAATCTTTGGTTAAATGTGTTGAGGGTGCTGGAGATATTCCTGATTCGATAATGATTTCTGAATATCCTGTCCAAGATTTTGGTTGTTTCGATAATCAGGCAGTGGCCGAAATCGAACTTGCTGCAGGCGTGGTGAGAGCTATACGAAACGTCAGGGCGGAATTCAAGATCGAACCGAAACAACCAATGAAAGTGATAATACAAGCATCTGACTTCCTGGGGTCCCTAGACCAGGAATCAGATATGATAAAAACATTATCAAGGGCAAGCATGTTGGAATTCTTGCCTGAAAGTCAAAACTCCTCTTTTGATGGTAACTCGGTATCAGCTATACTAAATGGAGCAACTGTGATAGTTCCTCTTCAGGGTTTGGTGGATAAAGTTAAAGAACAATCTAGGTTAAATAATGAATTGGATGAATGTATCAGGAATTTAGATAATTTAAGGAGCAGGCTTTCAAACGAAGATTTTATTCAAAAGGCACCTCCTCAGGTAGTAGACAAAGAAAGAGAGCGAATGGATGCGCTTGAGGAACGAAGAAAGCGAATAGCAGACTTCTTGGACATTCTAGGCTGACTTCATTTATGCCTTTGCGCCATTTTGTTAAGTAGTAATAGTCCCTTACGCGTATCGCTGGCCACTCGTTCCCCTTCGCTGTTGACTAATCGATACTTGAAAAGCCAGTATGTGAACTCTTTAGCTATTCCAACATTAAAAGATGGTGCCTTCTGATAACCCTTATCCGAAAGAAAATTCTTGTACAATTCCTCTTGGTTAAGACCATAAAGTTTTTCATAAGCTTTTTGTCTTATTCGTGCCTTTCCAAATTTCCCTGACCTGGGCATCCCTTTACCTTCTTCTTCTTCCGCGCTTCGTATTACGGCTTCTTCCACGACTATCCCATACCAATAATTCAAGTAAGCACTATATTTCTCAGGGCCAAGTAGGTTTCTGAATTCATCCTGAGACATTAAATCTGAAATGTCTTCAGAAAGAAGAAGGCGATTTTTCTCGGTTGTTGGTACGAGATCTCCAACTGCATCTAGAAGCCTCCTCGCTAATAGCAACCAGTCAAACGCTTCTCCATCTATCAGGTACTTATTATGTTTGCTGTTATAAATTTCCTCTTCGAGAGTCCAAAGAGACATGGATTTAATCAATTCTGAGACCCATTCCTTACCCTCAGAAAGCGAGTTCTTAAGATATTTCATTGACTCTGAGGCGTCAATGCCTCCATCATAGTTTTTGTTGTTATACATACTTGTTATGCAGCCAATCCATGACATCTCTTGTATTTTTTACCACTGCCACATGGGCAAGGTTCATTTCTGCCGACTTTGCCGGAGGGTCTCGCTTTGGCATTAGGTGAACGATCGTTAGAAACTACATTACTCATTATGCTTTGAGGAGACTGTCGAGATTTCACATTGTTTCTTACTGTATTCGTCGTGGCAGCCACTTTGAATATAGTATGTGTGATATCGTTTTGAATTCTGCCTAACAAACCTTGAAACAACTCGTGACTTTCTCTCTTAAACATGACCAATGGGTCTCTCTGCCCAAAAGCATGAAGGCCAATTCCTTGTCTAAGGTTTTCCATTGCTGTAATATGTTGAACCCAGTGGGAATCTATAGTTCTCAGCATAACTAAACGTTCTAAGAAACGTGATTGTTCTTCTCCAAAAGCTTTTTCTCTTTCGTCGTACAAATTGGACGCGTGGTCAAAAAGCGCATCCTCTATTTCTTCAGGGTCCATAGAAGATATGTTTTGACTAAGTGTGGAAGGATAAACAGAAAACACGTTGTTGAGTTCACGTTTGAACGACTCGGTATCCCAATCCTGACTATCACCTTGAGTACAGTATTCATTTACCAAACCGGATAATTCTTTGTTCACCATATCCTGTATGTTCTCTTTAAGATTGGCTCCATCTAGAACTTTACCCCGTTCGGAATATATAACGTATCTATGCATGTTAGCTACATCGTCGTATTCCACTAAATTCTTTCTCAGGTCAAAGTGAAAACCTTCTACTTTGGTTTGTGATGCCTCAATTGATTTACTCACAATACGATTTTCTAGTGGGGTGTCCTCGGTCATGCCTGCCCATTCCATAATGCCCTTTATCCTATCTCCTCCAAACCTACGCATAATATCGTCTTCTAGTGAAACATAAAATCTAGAACTACCCGGGTCACCTTGTCTTCCGGCGCGACCCCTCAGCTGGTTGTCTATCCTTCTGGATTCGTGTCTTTCGGTGCCAATGATGTGTAATCCACCCAAAGAGATTACTTTGTCATGGGCTTCTTGCCATTCCGAGCCTTGTAACCCCAAAGCCCCAGGGTTTCCTCCCAGTATGATGTCAGTTCCTCTGCCTGCCATATTAGTGGCTACGGTTATCGCTCCTAACTTACCCGCCTCTGCTACTATTGCTGCCTCCATATCATGCTGTTTAGCATTTAAGACTTGACATGATAAACCTCTCTTCTTCAAGAGTTCGCTTAGCAATTCGGACTTTTCTATGGATACCGTTCCTACTAGTACTGGACGGCCTTCTATAGACATTTTTTCCAATTCATCTGCGATTGCCTTAAATTTGGCGGCCTCAGTTGAGTAGATAAGGTCTTGCATATCATCCCTTATCAGAGGCCTGTGGGTTGGGATTGCTACGACTTCGAGTTTATAGATTTTTGATAATTCTTCGGCCTCTGTAGCTGCAGTTCCTGTCATTCCAGATAAAACGTCGTACATGCGAAAATAGTTTTGAAGAGTTATAGTCGCATATGTAACACTTTCTTTCTGTACAAAAACTCCCTCTTTTGCCTCTATGGCTTGATGTAGTCCGTCTGAATAGCGTCTGCCAGGCATGAGTCGCCCTGTGAAATCGTCAACTATAACAACTTGCCCTTCTTGTACGACGTATTCCTTGTCCTTATTGTAGAGAGTCATGGCTCTTAGGGCATTTTCTATATAATGGGTGTAAATATAATTGCCAGGATTATATAAGTTTTCTATGCCTAGCCATGTCTCAAGTTTTTCTATCCCAGAATCAGTCAGGGAGGTAGATCGTCTTTTTTCGTCTATCTCGTAGTCTGTATCTTTTACCAGTCTAGGTGCCAATTTGGCAAAATCTGAATAAAGTGTTGTGGATTCTTGAGCAGGTCCGCTTATTATCAATGGTGTCCGTGCTTCATCAATCAATATATTGTCGACTTCGTCTACGATTGCGTAATATAGGTCTCTTTGGACTTTTTCTTCTACGTCTACAACCATGTTATCTCTTAAATAATCAAACCCGAACTCATTATTGGTACCGTACGTGATATCAGCTTGATATGCTTCTTTTCTAGCCACTCTCCTCATGTTAGGTATATCACTGGCCTCTGTGGGTAAGTCATGGTCATAAATGTAGGAATCTTGATGCTGTAAACACCCAACACTCAGTCCCAAAAACTCGTATATTGGGCCCATCCACTGAGGGTCTCTACGAGCTAGGTAGTCATTTACGGTTACCACATGTACACCCTTGCCTAATAAGGAATTTAGATACACTGGTAAGGTTGCGACTAATGTCTTGCCTTCACCTGTTTTCATTTCTGCTATCTTGCCTTCGCGCAAGACGAGGCCGCCAAGCAGTTGTTCGTCGAAATGTCTTTGTCCTATTGTGCGCCTAGAAGCTTCTCTAACGGTTGCAAATGCCTCGATCAGTATTTGGTCGAGACTTTCGCCTTTGCTGATTCTGGCTTTAAATTCGGCGGTTTTTGCTTTCAAATCATCGTCGGATAGCTGTTCAAATGCATCTTCCATCGCGTTGATTTTTTCAACTATAGGTTGGAGTTTCTTTAGAACTTTTTCGTTTGAATCTGTAAGGAATCCGAAGATCTTGGTTAACATTGGAGGGTTGCCTTACCTAAACATAGCCCCTACAGATTGTCCGGCGTGAATTCTTCTTATAGCTTCTCCTAGTAGAGATGCCACAGATAACACTACTATCTTCCCATTTCTTTTATCTGTAGGTATTGGCAAAGTGTCAGTTACAACTAATTCTTTAATGCTGCTGGATTCAATCCTGTCTTTACCAGGTCCAGAAAGCACGGGGTGGGTACAACAACCATATACTTGTTCGACACCACTTTCGTATAGAGCATCGACGGCAGCGGTCAAAGACCCAGCAGTATCCACCTCATCATCAAACAATATTGCCGTCTTTCCTGAAACTTCCCCAATTACATTAAGACTTTCTGTTATCTCATTGTTACCCACACGTCTTTTTTCAATAATTGCAAGCGGGGCTCCTATACGAGCAGCAAAGTCTCTTGCCCTTTTGCTTATTCCAATATCAACACCAACTACAACCGGGTTCTCTATATTTTTATCGGAGAAGTATTCTGCTAATAAAGTTAGACCAGTTAATTCATCTACTGGTATGTTAAAAAATCCTTGTATTTGGCCAGCGTGAAGGTCGACTGTCAGAACTCTGTCAGCCCCTGCAACACTTACTAGATCCGCTACTAATCTTGCTGTGATAGGAACTCTTGGTTGATCTTTTTTGTCAGTCCTTCCGTAGCCGTAATAAGGCACGACTGCTGTTATCCTACCTGCAGATGCTCTTTTTGCAGCATCTATCATTATTAGTAACTCCATTACATTGTCGTTTACGGGCCTTGCAAAGGGTTGTAATAGGAAAATATCTCTTTCTCTAATGTTTTCTAGAATTTGAACGAAAGTATTGTCGTTGCTGAACTTAAAAACGTTGGTCTCACCTAGTGGTATATCTAAATATTCACACACGTCTGTAGCGAGCTGTGAGTGTGCACTTCCAGAGAATACTTTTAACTCATCATTACGTAACATATTTGATTTTTGCTCCAGTTTCTTTATTAATGAAGATCACCTTACATAGGCGTCCCCAAGACACGATTAAAGATTATAACATACCGTTTTATTAATCTTAACTAAACAATTTTCTCTTCGGATAGTCTATGTATTTCCTCTTCAGACATTTTCAAGTCATTAGCCAGAATTTCGTTAGTATGCTCACCTATGTGAGGTGCCCTAGATGAGATTCTCCAAGGTGAACCTTTAAATATACCTCCAGGTCCGGGATGATTAATCGTTATACCCAAATCTGGATAATTAACTTCCTCCCAGTAGTCTCTGTCATCTAGATGTGGATCTTGCATAACTTCTTCTGGGGACCTCACAGCACCAGAGTTGATGCCAAGCTTCTGGAACCCGTGATATGCTTCGTCTCTTGTTATGTTTGACAGGAAACTCGACACCACATCATTTATATGGGATTTGCTCTCTGTGAAAACATCTGGGTCTAGATATTTTTTGTCACTGAGGTCTTGTTCAAGTCCGTATTCTTTCATCCATTCGACAAGCGGAGTGATTTTCTCTACTGTAACTCTGTTGTTGACACCACCATTAAGGTATTTCCCATCTTTGCATAGTATTTGAGTGGGATCTGATGGAGTGGGAGAAGCGTGTCGACCGGTCTGGCGCCTGACAATCTGTTTTTTGTAAATGTACGCGCTGACGTGGGCCTCAGTGGTCAGAGCACATGCGTCGTGTATTGAAGCATCTATGTATTGACCAATGCCGGTAACAGATCTGTACATCAATGCAGATAATGTGGCTATATAAGCAAAATGGCTACCCATATGCCATGCCTGGCCACCTCCGCCAGCAATAGGAGGTGCATCAGGATAATCATTTTCTGAGTATCCGCAACCAGCCATTTGGCCGCCTGCAGCCAGATGCAGCAAATCGCTGCTTAGAT
>CEUS01284311.1_pt1 | contig 14328 bp, 7 predicted proteins | sample 427031 | NCBI WGS metagenome assembly CEUS01 (sample SAMEA2622837, study PRJEB7988) | marine metagenome | biome: marine biome (ENVO:00000447); feature: marine epipelagic mixed layer (ENVO:xxxxxxxxx); material: "saline water (ENVO:00002010), including plankton (ENVO:xxxxxxxx)" | depth 140 m | reverse complement strand
GATGATCGTACTACGCAGATTGCATCGTTTACCAACACAGTAAAACGGTACATGTTGATCAAAACTGCAATAAGCGTTGCTACAGGATCTGTTGCTACTGTTTGGCTTCTTATCCTTGGTGTAAAATATCCTTTCCTGTGGGGATTTTTAACTTTTCTGCTTAACTACATACCCACTATAGGGTCCAACATTGCTGGCATTCCTCCTGTGCTAATGGCTCTAATACAGTATGATGTCTTTATGATGCTTATTGTTGGGTTTGGTTATTTTATTTTTAATAATTTGTTTGGCAATTTTTTAGAGCCGCGTATTATGGGTAATGGCATGGGCCTTTCCACCTTGGTTGTTTTTATATCGTTAATTTTTTGGGGATGGATGTTCGGCCCCATTGGAATGATTCTTTGCGTCCCTATAACTACAATCATAAAAATTGCATTCGCAAACATTGAAGGCGCTCAGTGGATAAGTACATTTCTGGAGTCTCCTGTTCGTTCTTATTATAGAAAACAACAATAAAGTTTGATTTATGAAACATGGTGGCGACCTGGTTGCCAGTGTTCTACACCGGCACGATATTAAGTGGGTGTTTACACTCTGTGGCGGTCATATATCACCCATTTTAACCGCCTGTAAAAAAAGAGGGATTCAAGTAATTGGTGTTCGCCATGAGGCCACAGCTGTATTCGCAGCGGATGCGGTATCAAGACTTTCCGGTAAATTTGGGGTCGCTGTGGTAACAGCAGGCCCTGGGCTCACCAACACCATTACAGCAATAAAGAATGCTCAGTTGGCCCAAACTCCTGTATTAATATTGGGGGGTGCTACTGCTACTGTATTAAAAGATCGAGGCAGCTTGCAAGACATAGATCACATCTCGCTAACAAAATCCGTGACCAAACACTCTAGATCAATTAAGCGGGTACGAAAAATTCAACCAACCCTTGAAACACTTATTTCCATTGCCACATCCGGGGTTCCAGGGCCTGTCTATTTAGAGCTTCCGGTCGACTTGCTTTATCCAGAACCCATTGTAAGGGAGTGGTATGGATTGAAAGCGGATGGTAAATCCATGCCCTGGTGGATGGCGGGATATCTTAATTGGAATGTAAACCAACTGTTTAAAAGTAAAGATAGACCCTATATAAAAACATCAACCCCTGCAAAGCCAAAACCACCTTCTATTTATTTAAACAAAGTGTTAAATATGATTCAATCTTCCCGTAAACCCCTACTGCTCATTGGCAGCCAAGCTATGCTTGTCCCTGACAAAGGTGAAGAATTAGTAAAAAATATAGAAACCTTGGGATTGCCTGTATTTGTCTCTGGTACCGCCAGAGGCATCCTGTCAAAAACCGGGCTTCCTGTTTACAGACACATGAGAAAACGCGCATTAAAAGATACTGACCTGGTTATCCTGGCGGGTGTTCCATGTGACTTCCGCCTGGATTATGGCAGACACATTAATCATCTATCCAAAACTGTTGCAATTAATCTCAGTCGAAAAGATTTATCTTTGAATCACCGGCCCACCATAGGAATTGTTTCAGATCCTTGTTCATTTCTAATTGAATTAGGTCAAAATGTAACTGTCGGAAATTGGCAAGACTGGCATAATATTTTACGTAAAAGAGACTTGGAAAGAACAGCTGAAATTACCCATCAAAGCAGTGAGCAGACCGATTTTGTTAATCCAATTAAGCTTTGCTCTTTGATAGACCAAGAACTAAGAGATGGAGATATTATTGTGGCTGACGGTGGTGATTTTGTTGCTACATCATCCTATGTGTTGCGACCACGCTCACTCACGGGATGGCTGGATCCTGGTGTGTTCGGCACACTGGGTGTTGGGGCTGGTTTTATACTTGGTGCTCATTTCACCAATCCTGGCTCACTAATTTGGGCTGTGTTTGGTGATGGAGCTTTCGGTTTCAGTATGATGGAGTTTGACACCTTTACCCGTTACAACATACCCGTTGTTGCTGTGATCGGAAATGATTCATGCTGGAGCCAGATCGCTAGAGACCAGGTAGCATTTTTAAATGACCCTATTGGAACTGAGCTAGCAGCAACGAAATACCATAAAGCTATTGAAGGGCTGGGCGGGGATGGTTATATCATTGAGAGCGAAGATCAAATCCAAGTTGTACTAAGCCGTGCGAAAAAATCTGCTCTTGATGGTCGGCCTGTTGTGGTAAATGCACGAATCGGAAAGACAGAGTTTCGAAAAGGCTCTATTTCCATATAGCATCATTACGGTGAGCGCCATGTTCTTAACTATTTTGACAAATATAATCTTCAGGTTAATTTCTTAAATGATACTAAAGTTTCTTGTGTGGTTCATTCAGTACTCACCATCTACAAAAAAATGGTTCTGGAAAAGATGGTATTCTCTTTTTCCTCATATTGCTCCTAACCCAGATTTCAAATGTATGAATTTTGGTTTTTTCTCAGAAAATCTACATCTGGATCTAGATACCCCGGATGAAGTGGAGCGCTACCCAATACACCTTTACCACCATGTTGCATCTCAGGTTGACCTTGATGGAAAAAAGGTATTAGAAGTGGGGTCCGGACGCGGCGGTGGGGCGTCTTATATTGCCCGCTACTTTTTTCCGAATCATGTGACCGGTATTGATATTTCCGCCACGGCTGTTGAACTTTGTGAGACGCTTTACCAAGAAAACAATCTTAGTTTTGTTGTTGGAGACTCAGAGAACATACCATCTGAAGATAAATCGATGGATGTTGTTATTAACGTAGAATCTTCACACTGCTATGGATATATGGATGGTTTTTTATCGGAAGTAAAGCGGGTCCTAAGGCCTGGCGGTTATTTTCTTTTCTGCGACCTGAGGGCCGCAGAAAAACTGGACCTATTGAATAATCAGTTCGACAATTCCGGTCTAGACCTTCTGGAAAAAAACGATATTACTGATAATGTTATCTTGGCTCTAGAAAAAATGTCTGACATTCGAAAAAAGGCCATAAGTAAAAAGGTTCCCTGGGTTATCCAAGATGTGTTTGAATCCTATGCTGGAGTACAGGGTAGCAAAACATATGAATCTTTTGTGGATCGATCTTTGGTATATATCAGCGCGATGCTTCAAAAACCAACTTGAAAAATATAAAATAGATAAATAAATCTATTTTAATAAAACCATTTTTCTAGTTTTTGTATAACCATTAACTGTTAGTGAATAAAAATAGATCCCCGCGCCAACATAGTTATTTTGTTCATTTTTTCCCATCCATTTCATAGAATAATATCCTGCTGGATGACTAAGGTTTATATATCTTTTCACCCTCTTACCTAAAACGCTAAATATTTCAATTGTAACATCTCCTGCATCTTTTATCTCGTACTGGATTGTTGTAGCTGGATTAAAAGGGTTGGGAAAATTCTGATGTAGAGCATATTGACTAGGAACCATGAGATTACTTTCCGATGTTAAAATTGTTATCTGTATAGTTTCCGAAAAATCACCGCTGTTTCCCACGTGGTCCACAGCACACAGGCGATAGTATGCTGACTCACCAATAGTATAAGTTGAATCAACAAACCATGTGTTGATACTTATAAATCTGGTGTACTCATTTTCAATAAAATCTATTTCACTTGATTTATCTATCACATAATACCCTATGTCGTCTTCCGGGTTTTCGCTCCATGTAAAGAGCGCGGTGCTATCGGAAAATACGCCGGAAAATCCTACCGGCACCGATGGTGCTAGGCTATCAACATAACCAAACCCAAAAACCTGAACGTTCTTTTCTGGATTATCATATGAATTCGAAAAAACATTTATTGAGCCGTTTATTTGTCCCGAAATAGACGGGTTAAACCAAACATCTATATATGAAACCGTCATAAAAGAAGTGTCTGGATATAAAACAGAAAAATTGCTGTTATCAGAAACCACGGTATCTATCTGAAGCGCAGAGTTTCCAGAATTAAAAACTGTTATTTGCTGCATCATAGAAGCGCCTAACCCTGTAGAGCTAAAGAATAAACTGTCTTGATTAAACATTATTGAGCTATAGTAGTTTGGACCCCCTGGAGACCCAAAGTCTCCATTGCCAATCGGAAGATCGGAAAGCGCCCAATTAGATCCAACGCTATTATCGAGACCCAGCCCCAACAAAGACATTGATGCTCCTTCGCCCTGCGGAAACGTAATCCCGTTATCCCAGCCTACGCTATCATGTGTTATTCCTATATTATCAATAAGAAGAAGCACGTCGCTGGTATCCTCAAGAGTAATATTATTATACTGGTGAGAGATATGAATTCCTCCATTGCTGCTAGAATCACTGTTAACCCCCAATACCATATATTCTCCCGGTAAGATAACAAGTTCTTCTGTAAATGTATATTGTTCAGCGTTGTTGCTCGATAACGTCCACCCCATAAAAGAAATTATAGTTGTTCCATCATTATAGATTTCAAACCACTCTCCATCTTCATCTGACGTAGAGCCTGGGTTATTCATAATCTCTGTGATTAATACACTGTTTTTTATTATTGCATTCACAATAGAAGATCTCGCGCTTTCGTTACCACTGCTATCAACAGAAGACAATTGATAAAAATAAACCTGTTCCGCCTGTACCATAAAATCAAAATACTGCGCTTCGGGAGGTTGGCCAGAAACACTATCAATCAATGAGAAGCTCGACCCATCTATGCCTCGATATATTTTATACATAACAGGCTGCCCGGCTACTGGATTCCAAGATAAAAATATATCCCGAGTATTTATTGAAGTAATTATGTTTCTCGGCACACCTGGAGGAAAAATGTCCGGTACAGATAGTTCCATTTCAAGGATAATTAACGGATTGATAGTATCGTTTGAAAACACAGCTAATGGGTATCTATAAACACCACCTGAATCATCTCCAGCTACTTCTATATATATAGATATCTCCTGCGAAGAATCGGGCAATATTATTGTGTCTACTGGGCTTATCGTTATCCATTCATTTACCAAATCCCTAGAACTGCGTTCATTGTTATTTGTTGTGTTATTTTCGATGATGTTTCTCGTGTATACATCGTTGATATTTTTACCAACCCTTTTATAGTATTCAATCTGATCATCTAAGCGATCTTGATAGTTAAAGCTGGTAAGCGTTCGAGAACCTGAACTCTCTTGAACAGATATCTTATATTCCCCAGACCCAGGTGGAGATGTTTCACTGGGGGTGAACCCATCAACAACAATAATATATTCCCCTGTTTCAAGATATACATCCCAAATCCCGCTTGGCGGGAACACAGCAGCTGCTGAATCAAAGTCTTCACATCCTGGGTCATCATCGTTAGAGTGTCCAGTTGCTGTTGGTACACACTCATAATCGACAGTAAATATTTCAAGCCTGGCATCGTAATTGGTTTCCGGTGAGCACAGCGTTATGTCTAAAGACATTGGTGTAATTACATCTAAAAAATAGGCGTTATCTGGGCCGGCTGAGTTTCCATTATTAACGGGCCAATCGTCTGGCTTACCAAGCGTTGTTCCAGAATGACTATAGGGGAGCTCAAAGATTGTATAATCACCACAGTTCTTTGGGGCAATGTTCACTTCCAATGTGTCAGCGCCTGTATTAAAAATTGTGAATGTCTCTAAGGTCGTGTCTCCAGGGAACATAGCAATATATATTGAATCGGGATCAAGTGAAATAGTCTGAGACTTTATAAATAAAAATGAAAATGAAAATAGTTTTATAAGATTTTTCATTGGACAACCCAAACTTGTTTTTTTATTTGCTAGCTGAACAATCTACAAAATATTAAACTAAATTCACTCGTAAATTTCTTACACAAATTTCCAAAAAATTCATTGTCATCAATAAATTATATAAACTCATTCTGGGATGAAAAAATCATTCCTGCCCTTATTGATTATATAAAAATTCCCAATAAGTCGCCCAGTTTTGATCCTGACTGGGAAAACCACGGCCACATGGATCGCGTACTAAACTTGGCCGTAGAATGGGCGAACAATAACATGCCAGAAAATGGTGAGTTAATTGTTAAAAAAACAAAAGGAAGAACCCCGGTTATTCTAATAGATATTCCGGGAAATCGGCCTGGAAACATCTTAATGTATGGACACCTAGATAAACAACCAGAGATGTCTGGATGGAAAAACAACCTTGGTCCATGGACACCGGTAATTAAAAATGACAAGCTTTACGGACGAGGGGGCGCTGATGATGGATATGCGCTGTTTGCTTCTTTATGCGCGATAAAATCTTTAAACAAAGACAGCCTTCTTTTGCCTAGAATTTTAATTCTAATTGAATTTAGTGAAGAGAGCGGGTCTCCAGATCTACCCCACTACATGGGTCTTTGTTCAGATATTATAGGATCTCCAGATCTTGTTGTTTGTCTGGATTCTGGCGCAGGTGACTATAAAAGGCTCTGGACCACCACATCATTACGGGGTCTTATCGGGTGCTCATTGCGTGTTGACGTGCTTACAGAGGGCGTACACTCCGGTGGCGCTAGTGGACACGTTCCTTCATCGTTCAGGATTGCTAGACAACTTCTTTCCAGAATTGAAGATGAGAACACCGGTGATATATTAATAAATGGTTTAAAAACAGATATCCCAGGTTATAGAAAAAATGAAACTGAAAAATTTGTCTCTATCCTTGGAAATGAGGTGGTTGATGAATTCCCTTGGATAGATAACATGCAGCCATCTACAATTAACAATGTTGAAGGGGTGTTGCGTAGGACTTGGAGACCTGCTCTTTCTATCGTTGGAGCAGACGGCATACCGCCATCAGAAAACGCCGGAAATGTGCTTCGGCCATTTTCTCAGTTACAATTATCCATCCGCATCCCTCCTTTAGTGGATCCTGATAAAGCAAAGGAAGAGTTAAAAAATGTTTTGACAAAAAACCCTCCTTACGGTGCCCGGGTTCTGCTAGATTTCGATGAATTAGCTTCCGGGTGGAATGCGCCAGAGACAGCGCTATGGCTATCGAAATCCATGAACAGCGCTTCAGAAAAATTCTTTAAGGCGCCGGCATGTTCTATTGGTGAAGGAGGCACAATTCCATTTATGGCAATGCTGGGAGAACAGTTTCCTGATGCGCAGTTCGTGATCACCGGTGTCCTGGGTCCTGGATCCAACGCTCATGGGCCTAATGAATTTTTACATATCCCTTATGCTAAAAAACTTACGGCTTGTGTTGCTTCCATCTTAAACGATTTTCCCTTATAGCAGGATGCCGTTTCGGCTGTACCTTGTACTGGCCCTAGCGCTTTTTTCTGTCAGCAGCACATCCCTTGTAATTCGCCATCTAGCCGTCGTCCCTCCTGTTGTTATGGCTTTCTGGAGAATGTTTACCGCTAGTGGCATGCTCTGGGGATACAGTGCCGTAAGGCCCGCAGGAAAATTAAATAGAAAAAATACGTTTCATATCATTTTGGCAGGTTTGTTTCTGGGGGGTCATTTTGCCTGTTTCTTTGCTGGTGTTGGGCTAACAACAATCGCCAATGCGACGCTATTGGGTAATGTCGCTCCTGTGTTTACAGTTCTTATGGAGCGGATTCAGGGAAAAGCTTGGAACCTTTCAATTATACTGGGTCTTCTTTTATCGCTCACTGGGGCTGTTATAATCCAAAATGCTGATCTGACAGATCCAGGAAACACATCCGGCAACTGGCTGGCTCTTTTGAGTTCTTTTTTCATGGCCCTGGCTTGGATTCAGGCCAAAAGAATCCGGAAAAACACCAACACAATTGTTTACAGCCGGCATTTATTTCTTATTGCAGCTGGCACAATATTTATTGTTGTTTTACTAATGGGTGATTCTCTTTTTGATTTTGAACGTGAGCACCTTCCTTGGTTTTTATTTTTAGGACTGGTTCCTTCAATCTTGGGACACAACCTGTTGAATTATGCTGTGCGATTTATATCTTCCACCGCGGTGGCATCCGTAGTTTTAGGAGAGCCAGTTTTGGCTTCCCTTTTTGGTTTTATTATTTTCCAAGAAACTATGCCATCAGCATCTTTGATTGGGGGACCCCTGATTCTTTTTGGCGTATATTATATTTTGAAAAACCAGTCAGTTAAATGACTCGCCTTCCACTTATTTTTTAAATGGTCGTTGTTTAATTTCTTTTGGTGCAAGCCCGTTTTCAAGCTTATAAGTGTCAATAGTAGGATCTCCCAAAAAAACTCCATGGTATATAGTAGGCAGCAGAGCAGCAATTCTACACATAAGCTGGTGACCTGCGTCTTCTAACATTTTGGTTTTTTCCTGCTTTGTTCGTTTAACATCAAAAGGTCCAAATGGTTTACCAATGTTTATTCTTACCCTTGGGCGAACACCTCGGAATAGGTCTTCCCAAGCCGTTTCCGCACCATATATTGCCATGGGAACAATTGGCGCTCTACCAACTGTTGATAAAAAAATAGCTCCATTTTTTGGCTTCTGTAAAGCTCGGCTAGTTTGCATTCCTTCTGGAAATATAGACAAAATCTCTTTCTGCCTTAGCACCTGTATTGCTTTCTTTATAGATGATGGTGCTAGTGCTTGTCTATCTACAGGAATCAATCCATAAATGATTGGTGCCCACAAAAAATACCATTTTACTTCTTGATCAGAAGCGGCAATAAAGTTCAATGGTTTTTGTGCGCCATAGGTAAAATAAAGAGGGTCGAAATAACTAAAATGGTTGCTGGCAATAACATAGGGGCCCTTTTTAGGTAAATTCCATTTCCCGGTTACTTTCATCTTAGCTGTTGCTGAACACAATAAAAAAGATGCGTAGCTAAGAAAATATCTCCACCATTTTGGCTGGGGTGATAGCGTTTTTAAAAAATCTGGGCCGGCCACTTTATGTGTACCTAAATGAAAAATGCGGAAGGAAAACCAACACCGCATTCACTAAAACTATATTAGAATGGAAGGTCGTCGTCCACGTTTTCTTTGTCACTGCTGTTTTGTTGGGGTGATCCATTTCCTCTCCTTCCAAGCATAGTAAAGTTATCACAGCGAATCTCCGTGGTTTTTCGTTTCACCTGATTCTGATCTTCCCATTCTCGAGTGTTCAATCGACCTTCAACGTAAACCATCTGCCCTTTTTTCATGTATTCCACAGCTGTTTCTGCCATCCGACCATACATAACCACCCGGTGCCATTCGGTCCGTTCCTGAATGTCGCCATTTTGATCTTTCCACGATTCATTGGTAGCAATGCTCAAATTGGTAACGGCTGTACCCTGAGGGGTAAAACGACTTTCTGGATCCTGACCAAGGTTTCCAACAAGGATTACCTTATTTACGCTGCTCTTTTGCATAACTCAACTCCTTTAATATGATTATTACAAGTTATTTTGTGGTTGGCTGGCGCCACTCACGCTTATTATTTACTAAAAAAATAAAATGTTGTGCAAGTTTTTTATGCACTTTCGAAAGAAAATAAAAAAGGGGCCCCAATGGAGCCCCTTTTTATTATAATAGAAGTTATAATTAATACATTACTTCATCAGCAGGAGTTTTTTCACACTGACAAAATCACTGGCTATAACCCTGTAAAAATACATACCTGATGCCACTGGCTGACCATAATCATTTGTAGCATTCCACATGATACGATAGCGACCAGGCTCATGCCGATCCTGAACAAGGGTACGTACTTTCTGTCCAGCAATGTTATAGATCGTGATCCTGACATCAGAAGCTTCAGGAATATCATACATAATATTCGTGATTGGATTGAAAGGGTTCGGATAGTTCTGGTGTAATGCGAACACATCTGGAATGAACTCTTCATCCACTTTCAGGGCCTGAGTAATGTTTACTGTCAACTGATTCATAGTAGACATTGCCTGGGCCCAACAGCATGAATTATCAATACTGTCCGCTGTCCAAATTCCCCAAGAACCAGCAATTTCTTCCTGACCAGCATCGGTCATAGCAACAACCAACTCTGCATACGGAATACCAGCGCTGGTTACACCCTGCGGTATTTCAAGCATTGCACTTAGAGACTGTAATTGATCCTGAAGCATAAAAGCATTCGCAAGTTCATGACCATCATGATCTTCAGGCTGTGCCCAGCTAAACTCTAGAGATGTATTTCCTTCTGTATCAACAATATTACCACTGGCATCCTGTACCAACACAATCATAGCAGAGTCCGCTGGTGTAGAAAGCATAGCCGGTGGTGGTGGTACATTACATGGAGATGAGCAGGCTGTATTAGACAGGCCTTGAAATGTCGTGTTTTCTTCAGGGAAGCTTACATGAACAGGTTGTATCTGGTAACAATATATATCTCCAAAAGCAACTTCATGATCTATGAACATCGTCTGGTCAATATCTTCTGCAATCATTTCACCATCGCGGAAAACATTAAACACATCATAGTGATCTTCCGGCATCTCATCGTAAACATAAACATTGTCAATGTGCCAGTAATCCACATTGAAGGATGTTACCCCTCTAAATGAAAATGCAACTTTTGTTTCTGCGGTACCAGCGCCCATTGCGTATACATGCCTGTTCCACATTCCTTCAGGACCGGTCGATGTTCCTGTTTCGGAGTCTGCCATTTCCCAGACAGTTGTCCAGGTAGCACCACCATCGCTTGAAACATGTGCGGCCACTGTATCGCCACCGCCAGTATAATCATCCAAGTACTCATCAAACATTAGGAATATAGAGTCTCCGCTCGCATCAAAAGCGTTAGATATTACCCACTGGTCTACCGGTGCTTGTGTTGGGCTCCAATTAAACCTGAGCCAGCCTGGATCGCCTTCATCAAAATCTCCGCTACCATTTTCATCAGTGTAGGTGTGCGACCAGTTGGTAGGCTCATCATCACCAAGCTCGGTAGTGGTATCCAAAAGAGCATCGTACTCTGAAAATTGAGCCGGCTCACCACTGTTAAAGCTGGCGCCAAAAATCTGGCCAGGAACACGAGTATTTACAATTTCACAGTCATCACATTCTGGTGCATCCAGATAAATTGGGCGGTTATTTTCATCAAAACCTGCGGGCCTTCCACCTGGGTCTTGTCCTGGGCCTAGGTCCATACCCCAGTGCAAGTGAATCTCACCTGGTCCAGGTAGAGCAATCAAGCTGTTAGGTCCGGGCTCAATACCCATTCTTACATTGTCGATAGCCCATCCACCATTCGCCCAGTAGTATCCTTCATTATACCTGAAACCAATCTGAACCATTGAGTGGCCAACTACTACATCAGTAATGTCTACGGTTCTTTCTGACCATTCAGAGCTAGCGCCCACAGATGATACAAACTCCCAAGGTCCATAACCGTATCGAACCATAATGTCGTATTCATTATAGGATGATCCCGCTGCATACGAATCAAAGTTGAGGTAAACACCGGGTAAGGGGTTTGTTAATGAAAAATGAGGTGTTAAAAGAGTTGAAACGGTCAGTTCGCTCTCATCACCATTACCAGACACATAAGCAAAAATCCCATGCTCTGGAACCTCAAAACTATAAGTCTCAAAGGTGTTTTCTGAGATATCCACATTCCACTCATTACCTTCGTTTTCTTGGTAGGTGTCTATGCCCCACCCATCAGGAAGGCTTCCCATGGGCACATTAAAATCTTCCATCATTGGTATATGCACTGGCATTACCATTCCAGGGATTCCCAATGCGGATGGGGTTTCAAAGCTCTCGCCTTCATCATAAACAGCAGAAACCGTGTACCTGTAGCCTTCATAGTTTATAACATCATGATCAACATATTCTGTAGAAGGCGCTGAGTCGAACAAGGGCCAATTTCCATCATCATCTTCACGGAACACATTATAGTGTGCTAGTGCTCTCGAAGCAGGAACATTTGCAATGTATTGCATTAAAACATTTCTGGGTTGAGGATGCAGATTGAACCTTGGTTCGGTAGCTCTAATGTTTGCTAACCATTGACTTACTGTTAGCCCTGACATTGAAGGGTTGTTTTCTATAATATCATTTACAATGGCCTGTGCATCTATAAACTCTGATGGGTTTACAACCTGCATCTGAACCATCGCGGTATCAGAGCCTGGGGCTCCCCAACTTAAGGAAACCTGGCTATCTTCAAAGTTCGTGGCCATTAGATTGACCGGGGGAAGAGCAACAAAGACATCTCTCCCATCAACCCAGATTTGATCAACTGCAATACCTTCAGCGTTTACGCTTCCGTCAGAATCAAACACCAGAGACAGTTCCATATCTGTAGATAACGCAAGATCTAGATAACTAATATCAAAAGAGTGTTCTTGCCATCCATCACCGGAATTATACCCTGTTATCTCACCAACCACGGTCCAGTCTCCTGTGGTGTCGCTCGCGCTCTTTATCATAACAGATACTTCATCACAACAACTTTCAGCATCAGACCAGGCATGCATTCTTATCGATGCCGAAGTATAGGGGCTCAGGTCCATTTGTCGAGGAGCTGTCCACCAACTGTATGAGTTGTGTTCGTATCCGTTGGAGTCCATTACCGCCAGGAATTTATTTCCCAGGTAAGGGAGAACCATTGTGTCGGACAAGAAAAACGTATCCACAATAGCCCACTGAGTGCCTGTGGCAGTTTCGCTGTCTACTTCACCTGTATCGCTTATCGCTTCGAAGCCATTTTCGTAAACAGCAACCGCAGCGCTGGGATCTAGCGCAACATCAAGCGTATTAAACCCTGCATCAGAAGCATTGATTGTAAAAAACGCGCTTGTGTAATCCAGCTTGTTAAAGTCAATCCTTTCAGCATCAAGAGAAGCATTCACCGTATAATGTCCATTTTCATCGGATCCAGTACTATCTATATCGGTCTCAACAGCAACCCCTGCAACCGCGGTTCCAGTAGATACATCTGTTATCATACCGCTATACCGAGCCATTACTTCTAGATCGTCTTCGTGCCTTGGCATCAATTGAAAACCTTCATACGGGTCAGATTGATAATCGTACTGCTGAATAACGCCCGTAATGTTAAGAGCGCCATTTGGCACTGGAGCATCATATAGATCTGTGTCTCTGTCTACTCGCACAAGAACCGTATCTCCTTCTCCTTCTATATCAACATTAAACCCGGATCCTGTTCCTCCCCAGTCTGACGTATCAACGATGGTTACGTTTTCAACCCTGATCAACATACTCTCTAGTGCTTCAGCCCCTGGTCCATCAACAATGTCTCCAACTGTAACCTTAATAGGCTGTACATCAACATCGCTCTGCACAATCATGTAGTCCAGAACCGGATCCAACTCTAGAAGAGATCTGTAATTTTTAAGCTTTCCCCGTATCACTATTCTATCACCAGCGCTAGCTTCACTGCGCAGATCAGAATTGTAGGCAGCCAGCCCTGCGGCTGAATCTTGAAAGACTACCACGCTACCATACTCGTCTGAAACAGTAACAACGCCAGACACAAGAACGGTATCTCCAACATGCGTATATGAACTATCAGCGACCGTCATCGCTCTCGCAGAAGCAATTGGCATGATCGCTGTTGCTGCGGGCAATAATAACCTGTCTACATATAGGCGGTCATCTTCGCTATTTCCATAGTTCACGTCCATTATCCCAAGCATGATGTTCTCTCCAACATAATCGTCAAGATCATACTCATACCGACCGTTTGCCGAACTAACGGTATCTATCGCGCTCCAATCGTCACCAAAATCATCAGAAACCATCACAATCATATAGTCTGGATCGTTGGGTGATGTGTACTCAGCATGAAAAATAAATTTGTCCCCAGCTTGAATATGTCTAAGGTTGGTTGCAAACATGTTTTCAGCGATAGGCGTTGACGGTTCTTTCATTGAATAAGCAGCATAGTTTCCATGCATGTCATCATTATACCCAACCTGCCATGTTATGCTATCTCCGTCTTCATCCATCGTTATTAGTTCATTCGGCCAGGAGCCTTCTTCGAAAGATATCATATCGTGGGTAAAGTCTGTCTTTACCATATACTCACTGCGCCCAGGTGAAAATATCGTATCATTATGAGTGATTGTAATTTCTTCTCCGTAGTGCCCCATTGATAGGTGGCTGCTGGCAACAGAAAAGTTGAGCACTATGTCGTCTCCTTTGGCCACTGTGTCTGAACCCGTTGAAACAACCATGTTTGGATCTGACGATGAAACCCCACTAATAAAAAGCGTATCTCCCCCTGTGTTTTGTCCAATCACGTAGCTGGAAAAACTGAACGGATCTGATAGCTCACTGATGTGCTGGTCAAAAGGGTGTATGCTTACGATGGGCACCGTTGGAGCATCCACAAATCGTATATTATCTATATACAGCGTGGCAGCGCCAGCATAAGTTGTTGAA
>CEUS01144622.1_pt1 | contig 14329 bp, 15 predicted proteins | sample 427031 | NCBI WGS metagenome assembly CEUS01 (sample SAMEA2622837, study PRJEB7988) | marine metagenome | biome: marine biome (ENVO:00000447); feature: marine epipelagic mixed layer (ENVO:xxxxxxxxx); material: "saline water (ENVO:00002010), including plankton (ENVO:xxxxxxxx)" | depth 140 m | reverse complement strand
CGGCGATCGCCATCAAAGAACTGCCTGAGGGGTCATCCGTGCCAGCAGTCTCCCGCCATCCTCCGATCAGCTCTGTGCTGATCCGCTCATCGTCCAGGTGTTTCACCACCATGTTGTTCCTCAGGTGGGCCCAGTTCGACATATCCGTAACAATCGCCCTGATCTGCTCCTTCTGGACGTCATCCGCAGCGACAACGTAATAGATTCCCAATCCTCTCAGAACTTGATTGTAGTTGTGATGGCTTGGTCCTCCCCGGTAACGCAGGTGGGAGTATTCACCCGCCCCCTGCGCCCAGAGATCCCGAGTGCCTGCTCCTTCTCTTTCCTCGTACGATATCCCGTGACCCAACGCCACACCCCGTGCCAGATAGCCGGGTTGTCCGGTCACGAGCGTAAGGATACGAAAAGAATGAATAACCTCGGATGCCCGTACGTAGGCCTCCTCGAATACCTCGCTGTCTTCCCCCAAGGTCTTCCTGAGGAACGCTACCCTGAACGCCTGCGACGTCAGGAGGCATCCTGTCCAGGAACTCGTGTGGGCAATATTCGATGCTCCGGTTGTCCCGTGGTCGAAGGTCCAGCCGGGCGGTAACACGCCCGTCTCGATGATCTTCTGCCACGCGCCCTCCTGGGAACCGGCATACCGCTTCGGGGGCAACAATCGGACTGATGAAGGGAACGATCCCAGAATATTGTGTCGCTCCTCGGTATTGGCCTCAAAATACTCAGCCTTTGCGTGAAGCGTCTTCTTCCAACTCCCCCGATCGCGGTAGGTATATTCAGCAAATGAATTACCGGTCCAGACTATGTCTCTTTCAGATCCCATCCCCCTATCCTTTCCCATCCAGCAGTAACTGTCGATTGCGCCTTAGGTAACTTATTCCGTGGCTGGCGTCATATAGGTTAGTCACTTATTTGATAACTGTACACGTGCGATCCACTGGCGAAATAGATTCGTCCATCCAGGTAATCACCGCCTGCTTGAATCGGCACGGGAGACTCTGAGACCATCTCGATATCGTACGTATCCGCATTCACCCTGGCGATCCCCTTAACGAACAACACATAGATAGCACCATCCTGCCCCTTCACAAATACACGCGGTCCCTGCTGGCTGGTCGTGACTCCAAATTCAACCTCAGTGTTTGCTTCGTGAATCACCTTCAGCGTTTCGGGGTCGAACACGAAGAAATGGTTCCGGTCAACGAAGCCATAGATTACGCCACCTGGGCCATAGCACATATCCGTATATGACTGCGCTCCAGGAAACAGCACTTCGTGCCACTCGACGGCCTTCGTCGCCATATCCATAACGTACAACTCAGCCTCCTCCGCCTTCTGTTCACCACCTGTCCCCGCTCCGGTTGTCGACCCGCCCAGAAGCTTTCCATTGGCGATCGCCACCAGACTCATTGTCGAATGCTCCGGCAGAATCTCTGTGTGTTCCACCAGTGTCTGAGACTTCGTCTCACGATCCCAGAAGAGCAGTCCCCCGCCCGTGTATCCATATCCCGGTGTGCCCGCAAGCACGATCGTTTTGCCGTCAGGATGCGCGAGAAGATTGTGCGGTCGGTGAATGGCCGGCGTAACCTGCGTGTGGAATACAGGATTGCAATCAGGGCGATCCATCTCCGTTTGCACCCACTCGCTCGCGGGATCCCACTCGAGGAGAAACCCGCCCCCATATCCACCCACAAAGAAGCGATCGCCCTGACGGACGACGGTATTGCACTGACCATAGGCCGCCCGATTCGTCCACTCATCAGCTCTGGGGTCATACCGGAAGAATCGCATCGGGAACGCGGTCCCACCACAGATGGTGTCATCAGGGGCTGCAGCAAGACCCATCAGGTGGGCACCCTCGCTTGAATAATCAAAATATACTCGGGATTCGGTACCATTCTTAGGCTCAGATACCACCAATTCGCGCTCTACAAGATCGCACCCTTGGAGCACTTTGCCATCCGGAAATTCCCTGTGGAAGAGACCCTGGCTATCGGCGATCTCAGGTTTCGGATTCCGGTCGTCGTGTCGCCCCAGGTCCTTACGCTCGCCCTGATAAAGCTCTACCCACCGTTCATCATCACCTGAATGGGGTGTGGCATATACCTTTCCATTCACATCGCGATAGACGTGGCCACTGCCCTGAACACGCTCCTCTTCGGCAAACACAGGCCAGCTCCTTCCACTGTCCGGATCCAGAGAAATGACCTGTCCCGACGTGCTCCCGATCGCAAAGTACACCCACCCGGTTCCATCTGTCGCCACCGAACGTGGATATTGCCGCCAGTTCTGCTCATAAAGGTGGCCATAGTCTCTAAAAATGCCTGAGCCTGGATCGTACGAGACGATTCCACTGTTGGGATAGGTTGGCGACCAAATGCGACCGTCGTCGGCCTCAGTCATACTCATTGCCATCTGATTGGCTGTCTTGCTGGTAAAGGTGAACTCCCTCTTGGCTGGATCGAACTCGGTGAAATAGCTGTTGAAATGCGTGTAGAAACGGTTTCTAGACGAGAGAACAGATGCGTACGGACAATCTCCCCCAGGTGGAAAAGGCATTGGAATCTCCTGGGCATCCCCCGTTTCGGCATCGATCACAAGTATCGCATATCCGCCACGGTGATCGAACAGCCACACGAGGACCACGTTCCGATCATCTCCATCCACAGTTGCAACAGTGCCCCGATGATTACTGATCGGTGTCGCTACACCATGATGCCGAAATCCGTTGCCCAATTCCTCACTATTCGCATTGGTCATACCATCTCCTTGTTTGCCCAAGAACCGTTCGGGGTCATGCCCTTCCTCCACACGGTGTTCATTTCATGAGAAGACGCACCGGTACGGACGTGTCGCTGTCCCCCCTAAATCAAACGCTTAACGGAAAATAGTCTTGGCGGTTGGGGTCTGCAACAGGATTGTTTCAGCACATGCAGGTGAACCACTACGGAGAGATAGGAAAGGAGTGGACGTGTGGAAACTCAGGGCGTTGTCAAATCTGCAGGTTGTACAAAGCTTGATCTCAAGTCAGGATTGTTCAGAAGGTTTCATACTTTGAATTTTCCGAAGGAAAACGCTTCCTCCAGCTCCTCGAAAATCAACTCACCTTCTTCGTTGGTCTCGATCAGATTCGACATGTACCGTGCCCAGCGGTCAGCCGCATCATTGGCATAATTTAGTTCCCAATGCTCTCGCGACGGTGCCGATGCGTGGAGGAACAGTCTGCCTTGGTAGTAATAGATCACCATATCGATCTCGTTATCGGACATCGTTTCAGCGATCTCAGGCCACAACTCGTCGTGCGCCTTCTTGTATTCCGGATAGCATCCTGGCTTCAACTTGAATGTCAGGCCGATCGAAAACATACTCAAACCCCCATTCGTGCTTTACACTTGGTCTCTACTCCGGTGCCTTGAACTCCCCAAACGCAAATGCTTCTTCGAGTTCCTCAACTACCGATTCTCCTTCGTCATCCGTCACCATCATCGTCGCCATATACTCGGCCCAGCGATCAGCTACTTCGCCTCGGTGACTTCGTTCAAAGTGGTCCCTGGTTGGCGCGGTCATATACAGGAACAGGCGGTCCTCGTAGTAATAGATCACCATATTCACTTCGTTTACAGACATCGCCTCAGCCATTTCAGGCCACAGCTCGTCGTGGGCCTTCTTGTATTTCGGATAGTTTCCCGGCTCAAGTTTGAAGGTGAGACCCATTGAAAACATAGTTCACTCCGGGAGCATATGCCAACATCATTGGGAGACTGAGTAAGTCCTTCTGAATAGAAAAGGGACCGCACATCCAAGTGCAGTCCCTTTCACAAATTTATCGTTCAATGGAGGTTAACACCAACCTTAGACCGTGCGGTAGATCACTTCTACCGGAGCTTGACCACCTCTAAACTTCTGAATATTCTGGAATCGACTGTTGGGCTCCTTGGCGAGCAGTATCCAGTAGGCAAGATACGCCATCCCAACGATAATCGCGCCAATTACAATGTACCCGATGATCTTGTTGCGTCGAACGAGCTCGTGCCTGACCATAAACACCACCTTAGGAGGAGTATTTACAGGTGGAACTTGACTCACGGGGCGCTGCTCAATGCCTCAACTGAACCCACGCTCAGTGCCAATATCGGCTAAGCGGGCATCCGAGTCAACACATTATGCTCCGACTCAGGAAGTTGCAATAAGTCACGCGGAATTGTACTGTCTTAGCGTAGGCAGATATGCACATCCACCCGTGATGTTGAATGATCTCACACCTTTACCAATTTTCGAAAACTCCGCATCAATCTTGGGGGATCCAGCCTCGATCCGTAGGCACTGTAAGACACCTCTCCCACGTAGATGTCACCCCTAGAATCAACCGAGATCCCGTGTGGGGCTGTAAACTGTCCAGGCCGTTCGCCGGGTCGACTATCCCCAAGTCGAGCCAACTGTTTTCCACTCAGATCGTGAATGGTCACGCAGGCTCCCAGATTTGGGTAGGCCTCGTTCACGGCCAGATGCGTCGGGATTTGCCCAACGTAAACCAGGTCCTTTTCTATGTGCAGTCCACACGGTCGATGCAAATTGCTCCACTGGTCCAGGTAATTCCCCTCGCCGTCGAAAATTTGCACACGGTGGTTTTCTCGATCAGCGATATAGACCTTTCCCGTGCTGTCCGTACACACGCTGTGAACCAGGTTGAACTCACCTGCTTCACACCCATAATCTCCCCAGGAGATCAGGTGCTCACCCTCGGGCGAATACTTATGTACCCTGGCGTTCCCATACCCATCGGAAACGTACAGATCACCCGTATCCCGATCGAACGCCACTTTGGTAGGCTGATTGAACGGCTTCCCGCTCTGGGCGGGTGCGCCTTCCCCTGGTGTTCCGATCACCTGAAGTTCTTCACCGTCAAGAGTAGACTTCCTGATGCAGTGACCCTGGTCGTCCACACAGAACAGTGTCCCATCTGGGGCGAGCGTCAATCCATGTGGCCGAACAAACAGACCCTCGCCCCAGGCGGAGACGAAACTTCCATCCTGCTCAAACACCATCACCGGGTGATCGCCTCGGTTAAATACATATACCCGATCATTCTCATCCACCTCGACATCCACCACCTCCCGAAAGCTCCACCCTTTGGGCAGTCGTGCCCATTCCGCCAGTTCTTCGTATCTGAACGCATCATTGCCCAAATAGACCATTGCCTACTCCTTACACGAATTTCCACCGATTAGACATCTGACTTCCGCCGAATCCAAGCCATATCTTCCAGATCCAACCAGCAGGAAGAGTATCGAAATAGCAAAATACAGTAGCGCCTTTTCCTTTTTGCCAAATGGATCTGCTGCGTGTTGCATCAGCCCGGCCACCAGCATTGTGAATCCCATCAGAAACGACCCGGTCGTGTGAGGAGACCTAGCGCAAGAAACAGTCCACCGCCGAACTCACCGAAGGATGCCGCCCACGCAAAGGTACCCAGAAATGGGAACCCCAGTTTACTGATTGCACCAACGAATCCCTCTGAAGGGGGCAACTTGCCCAGACCATACCCAAAGGCTTGGCCGACTCGAATTCGGTCCCACCAATCAGAATCTGCTTTATCATACCGTCCTCCGTTCGTGCTGCCAACCCAGATTCACAATGGGCGTAGACCCGTTCCTGACCTAAACTCTTCGCAACTCCTCGGACCAATCGTACCACATATTCTTCGTTGGCCTTCTGTCCTGATACTCCGCCAGACCGACTTTCCGAAAATCGTACAGAACCGCCTGCCGGATTCTCCCTGTTCGGTTGGGAGGTGCTGTGTGCCCAATCCTGTGATGCCAAAACACGACGTCACCGGCCTTTCCGTGGCATTCCACCGACGATTGCTTCAATATCTTTTCCCGATCGCCTTGATAGTTCTTATTGGGATTGAACGTGTATCTCGTGCGGAAGTCACCAAAGAAGGTCCTGTGACTCCCGGGCCAAACTGTGAATCCACCGCCACCAGGACCCACATCATCGATATACCCAACCACCCCAAGGTGAAAGGGGTGGGCGTCCACGTGGCAACCTCCTGCCCCTGATCCCGGATCCTTCTTTCCATAGGGTAAGGTGCAGTATATCCCCCTTATTCGAACAGGCTTCTGTAGTTGATGCTTCCCGATAAGCTGCTCGGCAAACCCGAATACATTTGGATCCGTTGCCAACAACCGGAGCATAAACGGCTCCCCGCCAGGCTCCCGGAATTGCCATCTGAACCCTTTCCGTCGGTTCGACGGGTCCTCACTCTCCTCCTCTGGCCTGATCGGGCCTACCCAGGACGCTTGATCGTCCCGCTTCATCGAGGGCGGAGCCCCGTCCCACAACCGGTCCCTTGCTCGTGCCATCAATTTGGGATCCAGAACACTCCGCTTAATCAGATATCCGTTATCTTTGAAGAATTCGATCTCGTCAATGGATAGTTCCACGTCAAATCCCTCCACTACGAATCACTGACTGCATTCCTCAAATCGCTCCTGCTCCTGCATTCGGGACACTTTCCGTCCACAGGTGACGGCTGGTCACCGATTAACCTGCTCTTCCTAACGCTCCCTTCAATCCAATCCAGACGACGACTACAATGGCGATCCCCTGAACCACAATCCTGTTTTCCCCGGAAGGCGTAAGGAAAAGCACCAGCGCGGCCGCCAACAACACCCACCGTTCCCATTGCCGCAATGGCCCCAACCCGAAACCTGTGATAGCGGCCGCTAGAGAAATGATGGCAATCGCCGCAACCAATATATTTCCCCCAATGTCCACCACGTCCGACGACAAGAGCAACAGTTCGGGATGCAGCACAAACGCATAGGGAAGTGCAAAACCCACAAGAGCAAACTTGAACGCCGCCAGACCCGTCTTCATGATACCCGATTTCGAGATTGCTGCCGCGGTATATGCGGCCAGGGCAACAGGCGGCGTAACCATAGACATCATACCAAAATAGAAGATGAAGAAATGGGCGGCAAGAGGCACAATGCCCAGGTCACCCAGAACCGGTCCCACCAACGTCGCCATCAGAAGATAGCACACTGCAGACGGCAAACCCAGGCCAAGAATGATCGTCGACACCATCAGCAGAACCAGTGCCAGGATCAAATTATCCTGCGCCAGGGGCAGAACGACACTCGGCAGCCGAGTTCCTATACCGGTAAGCGTAACGATCCCCAGCAGAATTCCCACACAGGAAGCAGCGGCAATCAGAGACACCCCTGCGTGAGCTGCTGACTCCACCGCTCTGAGCAAATTGGTCAACCTGATGCGCGTCTGTAAGCTGAACGCACTCACGACAAATACACAGACCAGAGAAATACTCACAGCACGGAACGGTGTATAACCCATCACCAGGAAACAGATCAGACTTACGAAGGCCACGAGAAAGACGATGCCCCGTGACCTGGGTGGTCGAGAGGGCAGATCTTCCTCCTGACTGACCGCTTCGATCTTTCTCGAATGCAGGTGAACGATTAGAAGCAGCGCCACGTAATATAGGATGGCCGGGACGATTGCTGCCTGGATGATCTGGAGATACGTTACGGCCGGTTCGACCATCTCGAGCATCATATAGGCACCGGCGCCCATAATGGGAGGAACCAGCGCGCCACCAGAACTCGCGGCCGCCTCGATCCCCCCTGCTGCTTCTGCTCGAAATCCTGCGGATCGCATCATTGGGATGGTGAACGTTCCGGTCGTTGCCGTGTTGGCGACCGCGCTGCCGGAAAGTGAACCCATCATCCCAGATGAAATCACAGCGACCTTTGCAGACCCTCCGGTACTCCCCTTGAACAGCCTGCGCGCACTATCCAGAATGAACCCAGTTGCGCCTGTCTGCTCCAGAATTGTGCCGAAAAGTACGAACAAAAACACGTACGTGAACATCACCTTCAGTGCAATCCCGAACACCCCCTGGGAATGCAGAAAAGCCTGGGAAACAATACGCTCCCAATCGTACCCACGATGGGGAAACAGCCAGTCCGGCATTGATGCCCCAAGTGAGGCGTAACCGAGAAACACCAGCGCGAGCAAAGGCAGCGTCCACCCGATCGCTCTCCGGGTCGCCTCCAGCACCAGCAACACGCCTAACAGCCCCACGGCGTGATCCAACGAACCCTCCAGCCCTGCCCGATTGCCCAATGAGAGATCCTTTAACCAGACCGACTGAAAAATGGAATCAGTCTGCGTTGCGATATATCCGAAACACAGCAGCGTAGTTGCGACAAGAACGTAATCAAGCACGTGCAAAAAGCTGTTTTTCCCGACCACGTGCTTGACGGGATACTTCAGGAAAACAAGACTCAAGCCCAACAACGCGAAAAACGCCAGTTGGGCTTGGGGCGTAAGCTGCGGATAGTTGACCTCCACCAGAACGAACACGCTCAGCAGAATGGCCAAAATGCGGAAAAGTCCGTACTTGATCCTAGCCATTTAGTTTGGCCAAATCCCGATTTCTTCGAAGTATCTCACCGCACCGGGATGGAAAGGGGTTCCGGTATCTCGAACGATGTTCTTCGGGTTAATCGCCCTGCCTGCTGGATGTTTTCTCACCACATCGGCTCTGAACTCGTACAGTCTTTTTGTGAATTGATAGACCGTCTCGTCGTCCAGACTCGCCCGGGTGATCAGATGCATCGAACCTACGTTCATTCCCTTGAACGCATCCTCTTGTCCACGGTAGGTACCTGCCTTGATTGTCGCGCCGAAGAAGAAAGGATACTCCTCGAACAACTGCTTCATCTCACCTTCACCAAAAGAAATGAAGTGGATATCCTGAGAAGCGCTCGCCTGGGTAATCGATGCTGTTGGAACCGCCCCACCCAAGAATGCGGCTGCCGCAGACCCGTCGGCCAGCATATCCACCGCCCCCGCCTGCGTATTGTACAGCGGAGTGAAATCCTCATAAGTCACACCGTGCGCCTTCAGAATGGGCTTCAGGAAATACTCGAACCCTGCTCCCGCAGGACCCACGACAATGCGCTTACCCTTCAGATCGGAAACCGTGATCACGCCCGAGCCCCTGGGCGTAATGAAAAGCGCAACATTGGGCGCAAGCGTCATCACCGCTCGGACACCTTGCTCTTCGCCCCAGGCCCCTTCTCCCCGCACAGCGAAATACGAGATCGCGGCATTCGCCAGGGCGAAGTCCAGTTCACCTGAAGACAGACGCCGAATGTTCTCCTGTGTCCCCTTCGTTGCCTCGGCCGATACTTCCCAGGGCAGATCCCCCCGATGATCCTGAACCACCTGGGAGATCGCTCCCCCCACGACAAAGAACGCTCCGCCAGGAGGAGCCGTGCCTACACTCAGGTACTGGCGTTTTGCGGATCCCGCCTTGTCGTCCTTGCCACTTCCACCACAGCCGGCCGCCAACAGTGCCGCGACAGCCACCACAGATATCTTTCGACACAAATACCGAAACTCGTGCATACACTGCTCCCTTATCTAATTGTACCGGCCACTAAAGGTTCCCGCCTGCGCAAATCACCTGAGTGCCACAACACACCATCTGCGTTCCGTACATCGTCAATCCTGAGCATTCGCATCCTTCGGTAGCCGGATCCCGAACAATGCCTTTGTCCGCGCCTCGATACCCTCTGCCAGCGCCTCCACCAACCGGAGACCGTTCATCGCCTCTGACTTGCTGTAGTAGGTGAGGTACTCCCTCGCAAGATCTGCCTGGTCCGATTCAAACAGCGTCGCGGCTGTTCGCTTGACCGAGTCCTCCCTCGCGATCAAGCCGCTCTCGAAACCCCGGAATGTCTCCACGACCTCCTCATAGAACACCTCACGATGCTCCAGCATCAGGTAATAGAGCCGTTTTCCCAGGCGACACGCGTAGTGTGTTGACTCGATCCCCTGGAACTCCGGATCCACATACTTGAAATTTTCTCCCTCTGTCAGATAACGATGCTTGCCGAACTCCGGCGGGGCTTCTGTCACCCCTAACCTGTAAGGAATAAACGGTGCAGCCACAGGTGTCGTTGCGGCCACCCACAGTGTGGTCAATTCTGAGTTCGCCTCTTCCCGAAGGTGAGCCACCTGACCATACCCGGCCGAATCCTTCATCACTTCATCCGCACGCACCTCGGCCATTACATCTACCAGCCCGATGCGTCCCTTGAGATCGGCGAGTCGACCCTCCACTATCTCTACGGCCTCGAGACGCATTCGACCGTCTCCGTAGATCTTGTTAACATTAAACGGGTCCCCGGATTCGCGATCGAACCATCCCTGTTCCTCGGCAAATGAAATGAAGTTCGCAGACCCCATAAAATCCGAACTCGCCTGGTAGTCCAGCGGGATCTCTCCGATATACCCGGGTCGTGACACCCGGATATCATCCGGTCCCAACCGCTCGGCGATCCAGAGACCTGCCCCGCCTGCGAAATCGATCAGGATCCACCCCTCCTCCCGATCGGCGAACAAATGAGAGTTTCCACCGTACGTTGAGTATCCGTATTCGTCGATCAACTCGCCAACGATCTCCACCGCCTCCCGTGCACTCCTGGCACGTTCCATCACGATTCGAGACAGATCGCTGTACTGTGGACCATGCTGAGGGTTCGGCGTCATTTTCCTCAGCTCTTCCCTGGAGGGAGACCAGATATCACGTGCGGCCACCTCATAGGCATTCAACCCGCCATTCGTAATCGGCGCCACGTATCCTGCGTAAGACGAGTAGTTCATCGTGATGTAAGCAGCAGTCTTCGCCACCTGGGGTATCTCGATCAGCTCCCCTGGATATCTCGCAGCCTCGGTTGCGCCAACTTGAATCGTCGCACCTTCAGGGTGTTCACGCTCGGGAATAATCTCCAGCCAGTGGCTCGAGGGTTCATCCCCGTAGCCTGCAAGGAACACACTTCCATCTTCTGTCAAATGCTTTCCTACGTAAATTCCGTAGCTCATTCGTCAATCCCAATTCCTGATGCTCGCTGCCGGCACGGAATCACTCACATTGCCGAAATTTAAAAGGCGAACATCACCGTGTCACGCAGTTCAAACTGAAAACTTACACGACCGTTCAATATCGTCCCGGGTGATCTCCGACACCATGTCACCAGTGGGGAGACACTATCGACCCTGATGTCGTCACAATCCTCAAGACCAAAACCATCGATCGTCTGACCTGTTTCGTCCAGAATCGCCACGTGTCCAATACCTCTCCCCGCGTCAATATTCAGGTATAGCGCGTCGCCCACTGCAGACATTTCCGGTGTGTCCAATCTTCCACCCGACGCATCAAAATCTGCGGAAGCGAAACCGTCTACGCGCTGCGAGATCCGGAAAATGCGCTCGACGGTAGGAATGCCCAAACCGTGCTCGCCGTCCGGTCCGGCGTGATATTGATAGATCTCATCGCCTACGTGGATTCCACCGTACAGCATATACAGACTTTTCGACCGTCCGCTGCCCTGGTCAGCAGGTGGGATATATGGGTCCAGTGACGGCCAATCCCAGTTGTCCCCGTCCCGACTTACGGCCATTCCGATATTCAGGGTACTGTGATTTCTGATTTCAGAATCCGGGTTAAAACAGTTCAGGGAAGGAAATGCGAAGTAGGCGTCTTCAGCTCCGGGGTATTGCATTATGGCGGGTTTATAAAGATCTACCCAGTTCCCTGCATCAGCATACCCAGGATACTCCAGAACTGTCGGCACTTCCCTGCTGACAGTTGGAATACTGTCCGGCGAATCCGTCCTGGTGAGAAACGGCTCATCGAGCTCCTCATAAGGACAGGCATCCAGCGGATCATCGATCTCGATCCGTCCCACCACCCGTCCATAGGGCAACTCCCTTCCACGGAGGAATCCCTGGGACCAAGTCCGAACATAGGCGACATACCTGCCAACCCGCTCGTCATAGTCGAGCTGATTCAGGGTGTCTGCCTGAAAGGGGAATACACGTCGCCCGGTCCACTTCCAGCCGAGACCATTCGAAGAGGTGAGGATGTGAAATCCGCCCTTCGCACCGTCCAGAATATCTACGTCACTGTAATGCCTGGCCTGGACGAGAAGCCTGTATTGCTCTTCCTCAGGCGCCTTGGGCGCCTTGAAAACATATCCCCAATCACGACAACAGATATTGTTCGACCGGCTTCCCCCAAACTCGTGTAGCCCAAGCTCAGGCTTTACCCAGTTGACACCATCTGTAGACTCGGCGTACCCGAGCTTGTAATGCGGGCTGTCCTAGCTGTGGCACCCCATCCACATTCAGTAAATGCCGCCGTCCTCCATTATCTGACCGCAGGGACCTACCACGCGGTCGTCCCAATCTCCATCAGGTCCAGGCTCGAGAACGACACCTTCGAATCTTGGGCGATTGGCCGCCAAGACGACCCCATCTGAGGAGGCAACCAATCGCTGATCGATAAACAGTTGCTTCCTAGAGGAAATATTCAGAGCCACCCTGAGTCCTCTCAGTCCTGCTGCCCGATACAACGTCTTGAAGGAATTCGAAGCCCAGCTACTCTTTGGCCACACAGTATAGGTGGTAATACCCTCTCAGGTAGAGCGCGTCGCCAACCACCACCGGTGAAGATGCGATCTCTTCCGATAGAACGTTGGTTGCCAGGACCTCGAACTCGGAGCTGTTCTTCACCACCAACGTTGTCCCCTCCAAACTTGAGATGTAGACGTTGTCGTTCACGCCTACGAGTGAAGCGTATACCGATCGAAGTCCCGCGAGACGAACAGGACCATAGTGAGCCTTGCCGGTCTTCGCGTTGTAGCAGGAAAGGATCGCGTTGCGATTCTTCAGGAAGAAAATCCTGTCACCATACAGAAGCGGCGAAGACACATACGGTGTATCCTGGAGAATTGACCACAGAACAGCGTCGGTACCGGTGATATCTCCCTTGGCCTTATCAAGCGAAATTGCCTGCATTGCCGGGCTGCGATGTCCGCTGGTCACGTAGACAACACCATTCGCATATACGGGCGTCGGTATCACGTTCGTTCCAAGACCGGCGCACTCCCAGATCACCTCGCCGGTCTTCAAATCATAACTGCGCGTCTTGGCGGAGGCTGGAACAATCACCTGAGTCCTGCCATTGTGTTCCACCACGAATGGAGTTGTCCACGACGTAACTTCGTCTCTTTCCTTCCGCCACAACTCGCTCCCATTATTCTTATCCATTGCCACAATAAACGACTCTTCTTCGTGGTCCCAGTTGATCACCAGCGTGTTACCGAAGATGCTTGGTGAGGTGCCTTCACCAAAACTGTTTCTGCTCCAATACGTCCCAAAATCCTTATCCCACTTCACATTGCCGTCCATATCCATACAGTAGAGGCCCTGCGATCCAAAGAAGGCGTACAGGTTTGTCCCGTCAGTGATCCCCGAGGTCGATGCCAGAGAGGCAGTCCGGTGAGTCCCCTGGTGTGGCTGTTCTTCGTGGACAAGCTTCTCCCACACAATTTCTCCGGTGTTCCGGTCCAAGGCGATCACCTTGTATTGCCAGATCTTCTCAGGTCGACGTCCCCCGGGTTCTCCGACTTTGTCGGTCTCTACTGTTGTCTGAAGGAATATCCGGTCGCCCCAAACGATCGGCGTCGCGTGCCCTTCTCCGGGAATAGGTGTCTTCCAGCGAATGTTCTTCTCTTCACTCCACTCAACAGGTGGATTTCCCGCGTCAACGAGACCATTTTCGTTTGGTCCACGCCAGTGAGGCCAATTTGCATCAGCGGCTCCCGAAACCAGGACGGCGACTAGGACGAAACTTGCCAGAACGTTGAACTGTCTACTCATTAGAAACTCCTTCGTTTTAGAGATACACAAGGCTAACTATTTGCCTAGAAATCCAACCTAGTAGGCAAAACGGATTCTGGTAGGGGGTGAAGCCGAGAAGGTCTCGGTTTGCGACGGACCGGGCGAATATCGCGGGTGCGAGCAATCGCATAGGGTTGGAGTCCCTCACCCTCTGCAAACAAATCCACACGCGGGTGATCTGTCTGCTCCCTGCCAATCAGGGCAGCTCCCAGCTGTATAGTCCCGAAGTGCTCGTAAAGTAAAGCCGACCCTCCAGAACATCTCCCCCATTACTGATCTCCACAGGGGATTCCGCCACCAGGTCAATCTCAAAACTTCCCTCATCCAACAGCCCGATTCCACGCTCGAAAAGAATGTAGATCTCACCTCGAGGTGCCACCACAAACACCCGGGGCCCTTGCTGGAACGCAGTTAATCCATATGCCTTCTCGCTATCCATCTCCTGAATTACACGCTTCTCATTTGGATCGAACACGAAGAATCGAGCGCGGTCTACGAACCCGTAGACCAACCCACTTTCGCCAACACACAGATCGGTGTAGGA
>CEUS01283780.1_pt1 | contig 14335 bp, 10 predicted proteins | sample 427031 | NCBI WGS metagenome assembly CEUS01 (sample SAMEA2622837, study PRJEB7988) | marine metagenome | biome: marine biome (ENVO:00000447); feature: marine epipelagic mixed layer (ENVO:xxxxxxxxx); material: "saline water (ENVO:00002010), including plankton (ENVO:xxxxxxxx)" | depth 140 m | reverse complement strand
CACCAGATCGAATCTCTCCAATTTAAATTCAGAAACACGTCTTTCTTTTCCATATTCGAAAGGACGGTGAACAAAAGCGGTTTTAAAGCCTACTCCTGCGGCAGCTTCCAAATCGATTACGTGGGTTGCAACCATCATTACCTGTGCTGGCTTCAATCGCAGCAATTGCGCAGCCTTTTCATATACGATGGCATCAGGTTTATAGTGCCGGGCAACCTCTGCTGATATAATGGAATCCCAGGGTAATCCAACATGCTTGGCCATGTCGACAAGCAAAGACACATTTCCGTTTGAAAGTGCAGCGATTGTAGAGGATTTTCGAATACGCTCCAATCCCTGAATAGCATCCGGCCATGGATTCAATCGGTGCCAGGCCAAATTAAACTCAGCTATCTCCTCTTCCGAAAGTCCCTGCAGATCAAATTTGATCACAATTTCGTCGAGGATCATTCGGTGTAATGTATCAAGATTGGTCCACGGCAATTCACCGTTTCGGACTTTATCCATGTAAGGTGTATAGCATGCTCTCCAATGGTCAGCCACCACAGCCCAATCAGCCCCAATGCCAGTCTTCGCCTCCAAAGCCTTTCCTTCAGCGATGATGGATGACCGCCAATCGACTACGGTTCCAAAAACGTCAAAGGTCAGAGCCTTGATTCCTGGAAACTTGTCCAAGGAACTCATTTATTATCTATTAACATATCCAATTTTAAGAAACAGTAGGAGCAGGTTTACGCCGCGAAAAACATCATTGGAAATATATTCAATCGCGACATAAAGCCGCTCCTGCAACTATCATTTACCCTCATACAAAGGGTTAGGCTTCATAGGATCGGCTCTCACGATATGCCGCCAGACACGCATTTCTGAAAGCATTCTCTGAGCAAGCTCAGGGCGTTGGGAAGCCAGGTTTCTCTTTTCACGGACATCTTCGCCCAAATTGTAAAGTTCCAGGCCACCGTCTTCGAATCGTTCAATGAGTTTCCAGTCGCCTTTGCGAATGATACCCCCTGGAAAACTTTGCGGGTGTTGGTTGTAATGCGGATAATGCCAGAAAAGTGATTCCCTATCGATATTACCCTCGCCTTTTAATACGGGTGTCAAATCGACACCATCCATGTGCTGAGTAGGAATCAGGTCCAGTCCAGCTGCGGCCAAAATCGTCGGATAGTAATCGATACTGCTCATGAGCACTTCGGAAACAGAACCCGGCTTTATTGCACCCGGCCATTTAAAGATAACAGGCACACGCAATCCTCCCTCATAGTTGGATCCTTTGTTAGCACGTAAGGGTTTGTTCTTGGTGGCCCTCCAATAACCTCCGTTGTCACTGGTAAAAATGATCATCGTATTGTCTAACACGCCCATCTCTTCCACTGCTTTAACGATGCGACCCACACTGTCATCAATGCTCTCGACCATGGCCGCGTATTGGAGCGAGCCCTGTCGTTGATCCTCTGGTATTTTTTCGTACCGCGCCACTTTGTCAGGTTTACCCTGAAGAGGAGTATGAACTCCATAATGGGACATCATCAGAAAAAACGGTTGATCAGCATGGGCCCGGATAAACTTGTCCCCCTCTTCGGCAATACGATCGATCAGGTAGTCACCTTCCTTACCCTCAACGACGGTATCCCGCTTTGAGTATAGTTTTGGAGTTGTCGGGATGAGCCATCTTCCCTGGTAAGGATACCAGTAACTTCCCGGAGCACCATAATCGCGACCTCCCACGTTGATATCAAAGCCCTGATGCCGAGGGAAATAATAGGGCTCGGATCCCAAGTGCCATTTGCCCATGAAAGCAGTCTTGTAACCTGCATCCCGCAATGCCTCCGCAATGGTGAATTCCTCGAGAGGAAGGTGAGCCAGGTAGCGGGCTTCTTTTAACTTGTGTTTTTTTGCATCCCAACGGCCCGAAGGTAACCACTGGGTCAGCATTAGCCGTGCCGGGTACTTGCCGGTCATCACGGAAGCGCGCGTCGGTGAGCATACCGAGCAAACCGCATAACCATTGGTGAATCGCATACCATCGGCCGCTAACTTATCGATATTGGGAGTTTGATAATAATCGCTTCCGTTAGCCCCGATATCTTTCCACCCCATATCGTCAATCAGGTAGAAGACCACATTCAAGGGTTTAGCATCGACCCAAGATATTGAGAGAAATACAAAGGAAAAATTTAAAAGTAGAAATCTAAACAAGAGACCATTTGAGCAAAAAAACCGGGAATAAGAAAGCTAATTTCAATCCTTCACACACCCACTATTGACCTGCATTTCCAATATACCAATGCTACCTATTCTACACTCCAGATGTGCTCATGGAATCTAAACTACTGACATTTCTCCCCATTATTCTGACTGCAGTCGCAGTTTCAGCGGCCGACAAACCGAACATCGTTCTGCTTCTCAGTGACGACCAAGCTTGGACAGATTACGGGTTCATGGGTCACCCGAATGTAAGAACCTCGAATATCGACCAATTAGCCCAAGAATCGGTCGCATTTCCACGCGGATATGTGCCTACCGCCTTGTGCCGGCCATCCTTAATGACCCTGGCTACTGGACATTACGCGCACCAGCACGGCATTACCGGAAATGATCCTTCGCCAAAGTATGCAGAAAGAGATTCACCCATTTATAATCGAAGGCGAACCAAGCTCATCTCCTACATCGACCGATTTGATACCTTGCCCGAATTACTCGGTGAAGCAGGCTACCTGAGCCACCAGAGCGGCAAATGGTGGGAAGGCAATTATTCTTTGGGTGGTTTTACGCATGGCATGACACGTGGCTATCCTCAGCCAGGGGGACGACACGGAGATGACGGTCTCAAAATCGGACGTGAGGGTCTCAAGGAAATTTACGATTTTGTCGATATGGCCGTAAAACAAGACAAGCCATTCTATATTTGGTATGCAGCTTTTCTACCTCACACACCCCACAATCCACCGGAACGTCTGCTGAAAAAATACAGAAATCATCATCCAATTTCGATCGCCAAATATTATGCCATGATCGAATGGTGGGATGAAACCTGCGGCGAACTGATCGCTTACCTGGAAGGGAAATCGATCCGGGACAACACCCTCATCGTTTACGTAGGTGACAATGGCTGGATTCAAAATCCGGAGAGAAACGGATTCGCTTTGCGGTCGAAACAGACCCCTTACGAAGGCGGCATTCGCCAACCCACTCTTTATTCTTGGCCGGCGAAGCTAAAACCAGCTCACCGCACCGACCTGGTGAGTAGTATCGATATTTTCCCTACGATGCTAGCGGCGGCCGGCACACGAAATCCTAAGATAGAAGTACCAGGCCTCAATCTATTACCCAATATGGAGAAAGGTACAGCCATTCCGAGAAATGCCATCTTCGGTGAGTCCTTCGCCCACGATATTGCCGACATAGAGAATCCTGAAGCTTCCCTGCTCTTCCGCTGGGTCATCGAGGACGATTGGAAGCTCTTGCTCACCTATAACGGGGAGGTCAACCGCCATGCTCAAGTCCATCCACGCGATGAAAAACGACCTCAGCTTTTTAATCTTCAGAATGACCCACACGAAAAGACAAACATGGCTGCTCTAAATCCAAAGATCGTGGAGCGAATGGCTAAAATGATTGGAGATTGGTATCCGGTAACAGAAAGAAAAGTTCTAACCAAATTCGAATGAGCCGATTGCTGGCTGTCACCTCAATTCTAGCAATTCTCGCCCTGGGGCTAGAGGGCAAAACTGATTTGTCCGTTCAGCAAATCACGAACAGCGATGAACACCATCACTTCTTCGGTTACATCGGCCATGTTCAAAACATCGCATGGAATCAATCGGAGCGGTACATACTGGCACTGAGGACTACTTTTCAGGACCATCTTCCTGAAGGGCACGAGCCGGCCGACGTAGTATTAATTGACACCAAGAACGATTTCAAAATCACCAAGGTTGAAGAATCACGGGGTTGGAATCCACAACAGGGCACAATGTTTTACTGGAATCCGAAGAGACAGGAACATCAGTTCTTTTTTAATGACCGCGATCCGGAGACAGGGAAGGTGTTTACGGTTTTATATGACAAACATCTGAAGAAACGAATTCAGGAGTACCGCTTTGAGGACCATCCAATTGGAAACGGCGGGGTCATGCAAGGCGGTGGCTATTTCGCCGGCATCAACTACGCACGCATGGCCCGGCTAAGGCCCGTTACCGGATATAAAGGTGCTTGGGATTGGACCGAAGACGTGCTTCATCCAAAGGACGATGGTATTTTTAAGGTGAATACAGATACAAGCGCCCACGAGCTACTGGTATCCTTCAACCAAATGGCAGATATCATTCGCGGAAAGGATCCTCACATCGACCACCTGGCCCTATTTATAAATCACACGCTCTGGAACCAGGAAGGCAATCGCTTGTTTTTCTTTGCTAGGGCAGGCTGGCGAGGCAACCGGGATCACACCAGAATAAATGCACCCTTTGTCGTAAACGCCGACGGGACCGGACTCAAACGATTGAAAACTTTTTTTGGAGGCCACCCAGAATGGGATTATGGCAATCGCATGATAGGTTCACTCAATGAACAACAGATCCTTTATGACGTAAACCGGGATCAGGTGATTGGCCACATCGGCAACGAGGACATATTTCCCAAACCACAAGGCGATATCGCCCTTTCCCCAAAAGGGGATTGGTTTGTCAACGGTCACAAAGACGGTGCAACGGCTATGAACTATTACACCTTCTATCAAAGATCCACAGGTAAGTGGTTTAGATCCCGAGGCTTTAATGTTGGAAAATGGTTCTCGGGAGATCTCCGCCAAGACCCTTCTCCTTCTTGGAACCGGAGCGGAAATCAGGTCCTCGTTCCGGGAATAGTAGGGGATGATGAACCAACAAGGCAATTGTTTGTAATTTCATTAAACTAAGGTAATGGGTCCGATGACCCCTTCCGACTCTAGAACCATTCCGCATAACAAGTACTTATGAAAGCTGTTTCAAAATTGCTCATACCACTATTGCTGATAATTACCGCATTACCGCTGTCTGCTGAAAGCAGGCCCAACTTTTTATTCATCGTTGTCGATGACCAGTCGCCCTTTGATTTGAAATCTTACAACTCAGCGAGTCCCCTTGAAACGCCTCATATTGATCGTATTGCAAAGGAGGGAATGGTTTTTGATCAAGCCTACCATATGGGCGCCTGGGTCGGCGGTGTCTGCACACCTTCACGCCATATGATAATGTCAGGCAGGACTGTCTGGCACATACCAGACAAACCCAATCGGGGGGCTACCTTTAATCCCAACATTGCGCACTCGGATCGCGTTCCACCTGACTTGGCTAAAAATACGATGGCTGCGGTATTTAACCGCGCCGGTTACGACACCATGCGAACCTGTAAATACGGCAACACCTATCAAGCTGCGAACGCATTATTCGACGTCCGCCGTGATGCCTTAAAAAACGGAGGAACTGAGGAAACGGGCAGTGCCTGGCACGGGGAACAAGTTCTGAATTATCTGGACAAGAGAGAAGCATCTAAAGACAACGACCCTTTCCTCATCTATTTCGGATTTACGCACCCACACGATCCCCGAACGGGAACCCCTAAACTATTGGCAAATTACGGCTCCACCAATCACACGGACCAGAATTCACTCCCCCCCATTCACTCGAAGCAACCCAAGCTTCCGGAGAACTATTTACCGTCCCATCCTTTTCATCACGGTCATCCGAACCTGCGGGATGAAGAACGGGTCAGTGGAGTATGGTTCAATCGAGACGAGCAGACCGTTCGCAATGAGATTGGCAGGCAATTCGCCTGCAGTGAAAACATCGATATCCAGATCGGCAAGGTTCTGGATAAATTGGAGAAGATGGGCGAGCTCGACAACACCTACGTTGTTTATACTTCAGACCACGGTATGTCGATTGGCCGACATGGTTTGATGGGTAAACAAAATCTCTACGAACACACCTGGCGGGTACCCTACATTGTTAAAGGTCCGGGAATTCAGGCGGGATCACGAGCGGATGGTAATATTTACTTATTGGATTCTCTTCCTACGCTGTGCGATTTAGCCGGTATCAAAAGGCCGGATACATTCGAGGGAAAAAGCTTTAAGCCCGTCTTGGAAGGCACTAAAAATACCGTTCGGGACGCCCTCTATGGCGTCTATTGTGGAGGAACAAAACCAGGCATGCGAAGCGTCAGAATGGGGGACTGGAAGCTCATAAAATATGACATGATGGACGGTTCCGTTCGGGAGACTCAATTGTTTAACCTGGCTGAAAACCCTCATGAATTTATAGCCATGCATCATGTACCTTCAGTGATCGCCAAGACAGGAATCACCCCCGAAACGCATCAAAAAAACCTGGCGGCGCTCCCTCAATATGCAGACAAGCTCGCAGAAATGGAGGCCCTTCTTCTAGCGGAAATGCAACGCCTAAACGATCCCTTTCTACTGTGGGATCAAACAATGAATTAACGCCAAAACATACTAATGTTAGCGTGAATGCCTGGAATTGAATGAAACACGCTCTTAAAGTGAAAATTTGAAAGAGGCGGTTCCCTATGCGTATGGTGATGGCAAAGATAAAAGCGAAGTAGCAGGCGATGATTGAGAAATCGAACCAGGAAATGTTCATTGCACACTAGTGAAAGACTTTGCTCAAATAAAGCCACTCTAGAACCTGAAAACCGATCGTGACATTGCTATTTCAATCTAATCGTATCAAAACCGTGGATACTGAATGAAGGATTCCGGAAAGAAGTTCATGCGGTTTTACTTTCTCTATGTTCAACCGTGGCAGTTCCTTATGCGGAGAAAATTCCGAAAAACCACTTTCGGAATTGAGGATTCAATCGACATGCCCAAGGCTGCCATTGATTTTCAAAGGGATCAGACTACCTGCAATCATTTGTGTATTGGTGACACGGGCCGGCATCAGAGGTACCTGTCCGACTATTATGTCTTTGAAAAACAACCAGAGGCGAAATCAATGGATCTCTGGGGTCGAGGATTTCCCGCCATCATAAACCTCACGACATACAAGAGTGCCGACGACTACCAGCAAGGGCTAAAGCGACAGTCGAAGGGTGCCCACTTACGTCAGATAAAAAAAGCAAAGTCATATGGTTACACGTGCGGTCGGTTTAATTTTGAGGATTACTCCGATGAGATCCTTACCATTAAACAATCTAAGAATTTTCGCAGCGGAGGTCCGGTCATGGCCGCTCTTTTCAAAAAGAAACCATCGTCGAAAGCACGAACCGAAGTTCCTCATGAAGTAACTGATCCCAGCTGCCCCAATCACTGGTATCTGTATTGGGGTGTATTTTTGGCTAAAGGGGATTCCGAACAAAACAAAACGCTGGCTGGCTATATAAAACTCAACCGTGTGGGCAATATCGTCCACATTCCCGGAATCATGGGACATGCGAAACATTTGAGAACCGGTGCTCTCAAATGTTTGTTTCTGGAAACGGTGTCCTGGTTGATAGAGAGCGAGGAGCCAGCCGTTCAAGGCACTCAATACCTTCAATATGGTTCGATCGAACATGCTTCAAAAGGTCTGGCGCAGTGGAAAAAGAATTTCCTATTCGAACCGTATGTTTTTAAAAGCTTTAAGTAATGGGAATCGGTGTTGCTAAGCACCGAGGTAGCAAAGAATATGTTTATTTCTTCTTTCAGCCCCACCCCGCTTCATGAGTTCACAAACAAAACCATCCAAAATTCGGTGGATCGTCCTCATCTTGGCCGCTGTAACTTCCTGGATGCTCTATCTTCATAGGTATACCTGGAACATCGTTCGCCCCTTCCTCGCTGAAGAATACGATTTCTCAAATAAGGAACTGGAAGCCATTTTTACGGCATTCAATTTCAGTTACATGGTTGGCCAAATTCCGGGAGGAATCGTCTGTGATATGTTTGGAGCCAGGGTCTTTTTGAGCGTATTAACTGCAGGCTGGTCTCTGAGCCTGGTACTATTTGCAACCGCCGGCACTTTTTTAACTTTTTTCGGCTACCGGGTATTATTCGGAGCCATGCAGGCGGGGACGTATCCCGGTTTAAGTAACGTTTCCCGAAACTGGTTTCCACTGGGGAATCGCACTACAATGCAAGGGTTTGTGGCCAGCTTCGCGGGACGCATGGGAGGTGCAGTCGCTCCGATCATTTTGGCAACGGTTTTGATGCACCATATGGGATACGATTGGAGAACCGCTCTTATAATCATGGCAACACTGGGCCTCTTTTTGGCCGCAGCCTTTTTCGTTCTTTTCAGAAACTCTCCCTATCAAGATACACGCGTCAATGAGGCGGAAAAGGAACTATTCAATGAGGATAAGCTATCTGAAAAGACCAAGAAAAAAGTACTGAATTTCGGAAAGGCTGCAAAACATAGAAGCTACCAATTGGTACTTTCTGCACAGGTGTTTAATGCTGGAGCGGACATCGTATACACGTCCATTATCGGTAGCTACTTTTACGAACAAGGAATTAACTTCGCGGAATTAGGTTACCTGGTAGCACTACCCATGTTCGGAGGAGCATTTGGCGGCTTTTTCGGCGGGTTTTTAAATGACTGGGTGATCCGCAAAACAGGAAGCCGGAAATGGGGGCGCAGGATCGTCGGGTTTTCCGGAAAAACCATTGCGGCAGCTCTGGTATTTATCGCTATCTCTCAATCCCACGTCTACGCTATAGGAGCCGGATTATTTGTGGTAAAGTTTTTCAGTGACTGGTCACAACCTACCGTTTGGGGTACTTGCACCGACCTCGGAGGCCGAAATTCTGCAACCGTATTCAGTGTGGTAAATACAGCGGGCAATGTGGGTGGTATCGTCGTATCCTTATTTTTGGTCGGACCCCTGTTGGACAAATTTGAAAACATTGAAATTGTTAATGGCGCGTCCGAAACAGTTACCAATTTCACCCCGGTGTTTGTTTTGGTAGCCGCACTCTATATTATCACGGCCATACATTGGTTGAAAATAGACTGCACTAAACCAATAGACCCGGGTAGTTTTAAAAACTAAAGATTTACGCAGTTTGTGATTTCGCCTTTTTTATAAGCAACCAGGTTGTCAACTGCCATGCCCATCAGGCGACTGCGAGCCATTTTTGTAGCCCAAGATATATGTGGCGTGATACTACAATTTTTGGCGGTCATTAATGGATTATCCATTCCAGGTGGTTCTTCGAAGAGTACATCCACGCCGGCCCCGGCGATTCGGCCTTCATTCAAGACGCTGGCCAAAGCATCCTCGTCAACAAGAGGCCCCCGTGCGGTATTCACCAGAAAGGCAGTCGACTTCATTTGTGCCAACCGATCGGCATTAACAAATTTCTCGTTATCGTCCGTCAGAGGACAATGAAGAGTCAAAAAATCACTTTGAGAAAAGAGCTCATCCAGATCTGTAAATTCGATCCCTTCTGGCGGATCACCGGACACAAAGGGATCGTGGGCCAACACCTTCATCCCAAATCCTTTTGCAATGCCGGCCGAAGCCCGACCAATCATACCCAAACCAACAATACCCAGAGTAAGGTCTTTCAGCTCAATCAATGGATGCAACCAATAACAGAAATCAGGACACCTAGACCATCCCCCATCTTTTACATCGGCCACATGCTCAGCCAAGTGATGTGTGTGATTCAAAATATGAGCGAAGGCCATCTGCGCGACCGAATAGGGCCCATAACCTGCAATGTTGCACACCGGAATATTGCGCACAGTAGCGGCATCAAGATCGACAATATTTACGCCGGTAGCAAGAACTCCGATATATTTTAAGGATTCGAGGGATTCGATGAGCTCTCGTGATACGATCGCCTTATTAGTGATCAAAGCTTCCGCCCCTTGGGATCTTTCGGCGACTTCCTCATCGGAAGAACGATCGTAGACCGTTAGATCACCTAACGCTTCAAATCCTTCCCAGCTCAGATCTCCCGGGTTGAGCGTATACCCATCTATTATTACGATTTTCATTTATCCCTTAAATTTTTTTTTGGCTGCTTCGCCAAAAGCTTTTCCGGCAGCACCGATACTGTCTAAAATTTTTTCCATGGATTTGCCATGTGCTGAACGTGCGGCTGGGATCAAGGTATTACATTCATTTTGATCCATAAAGACTGCTGCCTCTAAAAGTAATTCTTCATCCTCAGGCGGTATTGCTAGGAATCCATGTTTATCGGCATGCACCAACTGGCCTGGCTTAATTTTTCCACCGAATACTTCTACTTCACAGTTCCACTCAACAGGTGCGCTGTAGGCATGCCCGACACAAAGTCCACGGGCCAGAGCCTTGAAACCGGCATTGGTCATTTCGTCTACATCCCGAATAGCCCCATCAACGATTGCACCAACACACCCAAAGGCTCTGTGGATATTGCTGTTTACCTCTCCCCAAAAGGATCCAATTAATTGAGGTTGATCTAAATCTTGAACAACGACGATTTTTGGTCCTGGTGCACTGGCAACGTATTTTCGGTATTCGCCCCAGGCAGCCCCTTTATTTTCAGCATGTGCTTTATTGGATGGTTCAATTTTGACGGTCACCGCGTAGCCGACCATCGGGCCCATGCCGGGCATGTAATCGGTCACCGGTTCCCTGTTAAAAGCGCCTTCTGTGCGCTCCATGTTTGTCATCGCTTCCCAACCGTTATAAATAGTTGGGGTATTCCAGCGCTTGAGTTGAAGAAGAGTAGAGTGTGAAAGGGCCATAGAGTTATGTTGTTTTTGAAAAGCTAATCCCCATTAGCAAATGTCATTTTCCATACATGGCCAAACAATTCTTTTCAATCTGATTTTCTCATCGCCAGTTGAAAGTTTTATTTATTTCCTAAGCAGAAGATACCGCTATCGTTTAAGAAATAAATTCATCTGTTTGATCCGCAATGAATCTCCTGAAAAAATTTCCCGTGATTTTTGCACTCACGTTTCTTCACTCAATTCTATTTGCGGATTGGCCTGCGTGGCGTGGACCGACAGGAAACGGGATAGGATCTGCCGAAAACCTGCCAGTGGAATGGACTACTGATGCCAATATTTCCTGGAAAGTAGCTATGCCGGCCTGGAGCGGATCCTCGCCCATCGTGATCGGAGATAAAATATATGTACTCTCTCCCTCAAAACAGGACGCTCCTCCCCCATCGGAACCTGCTCCTACAGGACGACGAAGAAGACCTGCACCACCTCCTGGCATGGGTCCAGGCGGACAGGACATTTTGTTGATATGTTTATCCACAAAGAATGGAGCTATCCAATGGCAAACCAAATTGGACGAAGGAAACCAAATTCAATTTAAGCAAAATATGAGCTCACCTTCGCCAGTTTCGGATGGTGGCCACATCTGGACCGTGACCGGAAATGGAGTGGTTACTGCCGTCACTATGGACGGAAAGATCGTCTGGCAATATAAACTGCAAAAATCGCATTGGAAGCTGGGCCTGCTAGCTGGCTATGCATCCTCACCCATCCTTTTTGAGGACAAATTGATCATACAAGTACTTCATGGAATGCACACGGATGATCCATCCTATCTCTTAGCTCTGGATAAGAAGACCGGTCGGCAACTCTGGTATCATGAAAGGGAAACGGATGCAGTCCATGAGTCACCCGATTCCTATGCCACGCCCGCGCTCTCTAATACGAAGGATGGAATTCAACTGATAATTTTGGGCGGCGATTATGTGACGGGTCATGATCTTGGCACCGGCATGGAGATTTGGCGTGCTGGAGGCCTTAATCCGAAAAAAGCCCGCAATTACCGAATTATCCCATCACCAGTTGCATTCGATGGCATGATTTACGCACCGACGCGCAAAAAACCGCTGCTTGCTTTACGTGCAGGCGGCAAGGGCGATGTGACCGATAGTCACCTGGTTTGGAAATACGATAAACCAGCTGGCAGCCCCGACGTACCTACCCCCATCACTGATGGGAAGTATTTTTACATGGTGGAGGACTTCGGACAAGTCACCTGCCTCGATGCGAAAAGTGGTGAAACTGTTTGGGGTCCGGAAAGCACAGGTTTGGGCCGAGTCAGTTCCTCACCAGTCTTAGCAAATGGAAAGATTTATATTACAGCGGAGGATACCGAAACAGCGGTCGTTCAAGCCGGATCAAAATTCAAACTGCTGGGGAAAAGTGAGTTGGATGGCAGCTTCACCTTATCCACACCGGCGGTCTCTGGAAACCAACTGTTTATCCGAACTGGAAATTACTTGTATTGTATATCCGAGGGATGATTAAGAACGTTGCAATAAATTTTAATCTATTTTCAGGCGCCCAAATCGAATAGCGGTGCGCCGCCTATCCGGAGTACCAGAACTGTCCCACATAGCTAGTCAGGTACCTGGATCATCCTCAACCAAGCTTGGATAACTGTTTCGGTCATCGTTCCAGCAAAACTTTTTGGCAGAGGACCTATCACCACCCGCTTTTCGTGTCTTATAAAAGAGACCGCGCCGATCCTCTCTATCGGTGTATACATAAATGTGCGTTCCATTCGCATCCTTACCGAAAAAGGCCTTGGAGCGAAAGTTGGGCAACTCTAGTTCCTGTCGGGCCGTGGACCAGGTCTGGCCTCCATCATTACTGATTGAGGAATATGCCAGAGGGGGATCAAAAGGTCTCTCGTTGTCATATCGAGCAGTTCGCATTACTATCTTCAACTGTCCAGGTGTAATTGTTTCGGCAATTTTGCCTTCGTGGAGAAATACCGGATCTTCAGATGGAATATAGCCAGCCAATTCCCAGTGAAGAAGATTGGGGCTCTCCAGAACAAATTGACGACGGTCCCATGTCCGGTCGTGCCTGTAAGAATTGCGATGAGCAGGAAGTAAATAATAAGGCATTCCATTTCTCTCAATCATTTCGATCGCGGCCACAACTATGAGAGACCCCGGTAACCCAGCGCCAACTCAACAGGAATCCAGGAGCGGCCACCATCTACCGTATAGGCTGCGGCAAGATCCGCATTTTCACTATCGCGGTAATGCATGGGCTCCCGCATACAAAATAGCCATATAATATCCTGCCCTTCAGGACGAAACAAAATAGAATTGTTATAGGCATACTGAATACTGCCATTGCGTTACTTATGATCAAAAACCATGATCCGAGGGCTCTAGTTTTTCCCTTATCCAAACTGATGGAACAAACAATGTCTTCCATATCTGTCTTGCCGGCCACTTGTAGATCGTAACAGGCAACGTAGTGGTCGTCCGTCCATTTAGCCAAATGGGGTTCCTAAATCATATTGAACGGACCGTTTAGATCCAAGGTATCTACGGTGACAACACCAAACACATTACCAGTAGAAGCGGAAAGACAGGATTGCCACCCGAGTAAATTATTAAAAGGCTTCGTATTCATTCATGAAAACCAAATTACTGGGAAGAACGGAACTGGAAGTACCTGTCCTCGGTTTAGGGACTGCTTTCCTAGGTCGAGAATACGCAGCCATTAATTTTGAACCCAACGAAGAATTTGGCATTCAGGCCATTATAGAATCGCTGGAAGCTGGCTGTAAACTTCTCGATACCGCTCCGCTTTATGGGAGCCTTAAAAGTGAGACCATCATCGGGAAAGCTCTAAAACTGCGCCCTGAGTTGAAAAAAGGACTTATTATCTCCACCAAGGTTGGCCAGGTGAAAGGCCACCGCGATTATAGTTATGACGCGGTTATGCGGAGTGTAGAAGCCAGCCAGCAACGACTCGGAATCAATCAGTTTGAAATACTCTTTGTTCATGATGCCATGAATCGACCCATGGAAGACGTGATGGGTCCTGGAGGTGCATTGGAGGCCCTGCGAAAATTGCAAGATGAAGGAATTGTCAATTTTGTAGGAACGGCAGCCAACGATCCCGATACCAATGGTCCTTATATGGAAACGGGGGAGTTCGATGTTGCGATGGTCCCGGATTCGTGGAGCTTACTCACCCAACAAGCAAACCGGCACATCTTTCCTGCAGCAGAGAAACACAATATCGGCATCTTCCTGGCGACGCCCTTGGAACGCGGATTGTTAGCGACGGGTCCAAATCCTGACATCCATTACCAGGCCAGGCATTTTAAGCCAGAAATCATCGATAACGTGTCAAAGATTCAGGAACTCTGCCGTGAATTCGGCATATCACTCCTTTCCGTCTCTCTACAATGGTGTTTACGGCATCCACTCGTTTCAACCGTGATCCCGGGAATAAGCTTACCTTCAGAAGGTGTGCAAAATATTGAAGCTGTTCAGATGGAAATACCCGAAGCGTTTTGGCCGGAATTGGAACCCCTAATTGTCGATTGGACGGCGACCAATTTTATTGAGGAAGCG
>CEUS01282844.1_pt1 | contig 14341 bp, 10 predicted proteins | sample 427031 | NCBI WGS metagenome assembly CEUS01 (sample SAMEA2622837, study PRJEB7988) | marine metagenome | biome: marine biome (ENVO:00000447); feature: marine epipelagic mixed layer (ENVO:xxxxxxxxx); material: "saline water (ENVO:00002010), including plankton (ENVO:xxxxxxxx)" | depth 140 m | reverse complement strand
CCTGGAACGGGAACCGGTAACGCAACCGCCATCCTCTTCGCTCGAGAAGGTGCGAGCGTATTGCTGGTCGACCAGTCAGCGGAACGTGCTGAGCAGACACTCGCAACCATCCAGCAGCAAGGCGGTGAGGCCTCAGTATATGCAGCCGATATCACACAAGCTCCGGACTGCCAGGCCATGGTGGAGGCTGCCAGGGATCGCTACGGCGGGTTACACGTCCTGATGAATAACGTGGGAATTCTGGGTTACGGAACTGTTGTCGACGTCACCGAAGAAACATGGGACCGTGTATTCGAGGTCAACTTGAAAAGTATGATGCTGACCAGCAAATTTGCTGTTCCCGCCATCATAGAGAGTGGGGGTGGTGCCATCATCAACATTTCTTCAACGGAGGCATTGCGTGCAAGCAGCTCTGCCGTAACGCCCTATAATGCCTCAAAGGCCGGGATAATCGGGTTAACCAATGCCATGGCCGCCCACCACGGCAGGGACAATATCCGCGTGAACTGCATCGCGCCCGGCTTCCTATATACGCCAATGGTAGCGCCCTTGCTAACTGAGGAGTCACGTGAATCACGACGCCAGGCGTCTCTCCTGGGCACGGAAGGAACTGCCTGGGACGTAGCGTGGGCTGCGGTTTTTCTGGCAAGCGACGAGTCCCGGTGGATTACGGGAATCGTGCTGCCGGTAGAAGCGGGACTCCTGACCTCAACCCCTCTTCCCACTCTGAACTACGAGAGCTCTGACTCGGGGAATAAACCCTAAAATCCGCACCAGAAGTTATAATTTGACAGGACATTCCTCTAATCCAGTTTTGTTCTAGTAAGAAGTCGAGAATGTTTCGGTTCCGATGGAATAAAGGGTCCGTATTTGGGTCTTACTTGTAGGATGCCAATAATGGAACTCATCTCATTCGCCAGAAGTGGGGACCAGGAAGCCTTCACATCTCTCATGAGATCGCACGAGGGCGGAATACAGTCATTCTGTCGGAGATTCACAAAAAAACCGGATGACGCTGAGGACCTCGTCCTCGAAACATTTGTCGAGGCGTATCTAAAACTGAATCAACTGCGCAACTCTGAGGCCATTGCACATTGGCTCCGATCGATCGCACGCAATCTCTGCAGATCCTGGTACCGCAAACAAAGAATGGGATCGCCTTCGTTTTCCTCCGACCCATAAGCCTCTGACGAGGGTGCGGAGGTCCAGTATGACCGGATCGTGTTCGGGATGGACCGGATGAGTTCATCTCATCGACGCGTCCTAGATCTGCACCACCAGGCAGGCCTGTCGTATTAGGAAATCGCGGCGTTCCTGCAGATCGCGCCTGACACGGTGAACAACAGGCTGCGATCCGCTCGGAAACAGCTGAAAAAGGAGTTACTGACAATGGCAAAAAGACAGCTGTGCGAAAACGCACCGTCACGAGACGAAACTTTCGCGAAGGTAGTCGGGATCTGCAATGCCGCTCAATCCGGCGATCTGAATCACGTCAAGGAGATCCTTGCGAGCAAGCCAGAATTGGCGCATCGAGATGGAGATCAGGGATACCAGGCGATCCATTACGCGGCAAGGGAAGGACAACTGGCAGTCATAAAATGCCTTTTGGAAGCAGGCGCAAGTCCTAGTCGCATAACCTACCGGGAGCGTGTGTCTCCTATCGATATGGCTCGAGGCAAAGGGCACGCTGATGTAGCGGATTATATGGAAGCGTGGCGAGCCGGGCAGACAGGAGAATCGGATGAAGGAATTACGCTTTGCGAAGCTGCAGCAAACGGAGATCTCGACGGTATCAAAAGGCAACTCGAGATTGAACCCTCCGCAGTTCACGCTTTGGACAAAAGTGGAAATACGGCGTTGCATGTGGCAGTGGAGCGTCATCACGTATCTGTGGTTTCGGAACTCCTGGACCGTGGTGCCGACCCGAATCAGACGAATCTGGAAGGGAAGCGTCCAATCCACCTCGCACTCGGACCCAGACCCAAACGGGGTTGGGATCCGCCTCCCAGCCCCCTGTGGCCGGTAATTGGTGGGATGCTGATAAGTAGAGGCGCTGAGTATGATCTGTGGGTGGCCTCTGCCATTGGCGATGTGAACCGAGCGCGAGAAATCCTCCAATCCGAGCCTGACGCTGTGAATGACTGGGCACGGAACTACCCGAGCATCGACGGTTACCCTCTCTCCATCGCTTCGTGCAATGGACATCTACCTGTTGTGAAGCTGCTCCTCGAACTGGGCGCCGATCCGGATACTCCTTACCAGAAGGATAGAGGCTACCCGGTAGATGAACGAGGTGCGCCCCTGCTATGGGCGGCCATCAACAACGACCTGGAGATGGCAACATTGCTCCTGGAGCACGGAGCCTCTGGTCATACGGTCATGGATGCGTCCGGCAATGCGCTCAACCGAGCGATCTCCCACGGCAACGAGGCGATGGAAAAACTCTTATTGGGACACGGGGCGATACCGGGCTACGGCGGGAAGGTCAGCCCAGGTTTCTATGCACAAAACAGTGACAACATCACCGTGGACGCTGCCCTGTTGAAGTCTGGCCCGTCTTGTGTCTATGACGTCCTTCAGGGCGCCGTCTTGGGTGGACATCCCGATCTCGTAGCCCTGTGTCTCTCGCAAGAGCCGGAGTTTTCAGAGAGCCAAATGCACGACCTACTGGGCCTTTCCATGCGATTGTGGCGATTCCGTTGCCCTCTAAACCCGGGCAAGGCGCTTGCGGAGCACTTCTATGAGTGTTTCGAACGCTTGTTGGAACATGGATTCAATCCAAATGCACGCGCAAAGACGAGCGGCTTGACGCCTCTTCAATGGACAGCGGGTATCACCTGGTATGTCAGTGAGGAGGATCGGATCGTATTTGCGGGAAAGTTACTGAATCACGGGGCTGACATCAATCTACTGGGTGGCGAGAGGCAGTCAACCGCCCTCACGATGGCTGTCCAGTACGAATGGCCAGAACTTGCTAAATACATGCTGGAGGCTGGTGCAGACCCCAATCTGGCGGGCACCGATTGGGAAACACCTCTGGCGTGGAGCGAGAAGCCACAGGGAAATATGCTTTATTCCCGTATGGATACAGAGGTAAGCGATATGGGTGCGTTACTCAGAAGATACGGTGCAAAGAAGTAGAAGATTATGCGGCCGATTTTATCTGTAGGCCTATGTTCAATCCAACAAATTTTACTCAGCAACAAGATGTGCTATCCTGGCTGGAGTGATCTTCTGCCTGAGTACCTACATCCCACAAACAGATTGGTCCAAGTGGAAAAATACGATCAAACCATCGTGGATCTAACGGCGCAAAGGATGTCCGAACTCTTTGGCGGACCCGTCAGGATACACGCAACGGAGCGATTCGAGAGCGACAGAAAGTGCTTGCTTCGATGTCGGATTTCTCACGATCCCCAGGGCACACCCTCGACTATTGTGATCCAAGCATCTGCCATCCTAGTCGGTAGAGGAACCCACCCAGAATGACCACCTCCGTTTACTAAACAAATGGGCTGGATTGAAATTCCTGACAGATTTGCCCAGTGGGACTGACTTGAGCACTGAATTGTATGTAGGAGATCGTGATCACAAACTGATGATACTTGAGGACCTTGGCGAGTGCGGTCCACTGATGGGCCTGTTGCAAGGGGACGTGGAGGAAGAGACAATTGAAGCCTTTGAGCGATTCGGTGCCTTGCTGGGCCAATTGCACGCTGCTACGTTTGGAAGGGAGCGGAAACTGAATGAGATCAAAGCGAATTTGGGGCTCACGTCACTCCCTCTCGATAACGCCAGTCGAGATATCCGGACAGACCGCCCGAATCTAAAAAGTCATTTTGAGAAACTCGGCGTGGAGACTTCCAATGGCTTCGTTGAAGAGCTCGAATAGGTTTAGGGTGTGCCCATTGGGCGCTGACAAAATTTGTTGGATGGTGTAATTCTGTTCTGATGAACGCACCGGGCCTTGATGCGCTATACAGACCAGTAGACGCTGTTCGGTGGCAAAAGCACATTGCCTGGACGGAGGCTTTAATCAAGACCTCTAAGGAATTTCAGTGCCTACCACATATCCGCACAACACTCTCCAGGGTAATCCTCTCCTTAGGTGCACGCTCCCCTGATGTTGACCCCCTGGGGAGTTTTCCGGCCTTTTCACAGACAGAGGGAGGGTTGGGCCTGTAGCGATCTGAATTTGACCAAGAACGAGTCGTCGATTTATCTCGACCTTTTGGGATATCTGACCGAATGCACCGGATGCACGAGCTTCGGTGCATATTCTGGTACAAAGAAGATGAATGTTATCCTTGATCATCATGTGTCCGTCCTGATCCACAGGCCCTGGCATCGCAATTTCACTTTTTGATATCGGATTTAGTAGAGATCTTACCTATGAAGCTACAACCCCACCAGTCATCGAGACTTGATCCTGTCTTACAAGTTTCCTACCACTCATAAAGGTTGGTAATTGATGAAAGAAGTCACATTTGGCGAGAGGTTCCTATTCGACATTCAAGGCTACCTGATCCTCCGCGGAGCAATCGATTCCGATCTGATAAAGGCGATCGATCATGCGTTAGTCAAGAATGAAGCCATCGACCACAACGAGAGTTGGGCGGAGGGATTGCCGGTAGTTACAGCCCAGCACTTCATCAAAGATCTGAATGTAGAGAATCAAGTTCGGATGAACGGCTTGCCGCGGCTCGATCCCATTTTCGATCAATTGATCGCACACCCCGCGATATTGCCCTACCTGAAGGAGTTCATGGGTGAACCCCAGCTTGTGAATACCTGGTCGATATCGAAATACGTGGGTCGTGGCGCTACAGGATGGCACAACGGCCTTCCAACAGAGGATTACACGGTGCGCGACGGTGTCATTCGATCCCCTATGGTAAATGTTGTAACAATGATCACGCCAAATCAACAGGGGGATGGATGCTTTACGGTAATTCCCGGTTCACATAAAAAGAACTTCAAGCTCGATCCCGAGTGGAGTACGGCAGGCCTGGATACCCCTGGCGCCATCGAGATCACGGGTGATCCAGGGGACGTCATGATATTCACCGAGGCGCTCACACATGCAGGTGCGGCCAAGACAACCTTGCGAAGACGGACGACACTTCAGTACAACCACGTCCATCGCAATCGGGCATGTCCCATGTGGGACCATCATAACGTCCGGCATTACTGGATGCCACCGTCCATTCGTGAGCGCTTCACGCCCGAACAAAAAGAGCTTACCCGTTGGATGGACTACACCATTCCCGATCGATCGGTTTCGGGTTCGGAGAGGATCATCGACTGATGTGGTTACTTGAGGGATCCCAAGGTAAGGCACTAGTTCAAGGAGAATCGGTAATACCCGGCCACCTCCGGATTTGGTGAACGCCCCGGCAAATGGCTTGCCGGGGCGTTTTTTGCTGTTTACCTTGCTTGCATCATTCTGCTATTCACCTAATAATCCAAACATGGACGCTGATCGTGCCCAATTCCAGCCTTGCCAGGAGGGCCTCTCCGATCCACGTCGATCCGCCTCAAACCCGCAGGACCAAACACCGAGGTCCACCATGCCCAACCTTGAACTTGCCCACGAAGGCCTCACCCAGGGATTTTTGGCAGACCTGAAATCGGACATCCAGAGCACGATCCTCCCTGCTGCGGAATCCTATTTTACGGAAGAAGGCACGGCCTATACGCAAAACAATGCTTCGCTAAAAAAGGTCGAGATGGTCGTCAACTACTACGATTATCAACCGTGCTGTTCCTCGGTGCTGGGCCTGCTTGCGGCGCAGGGAAACGACCGGGCGTTGACCGTTGTCCGACGACTCTTCGAGAATGTAGGCTACTATATCGGCGAGGGTCGAGAGAAAGAGGGCTTTAAGGTCTCTCTCCGACGTTCCCAACTCCATCTCGTGCTGTGCAGGGAGCGTCTCAAACCCATACTCGAGACATCAGAAACCGACGTGTGGGGACAGCTTCTGGCACAATCGTGTGAAGATATGCTGGCCCATTTCAACGGGCTTCAGGAACGCGTTCCTGCGCTCGACAATCGCGGCTTTGGCACCGGAATCAACCACGTGGCCATTGCCGCAGAAGGCATCTGGAAGACCGGAAACGTCCTGGGACGGGAAGATTGGTCGAGGACGGCTTCCGAATTCAACGACCGCCTCATCGCGTACGGCCATCCCGATGGATACTTCGAGGAGAACACCAATGACTCACGTGAGGGTGGTCCCAGCCTAGTATATACGCCATTGACCGCCGGATGCGCATACGTCATTCAACGCTGGCGGCAAACAGTGGACCGCAACCGCTTTGACAGATGCGGCACCTTCTTCAGAAATTTCCTGGATTCACACCTGCGTGCAATGCCATTTGCCGACGAACGCGCGAATCCCCACGGCATCGGTTGCTATGGCATCGCCATCCATGCGCTGTCCGCCGAAGGGCGCGGTCTGCTGCGCATGCACCTCGATAACATCCAGCTCGAAAACATGAGTCTGGAATACCTCGCTCGCCTCCACTTTGAAATTGACCATATGGAAACGGGTCCGGGAGCTATTCCCGAACCCCTTCTGGATGGCACTTTCCGGATAACAATGCCCCTGGGAGTTGCGCGCTCATCCGACTGGACACTGGGCCTCTCGGCTATGAAGGCTCTCAACCGCGAAGACTCAGCTACCAGTGACTACGCGTTGGATCGTCAAACGCTCCTGTTCATTTCTCACCGGAAGGCAGGTTCGATCATTTCGGGAGCCAAATCCAAACACAATCCCGGCTGGTCTACCGTGCGAAAAGGAGAGGACGCGTATCCTGTAAAGACCGGTGAGCTCGAAATGGGGACCGATCGGGCGACCGCTGAGGTGCACTACGAATCCTTCATTGTGAATGTCACCTTGATCTACGGAGCCGAACCCCGTCTACGCTTCACCTCCGATACCCCGGACACCTTAACCACACAACTAGTGTTGGAAGCACCTCAGGGCGCGAATTTCAAAATCAACAACGACTTCAAAGTCGAATTTGATGACACTGAGACAACCATCGAGAGTGTGCACACCGTATCAACCGACACGTGGCAAATCGCCACTGAAAAGTCAGGTTGCCTTATATGGTTCGTTACGCCCTTCAATCCCTATTCGTCCGGCAACAAGAGCGCACCCTCAACTAGGCGACCTGTCCTGGCGGTGGATTGGACTCGGAGCGTCGAGTTTAGATTCAGCGTCTGCCCGTGAGACGACCGTCGTCCACGCTAGTGCTGGATAGGAGCGAAAGCCACAATTAATCAAATACGACCGTATCCACCTTATTCTTGTCAACGTAGTCCCAATCGATCTGCACACCAAGTCCAGGACCTTCCGGTACGGGCACTTGCCCATTCTTGTCGACGTTTTCCAATTCATCCGTGAACTCGGGTTCATAGATGGGCGGCTTCGTATTCTTCACATTCGGGTGCAATAGCCCCAGCTCGTAGTAATTCGTGTTCCTTATCGCAGCAATGCAGTGTCGATGTGCCAGCCCTCCCCCGTGAAACTCCACGTCCAGGCCAAACCCCTCGGCTGCGTGAGCTACCTTCATTGCACCTGTGATCCCGCCGTCTTCATACACCCCGGTCCGCACGAAATCCGTACCCTCGCCAACGATGAAATCCACGTGCTGTTCCAGACCAAATATATGCTCGGTCTGCAGTAGTGGCGTCCTGATTAACTGACGCAGTTTGCGATGTGCAAAAATCGACACTCCGCCATCCTTGTATGCGTCCTCCAGCCAAAAAAACTTCGCCTCATCACAAGCCCGGCCGATCTTGAAGGCGTCTGCCCAAGTGTCGTAATCGCAGACCGGGTCAATCATCAGATCCATCCGGGCGCCCACTCGCCTTCCTGTCTCCAGAACCGTCGCCACTTCCCGCTTGATTGGACCATTGCCCCAACCGTGGATCTTGAACGCAGGATATCCGATCTCACTACACTGTTCCGCAAAATCTGCAAAGTCCTCTGGTTGTGTCAGACCCCCGTTGTCATCTCCATGATAGGTACTTGCATACGCAGGAATCGTCTTCCTGTAACCGCCGAGCAGCTGCAAAATCGGCGCGCCATATGCCTTCCCTGCAAAGTCCCACAACGCCACATCCACCCTGCTGATCGCAGTCCGGTCCGTGTGTCTAAGCCCTCTCTTCAGATCATTGTAGATCTTCTCCCGCTCAAACGGATTCTTCCCCAAGAGATATACCGCTACAGAACCGAGTCTTTCTCGGGATCACCCACCGGGATACTCACCCACAATTCCTGCGCTGGTGTGCACCTTCAGGATCGAGGGGTGCATCTCAAGGACACTGCCTTTTTCGTAGACGGTGTTGAAGTCATTGTAGTCTTTGGCCATGTCCTGGATCTTATGGGAGAACACCACGAGCTCGAGCTTCGTAATTTTCGGATCTGCCATGCCGCCCTCCTCCTTTATTGACTACCCTGGATGAACTAGTAGCCGCACCCTAAAGTGGCTATGAACGCGCCCTCCCTTGGATCCTAGATAGAGCATTGGAACTGATTTGTTTCTATACCTAATGAAAAATCACAAACTTACTCCATACGAAATTGCTTTTTCGTTGGTATGTCGAAAGCGTGTTCCTTGCCTTCAAAATTCAGGTAGCGTGCACCGACCACCGAAACAGTTGTTTCGTCCTCCGATAGTTTAATAAGAGCCAGTTCGCCCGCAAAAACCAACTCTCCGAAGAGGTGGCGCGTGTCCCCATCCGACGTCAGCAGAACATAACGAACCCCATCCACGGTTTGTATCTCTACTCCAACAGCGTGCGCGATCCCTTCATCCGGTGTCTCTGCCGGTAGACGCTTAACGTTCATGATTCGAGATTCGCCGCGATATGGCTCCAGAAAAGCTGCAAAGACTGTATTTGTCGCATTCCGTCGGGCGATCAGCGTGGACGCGAACTCATCCCCTCGATTTGTCATACTCCGAGCTCGAATTGCCTCTGTGCCCGGTTCTCCGAGCAATGTGATCCGTAGACCACGACCTTCATCATCCCTCCAGCCAGCAGTCCAGTCCACATTCACTTTAGCTCTTTCTACGTCTTTGATATGCTGATACCCGCATCGTTCCCCAAGCGGTATCTCGGACTGCGCCAGAGGAACTGAAATGGCATCGGGAGCACCATCTACGTGCATCACCCAGTCGTATTGATGGGCTGCATCGCTTTCAGCACGGTAGAAATCCACAACCAGCCCATCAAAAAGTGCCAGAGTGCGTTCCAATCGAACACCATCATACACACGATCGCAAGAAGCACTCGCCACCTTCAGAAGCGAATCCACCTCAAAGGTCTGAAGCTCTCCATTTGCTGGACTCGCAATGTCGTCTGATGGCCAGGCACTGTCTCGGTCACCCTGGGGATGCTGACTGATCCCGTCCACAGTCAGCGTGCTGTGCGACACCGTCTGAGCGGTCCATTCTCCCTTGAGTTTCATCGGGTGACCGTTATAGCTGAAACTGCCAAAATCGCGAATCCACTGCTTCCCGTCTGAATAAAGCACCATGTTCAGCTGATCAGGATGACCGTGGCCGCCTCCGAAGGGACCATAGTTCAAGAGCACGCAGGTGGCATCTCGATCCAATTCATCCTGTCGAAGAATGGCATAGCCCGTTGCCGGATACAGCGTGCTCCCCAATACCGTGCGTCCCGTATTTCCAAACCGACCGGTGCCCAGAACCGGAGCAGGAATTCCTTTTCCGGGCAACCCATGAATGAGCGCCGTCAGATCAGGACCATAGCCTTTGTGCTCGATCAGCCACGCGTATTTCGGATCCTTGCATCGTGCATAACCTATTCTGTAGAGAGGATGCCCTAGAAACATCTGCATACTACTGTCGCCGATATTCGCGGTACTTCCGTCTGGAAATGGATAATAAAACGGTGCATCGAACATCATCTTCAACGTCTTTGGGCCATTGTCGCCATCAACCGGGTAGTTGAGCTCCCGGATGTCGTCCGATGGTCCATAGGTGTCTGAGACCTCAAGAGTGTAAAGATCCATCCCACACCGATAGGCGGCCTCAGTGAGATCCAGGAATGCCGAGAGCGTGAACTGATGATACCCTAAAGCCCGTTCCCAGAACAAACCATCGTCGTTGATGTCATGACCGATATGATGTCGAAAACCGAACCGGCTCTCCAAAGCGTAGTCGATCAACTTCTGGTCTTGGAGACAGAAACCGGCCAGACCGATGGCTGCCAGATGCCACGCCTGGAAGTTGTAACACCGATAGTGCCAATCGGTGGCTCGAGGATCGGTCCCATAGTCCCAGACCACAAAGCAATCGAGTCCGGGTCTTACAATCCCCGACTCGACACGTTCCCGTTCCACCGAAGAAAGCGATTCATACAACAGATCGTAGGCGTATACCAACGGAATGTACCACCTGGATTCGTAAAGAGACGAGAACGAGGTCAAACGACTCCTCTTGTTGCGCACCAGTGGGAATGAAGTGTAAACCTCAGCATAATGAAGCAACACCTTTCTGGAGTATTTCCGATAGCGTTCTTCACCTGACAATGCGTAGGCCAGCGCCACATCTTTTGCCGCACTTGAAACTCCCCGATGATCCGCACTCACACCCTCTGGAATATCCGGGGGCTCGGCGAGAACACGGTCCGCTGCATCCAGGATACGGTCCAGTGCTTTCTTCGCCCAGGGCTCTGCCTGTGCCCTTGAGTGAACCTGGGCGATCTCTTCGACTGTAATCAACAAATAGGGATGACGTGTTGGGAACTTCGGAGTCAAATTCGATCCTCCAGGGGCTCAAAGACGAGATGGAATCAACAGAACGAATAATACCGAAAGCAGTATCCACTTTTCCATCAGAACTCCCTCAAAGATTGTGTGGGGCCCATTCAGTTTACGGACCGACTATGAGGTGCGGGCTAAACTGTTGTCCCATCTCCTGCTCGAACTCTCGGATAAACTAATAGTGACTCACCCGCTCTGAACTCTTCGAATAGGCCATCGCTGTCGCATCCAGATTCTTCTCCATCATCTGCATCAAAACGTCCCTGCTGCCCTCGTCCTCGGACAAATCCTTGTGTTCCCAGGGATCGTCCTCAAGGTCATACAACTCACACACATCCTTCCCGTGATAGCGAACATACTTGTGTCTCTTGTCCCGAATCATCGTAGCGTGTGTCTGATCGGGATAGGCGATCGCCCCGTAGAATTCAGCACGGACAAACTCATGGTGCTCGCTAGTCTTGCCTTGGAGAATCGGAACAAGCGATCGCCCCTGCACGTAATGTGGGATCTCCTCACCGACCGCCTCATAAAGTGTCGGCGCTAGGTCCGTCAGCTCCACCAGCGCGTCACTCACTTCGCCCTCGCCGAATCGGCCTGGCCAGGAAATGATCAGCGGCACACGTACGAGTCCCTCATAGAAGCGGCAACCTTTCAACACCAGACCGTGATCTCCCAGCATCTCGCCGTGATCGCTCATGAAGATTACTATAGTATTCTCACGCTCGCCGATTGACTCCAGGTGATCCAGGATACGTCCGAACTCGTGGTCTATGAACTCGATCATCGCGTAATAGGCGGCCTGCATGACCCTTTGATCTCGGTCCTCCGAGCAAAGGGGTTCCGACTGGAAATCCACGCCGGCCGACTTGAGACATTCCTGTACACCCAGATCGCCTTCCTCGAAGTGAGCACCGGGGAGGGAATTGGGATCGTATCTCCGGAAATACTCGTACGGGGGATCGAAAGGCGCGTGCGGATCGAACGGATTGATGCTCAACAGCCAGGGTTGGTCGTCACCTCTGCTTTCATTGATAAACTCGATCGCTTTTTCCGAACACCAGTTCGTCTGGTGCAAATGTGGTGGGAAATTGTCGTTATCTTCAGTCGGCACCTGAACGCCACCGAACCGTTTCTGCTTCGCTCCTTCGAGATAGGAGGCCTTGTCCGTCGGCTTCGCCATTAAAACATCAGGATCAGCGCCAACTGACCTGAGCCAATCGGCGTAATCATGACCTGGCTTTCTTGGTCCTTTGTGGTCGTGGCTGTATTGGAAGTAACGGTACCCATCCTCAACCCTAGGCTCTTGCCCTTCGGCGGCGGTAGCAAGATGGAGCTTCCCCACCAACCCGCAGTCGTAACCCGCGCCGGCCAAACGCCCAGGAACCAATCGATCAGCGTAGTGTGCCGGAAAGGCGGGATTCCCATTCTGATTCACCCCTACGGCGCTTGGGTACATACCCGTCAAAAAACTGGCCCGACTTGGCGTGCAAATCGGGCTCTGGCAAAACGTGTGTGTGAATGTAACAGCTTCGCGCATTATCGCGTCCAGCCGCGGTGTATTCACGTGGGAATTACCGAGCCCCCCGATCGTATCGAACCGTTGCTGGTCGCTGCAATACCACAAGATATTCGGTCGTTCGCTCATTGGATCATCTCAGGCAGAACACCCTTTCTCGTTAGTCGTTCACCTCGGCGATCACCGCAAGCTCAACGCTCGCACCCAGGGGCAATTCGCTGACCCCAATGGCTATCCTGGCGTGACTCCCCTTCTCTCCAAGCACCTCGGCGAAAAGCTCGGAGGCACCATTGATCACCTTCGGCTGATCAGTGAACGCGCCAGCAGAACAGACAAAACCTTCTACTCGGACGAGTTGCACAATTTTGTCTAGTGAACCTGCTTCGGCATTCAATACACTCAGCGCGTTCAAAGCACACATTTTCGCTGCCTCGTATCCGTCTTCCAGGGTGAGATCCGCTCCCACTCTTCCCAAAGACTTCAGCTCGCCGTCCTGCATCGGCAACTGTCCAGCTACGTAGATCAGATTGCCTGTACGTTTGGCGCGCACGTAGGCGCCTGCTGGGCTGGCAGGCTCAGGCAGGGCAATGCCCAGTTCAGTTAGTCTTTCGGCTATCGACAACATGTCCTCCTTTTGGGATTGTGCGACCTCGTAGTCAGGAGGTGAGAGTGCGGTGGGAGATATTTGAATCAATTGAAGAATCAGGAGCAATCTACAAAGTGATTGCCGGGTTCTGACACACCCTCCCGCACTGCTACACAGGTTCGGAGGGCACTCGAACTCACTGGAATGAGTAAGACAGGTGCCAAGAGATCGACCATTAGTCTCCTTGAGCGTCCGAAACGGTCTTCTTCACAAATCCGACCAGGTCTCCCAGGGTCACGTCCTGGCGATCTTGTTCCAAGCGCAACTTGACCTCCACCTGACCGTTCGCCAGGCCTCGAGACCCGACGGTGATACGGATGGGAATGCCGATCAGATCCGCGTCTTTGAACTTCACTCCTGCGCGCTCGTCGCGATCGTCCAGCAGCACGTCAATGCCTTCCGCTTCCAGGTCTCTGGTGATCTCCTCGGCGGCCTTGAGCTCACCCTTGGGTTTGTTCCCGCTCAACACCACGATGTGCACTTGAAATGGCGCAACGGATATTGGCCAGATGATGCCCTCGTCGTCATGGTGTTCTTCGATAACGCAAGCAAGGAGTCTTCCCAATCCAATTCCGTAGGAACCCATTACCACCGGGCGCGCCTGGCTCTCCTCATCCAGAACCGTCACGCCCAATGTTTCGCTGTACTTGGTACCCAGCTTGAAAATATTCCCTACCTCGATGCCGCGTACACTCCTCAGGTCGGTGCCACAGGTCGGGCAGGGCATTCCTTCCGCAACGGCAACCAGATCCGTCACGATGTCCGGCTCAAAATCTCTTCCGGAATTCACATTCAGGTAGTGATAATCAACCTTGTTCGCGCCAGACACAAGGTTGCCCAAAGCTGCGACGAAATCATCGACAACAATCATCGTATCCTCAGCTACACCGATTGGTGAACCGTACCCTGCCTCGGACCCAACTGCACGAATCTCCGCCTCGGTAGCCGGCCGCATTTCCGTCGCCTTCACCGCATTGGCCAGCTTCGTCTCATTCAGCTCGTGATCGCCCCTGAGCAATACGAACACAAATCGCTCTTCCCCATCAATCGTTGCGACCTGGAAAACCGCCTTTGCCGTCTTCGACTCAGGAATCTTCAAGAAATCGGCGAGCTCCTTGATGGTGGTACACCCCGGTGTCTCCACCTCCTCGAGAGTCTTGGGTTGCTCCGCCTGGATTGCTTCCCGCTGGTACGTGGCAATCTGCCGATTCGCGCTGTAACCACAGTCGTCGCAAAGCAGAAGGGTATCTTCACCCGCTGGATTCATATACATGAACTCGTGCGCACCGGTTCCCCCCATCATTCCCGTATCACTCTCCACAGCGATCACCGACTCGCCCAGTCCCGAACGCCGGAAGATATTCTCATACGCACGGT
>CEUS01181312.1_pt1 | contig 14349 bp, 7 predicted proteins | sample 427031 | NCBI WGS metagenome assembly CEUS01 (sample SAMEA2622837, study PRJEB7988) | marine metagenome | biome: marine biome (ENVO:00000447); feature: marine epipelagic mixed layer (ENVO:xxxxxxxxx); material: "saline water (ENVO:00002010), including plankton (ENVO:xxxxxxxx)" | depth 140 m | reverse complement strand
TCGATCTCCTCGATGACGTCGCCGTACAAGCCACGCTTGCTCTTCCCTTTGAACTGAGCCGTGGCGTCCAAGCGGGTATGAGGCATGGTGTGCGGAAGATAGACGAAGAACGGCTGGTCCTTGTTCTTTTTCATGAAGGCAATGGCCTCATCGGTGTACCGCTTGGTCAGCGGAGCCATATTGGTCTTCGGCTCGATCAGTTTCTCGTTTCGGTAGAGGTTGACTAGGGCATCGTTGCTGGTGGGCGTGCCGAAGAAATAGTCGAAGCCTTGGCGAGTGGGGAAAAGGTCGATGAAGAAACCCTTTTGGGCATGTTTGGCCAAGTCCCATTTGCCGAAACAAGCCGTGGCATAGCCTTTGGTCTTCAACACTTCGGCAATGGTAATCTCTTTTGCGTGGAGGATGGGGTGAACGTTCTTCACGTTTCCCCGCTCGGCCACCCGCAGGGGTTGGCAACCCGTCATGATGGCGGCTCGCGAAGGCCCGCAAATCGGCTGACCGTAGAAACTGGTGAACCGCATGCCTTCCTTGGCCATGCGGTCGATCCGTGGGGTTCGAATGTCCTTGGATCCGAAGCAACCGGCGTCGCCGTAGCCCATGTCGTCAGCAAAGATCACCAGGAAATTGGGCGGTGCTGACTGGGCGAAGATAATTCCAGCAACAGTCAGCAAACCGACAAGACCAAGGGAACGCCATAAAAGGTACATGGATTCCTTATGCATGAAAGCTTGCAGGTTGGCTAGCGAAAGCGATGCTTGCGGCCTATGATTGAGGTTTGGGAATGAAGTTGTCGAAGAACAATCCGTTGCGGCGTTCGGGGTATCGTTTCTTTATGTTGTTTCACATGGCTACCTCGATTGGAGGTGGTTTTCATTTCGTAGCCAGCCACTGGGTGCTGTACGATGAAACAAAGTCCGCCACCTCCACTGCCTGGCTAGTGCTCAGTTACCTGATGCCTTCCTTGGTTTTACTTCCTTTTTGCGGGGTGCTGGCCGATCGCTGCAATCGCCGCAAGGTTTTGTTGCTTTCGACCATCTACGTCTTGGTCTTGAACCTTCTGCTCATCGCAATGATGGCGTGGGGAGTATTTCACCCTTCTCACTTGTATGTTTACGCCGTGCTAACAACTTCGGGAAGCGCCCTGTTCTGGACCACCTTGCCCGCATTTCTGAGAGAGCATTTGTCGAAAGCTGAACTACTCCACGCAAACAGCTTGAACACGGCTCTCATGCAGGGAGGGTACCTGCTTGGAGCGGGAGTGGCGGGAATATTATACGGGCATCTCGGTCCGATTGGTTCGTTTTCCGTGGCTGCAGGAGGATTTGCCATCGCCGCATTCGGTTGGATTTTCATAAGAAGGTGGTTCCCCGATCGCCCGCGCAAACCCAAAGGTGGCGTTGGGCTTCGTAGTTTTTTCAAGGAATTCGCAGAGGGTGTGGGCTACGCCCGGGCGAACAAGCCCCTTTTCTTTTTTGCCTTGTTCGGCTTGGCTCCCGGCTATGCTGCTCATATGTCGAACGTCTTGCTGGTGGGGTTCAGCAGGGATTCCTTGCAGGCAGGTTCAAAAGGATTCGGCCTGCTGGACATGTCCTATGGAATCGGCGCCATGATTTGTGGCTTGGGATTACCACTCTTTCTACAAAAATTCGGAACGAGGCCTACTATGCCAACGATCGCATTGCTAGGTATTGCGACGAGCTGCGCATTAGTCAGCTTCAGCTACTCCCTCGCTTTCGCCATGTTGTGTTTCGCAGGATTTGCCTTGTTTGCTCAAGTGGTCGGCATTCTTGCGAACACAACCTTGCAGCGGCAATGCAAGGAAGAGGTCTTGGGACGATTGGTCAGCTTGGTCAACGTCGTGCAGTACCTGTTGGCTCCCATCCTCGTTTGGGCGCTGGGAATCTATGCGGCATCACCAAAAGGCCACCTCCTGCACGAAGACTCCTTGCGTGACGGTTTCATCGCAGTCGCCCTCTTCTTCCTGCTCCTCGCTGCGGCAAGCCTCTTCGGGGCTTATCCCTTCCTGAAAAACCAGAAGGAAGAAACCAAGAATTAGAATTCCTTGGAAACGCTCAAGCCAAAGACCCTGGGCGAACCAACTACGCCAGGGGCGGCGCCTAGGTTGCTCAAACTACTAACCAGCGAGGTGTAGTATTCCTCGTCGGTCAGGTTAGTGGCGAACACACTGATTTCCCAGCCATTACGCTGAATGCCAACGCGTGCATCCAAAAGGGTATAGGTATCGATCACGTCCCCTGAATTAGCTCCAGAGCCATCCCAATAAAAGGTATCTCCGATTGTCCTTGAACCGGCCTGCCAGAAAAAATCGTCCTCGTTTTCGTAAGACAGTGACAGGGATAGAGTCTGGTCGGGTACGAAGGAAACCTGCTTCCCGGTCAGGGCGGTCAGAGAGGAAACCCTCTCGTACTCACTGTCGCACAAACCGTACAGAGCGGAGAAGGTCAATTCAGACGAGGGCTTGAAGTATCCCTCGATCTCGAGTCCCTTGGCCTTCACCTCGTCGGCATTGGCGAGATAGTAGTCGGTCGTACCCGTAACGGGCATTTCAAACTGGTAATTCTCGATGTCGTTCAAGTAGGCAGTAACGTTCAATCCCCAATTTTCAGAAGGACTGAATTGGAATCCCAATTCATAAGCTACCGTTTCTTCCTCGGCGAACTGGACCTGAGATGCGGTGTCGGTGAACGCCGAATAGCCACCTGGCTTTTCCACGTAAGAGACACGAGCAATCCCGATCAATTGATCGCTCAATTCACGCTCCAACCTAAGGGAAGGAGAAAAAGAGGAAAAATCCTTCGCTCCAGTATGCGTGGAAGCAGCGGCCAACTGGCTTGTCTTCGTTCTTTGTAAATCCTTGTCGAAGTTGTCATAGCGTAATCCGACGGTGAGCTGGTCGCGCTCAGAAAGATCCTTTGTCAAGGAACCAAAGAAAGCGTAATTCTCACTATCCATGGTATAAGTTGTCTCTTGCGTGTCTTGATGAAAGGGGGCGAGGAATCCGGTCAAGAACCACCGAGTCGCCTTACCCTCTACTTGACTGTCGGAATAGAAAAAGCCAAGGGTCCAATCCCATGCGGATTCTTCGGGCGACTCCAAGCGAATTTCCTGCGACCATTCGGACTGATCCTGTTCAATCACGGAAGTGGCGGCAGAGAACGTGGAAAGGTCCAAATCCAAGCGATTTGGGCTCATACTCCAGTCCGTACGGTTTGTTATCGATACCAGTCGACCGGCATCGATCTCTCGCTCGATAGTGATGAACTGCTGGTTACGGTCGATGTCGGTATACTCGTCGAAATCCGTGGAACGGGCGTAGAAATCAGCCTGGTTTCTCAAAACCACAGGCTGAGCTCCGAGTTCATGCTCGTCTTGTGAACCTCCAAAGGAAACCTTGGTGCCTTCGCCACCATCCCAGAAAAAGACAAGGCGTCCGTTGAGGTTTTCTGCATCATTGTTTCGTCCCGCGGAGTTGTTGAGGAAACCACCCGTTTGGGAACTACGCACGGAAAAGGAGTAAGAGAACTGGTCTTGAAGAGGCCCCGAACTGGACAACTGGTAGGATTGATGATCAAAGCGGCCAAAGGAAGCGCCAACCTTGCTCTTCCTCTGCGGGCCGGCCTTTTGGGTTCTCAAGTAAATGGCTCCACCCGCGGCCAACTTGCCAAAGCGATAGCCTCGGGGTCCGCGGAGCACCTCGATGTCTTGGATGTCGTAAAGTTCGCTACCATAGGAGAAGACGTTGCCTTGGGGAACGCCATCCACGTACATTTGGACTCCTGCTCCACTGAAGAACTGAGTATTGCCCACACCCCGGAGGGTTATGACGTCTCCAAAGGACTTGATCCCGTTTCCGTTCAGGTGAAGGTTGGGGGCAATTGCGGAAATCCCGTCGAGAGAGGTCATGCCGCGAGCCTCGAGGTCGCCTCCATCGATCTTCAGGGCATCATCCAAGGTCAACTCTCCGGGGGAACTGGCTTCCACTGCCAATGGAGGCAAGACTGGCGGTGTGGTTCCATTCTTGTCGGCTTGCCCCCAAAGGATGGGAACGCCAGCTAAAAGAAAAAGCGGAAGGATATGGGCGAATTTCATATGAAGATGTATTTAATTTGAGAAAATTACAAAATCTGGTTTTGCCGTATTTTTGATACAGCCTAAGTGATCTGCCAGTTACGTAAAGGAGCAGCACAATAAGCAAAGACTTTTCAAATACAACTGGAAAGCTAGTGGCTGCGGCCTTTCCTCAATCTAGTGGGGCCTTTTCGTAGTCGCTTTGGTTCACCCAGCCCGTGCCAGGCGTCTTTTTGCCGCCTAGGTAGTTTTCATAAAAGTTGTTCCACGGTCCGACGAAGGGGTAGCCGTCGAAAACCTTGCCGTTGCCAAACATGCGCGGATCTCCCTGAGCCGTGAGCTCCTTCGTCATCTGGTTGGAAAGCTTGGACTTCAAGTCGAAATAGGCAGGGTTTTCGGCTAGGTTCTTGACGCAATCGGGATCGGTCTTGAGGTCATAAAGTTCATCGCCGGGTCGCTTGCCGAAGTTCATTTGCCAGAACTTTGCGTTACCTGCCCGGCGTTGGTTGAGAAGAATCGTCTTGGTCGGACTGCCGTCGCAGTTGAGGTAACCGGTCTCAGGGTTGCCCGCTGGCCAGCGCGCGGGTTCGTAATTGCGCAGGTAGAGCATATCTCCCTTGACGATACCTCGAATGGGGTAGCCGCCGTTTTTGGGTCGGCCCACGTCGTGGCGCTCCTTACCAATCAGGACATGGTCGCGGGCAGCAATGACTTGACCCGATTTAGATAAGTTGAAGACATCAAACAAACTGCGGCCAGTGGTGGGTTGCATACCAGCCTGCTTGGCGTTGATGCCAGCCACCTCCAGAAAAGTGGGAGCTAAATCTACAAAGCTCACGTAATCATCCACCACGCGCTTGCTTCCTTGGATTCCTGCGGGCCAGCGAATGGCGAGAGGAACGTGATTGGAGTAATCGTATGCTTGCCCCTTGCAGCGCGGAAAGGGCATCCCATGATCCGAAGTGGCGACAACCAAAGTATTGTCTGCCAAACCGCTTTTTTCCAAGGCCTCGAGAATTCGGCCGAGGTGCTGATCGTAATGCTCCACTTCGACCGCATAATCGAGCATGTCGTTGCGGATCATATCGGTATCCGGCCAGAAGGCCGGCACACGCTCAATGTCGGCTAGTTTCTTTCCACGTTTCACACCGATTCCATATTCGTATCCGCGATGAGGTTCGCTGGTGCCAAACCAGAAAGCCCACGGCTTGTCGGTGGGCGCGGCCTTTAGGAAATCCTCGAAATTACCTGCGTAATCGTTGCCGGACATGGCCCGGGCAGGGGGCTTGGCCTTCCGCTTGGAAAAGGGCTGCCCCGTCAACTGCCGCCTTTTCCCTTCCGCATTGTTGGCTATGCCGGGCCCCCACCCTTTCCCCGTGTAACCAACAAAATAACCATTGTCGGCAAGCCCCTCCACGTACCCCTTGAACTTGGCTGGGAAAAAATTCATGTGGTTGGCTGCCTGCTCCAGTTGCCATGAGTTTCTGCCGGTCAAAATAATAGCGCGACATGGAGCGCATTTTGCATTGGGAGTGTAAGCTCGGGTGAAAAGAATACCCTCGCTCGCCAAACGGTCAAAGGCAGGTGTTTTCACCCACTTGGAACCATAGGCACCGGCATGCCCGAATCCCCAGTCGTCTGCGATCGCGAAGAGGATATTAGGGCGACGTTGTTTCTTAGGCGCAACGGGCTTCGCGGCCACGAATTTCTCAAGGTAGGCCGAAGCATAGCGATGCCCCAGTTCACGAAAGGCGGCCGCCGAAAAATGTACCTTGTCTCCCTTGTGACCCAGTCCATCGGATGAAATGAAGGCGGTCTTGCTGACCTTCTCCGGCAAGTTGCGATGGGCGGCATCCACCAGTCTCTTGGCGTCGCTCCAGGGACGCTCGGCGAACTGACCCATTTGACCGGCGATGAATGGTATATCGGGCGCATTCAATTCCTTGCGGAAACGCCCGATCAATTCGTGCAGTTTCTTTTCGTAGACCTCGGCGGGACCTGACCGCGAATCGGACTCGCCTTGGTGCCAGAGGATCCCTTTCAAGACACCATCCCTCATGGCGAACTTGGTCCGCTTGATGGCATCGTCCCATGGATGACTCTTGGTCTGACCATGATACCCTCCCGGTTTCCAAGTAGAAATTGGAGAACCGCCCGCGGCGCAGGGAATGAGTCCAACCGTTACCTCCGGATTGTCTTCCGCCATGCGGACGCCGAAAGTCTTCCCAAGACCGGTACCGGCTACCGATTTGTCGAAGTGAAGCGGATCGACCGCGGGAACCCATTCGTTCCGCTTGTTCAGCATGAGTAGTCGGGGATGAGGCTTTTTGTCCTCGGCTTCCACTTTGCCGCGACCCGCCATGTTCGACTGGCCAACCAAAAGATAAAGGTGAAACTGTTCCTTGGAGGCAGGCTTGCTGGCCTTTTCGGCAAACCCGAATTGGCTGGCTGCAAGGAACCCCAAGGAGAAAAAGAAGGAGAAGCAGGATCTTGGTAGAGTTTTCATGGCAGGTTAGGGTTCAAACGAAAATCACTTCTTTTTCCAGACGAAAGGAGAAACACGCTGCATGATGTGAATCCTTTCTTTGCCATTTTTCAGCTTGGAACCGGGAGTGCTTCGACCATTGGCAACTTGGGCTCGAAGCAATTCGATCAGGCGTTTCACGAGATCCGGACGTTTAGTAGCCAAATTACGCTTTTCACCGGGATCGGCTTTCAGATCGTAGAGTTGAATGAAAGGAAGCTGCAGCAATTCCTCGTGGTTGCGCGGTTTCTTGCCTTGGGAGGCAAGGGCTTCCTTCCAAGCCAGCTCCGACTTGGGTTCATCGGCAAACGGACCGTTGGACCCACTGCCAGGAAAAAGACGCAAAAAAGAACCAGAAGTTTCATGACGAAAAAGAATTACGGGGTTTGCAGGTACCGCAAGGGCAATGCTTGAAGAGAAAAGTTTAATGCAAACGAAGCTTCGCATTGACTCCAATCAATTGAATGCAAAAGTTGCGTGCAATCAGCTGAGCAAAGAAAGGTTTTTCACTATGCAGAATCAAGCAGGATGGGGGTCGGTACTAATATTCGCTCTTTGCTTTACACTCCCTATCGAGCTGGTTTGCAGCAAGACTCAGGTAGATGACGCAATCGCCTTGGGCAATGCTGATAAAAAAGGGTTGGTTCATGGAGAACCGATGGATGACTTGGCGTTTCTGCGCAAAGTGAGCGTCGACTTGATCGGGCGCATTCCCAGTGATAAGGAAATCAGGCGTTACCTGAAATGGAATGCCTCGGAACGACGAGATCGCGTAGTTGAGCAACTTCTTCTACATGAAAGGTTTGCTGATCGATGGACTGCTTTTTTCGCCGACATGTTGAGGATTCGATCGGGAGCGACTGGAGGTACCGCCCTCTTGGCCTACGTGCACAAATCGGTGGATGAAGGCAAGCCGTTCGACGAATTGGCTAGAGAACTGATTGCCGTAAACGGTAGAGCGAACACCACCCCCGCTGTGGGATTCATTCTCAACGACAACGTGGACCCCATGGCATTGACCGCCGCAACGGCTCAGGTGTTTCTCGGCGTTCGGCTCCAATGCGCCCAATGCCACGACCATCCTTTTGATGACTGGAGTCAGCGTCAATTTTATGAAATGGCCACCTTTTTCGGTAAAACACGCAGAGTCGAAAGCCGCCTTACCCGAGCAGTCTACACCACCGAAGGCAAGGAGAACAAAGTCTTATGGCCACCCGCTCGCAAGAAACCTTCGGAGCGCGCCAACATCGATGCCAGGTTTCCTTTTCTTATGGAAACCTTCAGCAAGCCACCCCTTCATTTGGCTCGACTGAAAGCAAAACGCGCGAAGATCAGCTCAAAGGGCAAAGAGGACCCGGGAGTTGAAATAGAAAACCTGCTCGAGGAAACACAAGCCAACGTCAACGTCGCTGCTAGAAAAGTCGGCCCTGCCGGATTCGATCCCGAAAGCGACCTGAAGCGGCAAAATGCCTCATTGGACTTATTGGGAGACCTATACAAGAGCAGTGAAATGCGTTCCGAACTGGCCAAGCTTATCACACACCCTCGCAACCGATACTTTGCCCAGAATTTCGTCAATCGCCTATGGGCTGAATTAATGGGTCGAGGATTCTACGAACCCATCGACGACTATTCCGAATACCAAACCATTTCGCACCCCCAAACCCTTGATTTCCTTCGCAAGGAATTCGTTGCCGTAGGCTATGACCTGAGGGAAACGCTTCGTCTGATCGTTAAATCGGATGCCTATGCCCGCAAATCATTGGACGCCTCTCATTCCAACAAGACCCGCATCGATTCGGAGACGGCTTTTGCATCCGGCACCAGCAGGCGGATGATCGGCGAGGCCCTTTTCGACAGCATCGTCACGGCGGGTCATCTGGAAGACTACAAATGGCCGGCTCAGGCCAACTTGAAAACCGTCCGTACCCGCCAACGCGTTTATATCGAGAAAGACGAGAACGGAAAGGAAGTCGAAGTTGCGCCCAAACCGGCGACCGCCTCTCCCGCCTCTCCATCCATGGAAAACAATATGATGCCCCGAAAACAAGGCGGGGCATACGATTTGGAAAAAAGCATCGCCTTGGATTTCAAGGCCCTTCTCAGCAACAACCAAGTGAAGGCGGAACTGGAAGAGATGCGTATGCGCTCCGACCAGGAAATCGAAGCCGTGCGGATGGCTCGCATGGCTCAACAACCAACCCGGCGAGGAAAATACAAATACGTTTACGTCGAGGAAGAGGTAGACGACAACCCGAAGTATTCCAGTTCCTACAGGATGGCTTCTCCTGCCGCTCCGGATCACTTCCTCAGAATTTTCGGCCAACCTGGCCGTGACCGGCTGGGAGACTTTCGAAACTCCTCTGCCTCTATGCGACAGGCGTTGATGATGCTGAATGGGAAACTCACTCACGAAGCTTCCAGGGTCGGTTTGCTGGAACCTTTGCGAAAACTGCTTGAAGGGAGGACCAAAGACTTGGATGCCGCCATTCGTCAGACTTATCTCGAAATTTTCACCAGGGAACCGCTGGCCGATGAAGTGCAAGACGCCTTGTCTATCCTTTCTTCCGCCAAGACCCCCTTGGAAGGAATGGCCGACCTACGCTGGGCGATGCTGAACAGCCATGAATTCAAGTTTCTCCCCTGATCAACCCTAACTTTACTACAAAACAAAAACTCAAACATGATGAAGAAAGCCACGCATTGCAGTGACTACGCAGTGACCCGTCGACGGTTCCTGAAGGGAGCAGGGGGAGCAGCCACCCTGTTGGGCATGCCCGTAAGCCAACTCTTGGCGGCGGGAGGTAGCGCCCTGCCGGCAAAGGCGGAACACGTCATTCTTTTCTGGAACGGTGGTGGCATGAGCCACATAGACACTTGGGATCCGAAACCGGGACGCCCCACACAAGGGGATTTCGACCCCATCAAGACCTCCGCGGACGGCATCCAGATCAGTGAAATCTTGCCGCAACTGGCAAAGCAAATGCATCACTGCGCCTTGGTTCGTTCCATTGCCGGCACCAATGGAGACCATGGTCGAGCCACCTACGAATTACAAACTGGTTACGGGCAAAGCGCCAACTTGGTACACCCTGGTCTGGGCAGCATCGTGGTTCATGAAAAAGAACGACTCGGGGATTTGCCAGCATACGTAACGGTGAGTGGACAAGCACCCCGATCGGGATACCTCGGGCAAAAATGCGCCGCTTATTTCGTGGGACAACCAGGCGAGCCCGACCCCTACCTGAAGTTTCCTGCCGACATTAGCGAGATCCGTGGAAACAAACGCTTGGAAGTTCTGGCCCGTATGAATCGCAAGACATCCTCTCAAGTGGGATCCAAAGCGATGCAAGCAAATGAAACCGCGGTGGACGATGCCGTCGCTCTCATGCGGAGCCCTGCCCTGAAAGCCTTTGAACTAAAGCACGAAAACCCGAAGACCATTGCAAGGTACGGGGATACGGACTTCGGGCGCGGCGCCCTGATGGCCAAACGGCTCGTGGAAACCGGCGTGCGATTCGTGCAGGTGAACCGCGGTGGCTTCGACACGCACAGCAACAACTTCGAGGCCATGCGCGCACATGGGGAAATAATGGACCCCGCCCTCGCGTCACTGATCGAGGATCTCGCCAGCAGTGGTCTGTTGCAGAAAACTCTTGTCTTGATGCTGAGTGAATTCGGTCGCACTCCCAGGATAAACGAGAACGCGGGACGCGACCATCATGCAAAGGTGTTCAGTTGCTTCCTCGCAGGAGGAGGAGTCCAAGGAGGACAAGTCATTGGAGCCTCCGACGAAGACGGCGTGGCTCCGGCGGAGCGCCCGGTAAAACCGTATGACTTGCATGCGACGGTTTGTCATGCTCTTGGAATTGATGGGAACAAGGAAATCATGACTCCGCTCGAACGCCCCATGCGACTGGTTCGCGAAGGGGGCGAACCCGTTAAGGAACTTTTCTCCTAAGCGCATTTTCCTCTTTGCATTTCGAACTAATTACTTTGGGGTATGCTCGTGCGTGCGCATTATGCGCAGTCTTTTAAGTAATTCCAACCCTCCCTTCCCAGCCATGACTCTTCCACGCCTTCTCAGGATGTGTCTCTTGTCGGCAGCCTTGCTGGCTCCGATATTCGTAAACGCCCAAGGGGGCCCTCTTCGGGGATCCATCACCGAGGACCGCAAAGCTCGTAAGTTGCTCGAAGCAGGCGATGCTCGCCTGGAAGCAGACGAGAAGCAAAAAGCCCTTGAGATTTGGCAGACTGTGCTGAACCAGTTTCCACGCAGCAAAGTACGTTTCGACGCCCACATGCGGATTGGAGAACATCTACTGACCGGCAAAGGCGCTTACGATGAAGCCCGCAAGCACTTCGAGGCCGCCGCCGTGGAAGAAAACCCGGACGACGCCATGAGGGCAACCGCGACGCTCAAGCAAGGAATTTGCTTTTACGAAGGAAGAATCTATGGGAAATGCTTTAAAACACTAAGGCAGGTGATCGAGGAATTCCCTACCTCGGAAGAAGTCAATCGCGCCTATTACTACATTGGTCTAGGCCATTTCAAGCAAGGCCACTACAGCAGAGCCATTGAGTCACTGGAAAAAGTGGGAACCGCCTTCTCCGAGAAAGACAAAGGCATGGAGAAGGTCGAGGCTGGCAAAAGGCTTTTCGTTAAAATCGAGGACGCCGATCTCGCCATCCTCAAGTCGGGAGCGATGGTGAAAATCGTCTGCAAGACGAAGCGAGGTGACGAGGAAACCCTGGACTGTCGTCCAGTTGGGCGCAATTCGCGCATTGTGCTGGGCTCCTTGCCAACCAGCTTGGGAGCAACCAACAAAGGCAACGGTATCCTCGAGGTAAGTGGTGGCGACGTCGTGCAAGTAACCTACGTCGACCAACACACAGCCGACAAGAAATTCGAGCAGAAGAGACTCAAGGAAGTACGAGTGGTGGGCCAAGGCAAGGCCTCCATCATGGACGGTTCCTACAAGGACACCCTGCGCGGCGTGGTCTTGGGAAAGATAGTCAACCTGCAAGTCAATGACCCGGATGGAGACGTTTCGGAAAAACCGGACTCAATAATGGCGACAGTAAGTGTGCATCGGCGCAAAACCGCGGATGAAATAGACGAGGAGATCGCCGCCCTTGTCGCAAAAGGGGCGATCGCTCCACCCGAAAAGGGAACCGATCCCGTCGATGCGTTGGCATTCGACGGCGAGAACGGACCCAAAATCGAAAAGTTCAAGCAGGTCGACTCCGTGACGACGTCGTTGCTGGAGACCTTCATCGAGAAAGAAACCTCGTCACTTGAGCTAGGCGAGGAGGAAAGCGCCAAGGAAGCGCCTGGTCAAGAGGGTGAGGATGAACCCGCTGAAAAAGAAGACGATCCCGAACCCGTCAAGGAGGTCGTTCAGGACAATTCCACGCATAGCGGCATTTTTCGAGGAGTCGTTCCGATCGAGAAATCAGAAGAAGTCAAGCAGGACGGCAAGCTCCAAGCCCTCCCCGGAGACGTCGTTCGCATTACCTACAGAGACAAGGTAAACGTCACCAAGGACGAGCGGGACGCAACCTCGGAAGCCAAGTGCATCGAAGGCAACGTGGGAGGAGTGAGAGTGACCAAAACTCGCATCGAGGATGAAGAACTCCGTCTGCGCACCGAAATGAAAACGTCGGCCGCCCTGACGGAAATTGGCAATCACTACAAGGAATTTGGATTAGCTGAAAAATCCAAGGTGAAATACATGGAAGCGCTTGCGCTTGCCGAGGACACGGCGAAGTCCGCCCGTAAATTGAAAGGGCAAATCCTCGAAGACTCTTACGTTGGCTTGTGGAAAATCTATTTCGCCATGGGCAACTACGGTGCCGCCACGGCAATGAGCAGAAGACTGCAGAACGAATTCCCGGAAAGCCCATACGTCGACGATGCCATTCTGCAGCAAGCCGACGTCGCGAGAGAACGCGGAGATCTCAAGGCTGCGATCTCTCTATACAAAGGGCTGACCACGCTCAAGAACAGCGAGCTGCGAGGGGAAGGCCAATTCGGAATCGCGGAGTGTTATGAAAAAATGGCCGCGGATGCAGGTCCCGACAAAGGCCAAGGCTACTCGGATCAAGCATTCCGAGCCTACCAAACGGTTTTCGAACGTTATCCGGAAAGCGGAAGAGTGGGTGACGCGGTGGCGAAAATGGCTGAATTCTATTACCGCAAAAAAGACTACCTCCGAGCCATCGACGTCTTTGAAAACGTTTTGTCGAACCATCCGGACGCAGGCTTCCTTGACGTTATACTCTTCAACTACGGGCGATGCCTTTATCGAGTTAATCGAAAAGCCCAAGCCCGACGCCAATTCGACCAGATAATAGAGGAATTCCCCGACAGCAACTTGGCCTCCGAGGCCAAACGAATCAGCAGCGCCCTCGTCAAGGCCGGTTATTGACAAGCCACGCGGCCAACACGACGCAAATAAAGCAACAGCTACTTCAGGAACTTTCCAATGAACCGATCAATCCTACGCAAAACTCTACTAATCGGCCTGCTTTCATTCTGGTCGATCAACGCCACGAACGGACAAGACGCCGTCGACGAAGTTTCGCGGCAAGCCGCAGACCTCGAGGGACAAATCCGCAAACTCGACGCTTCTTCCGTCGAAGGAGCAAACACCTTGCTCGCTCTGGTGGACCTATATCATACCAATGCACGGGCATTTGGCCTCATTCGAGCTGGCAAGGCCTTCGTGAAGGTCCATAGGGATCACCCCAGGCACAAGGAAATCATGCTGAAACTGCTGGACGGCCACCTGCTTGTTTCCCGCAACGAGGACATCGTCTCCACCGCCCGTCAATTTCTCGAGTTTTACCCAAAGGATGCAACCGCCCCGCAAGTAGCCCGGGAACTAGGTCAGGTCTTGGAACGCCAAAACAAGAAAATGGAGGCAGCCAAGGCTTTCGAAAGGGCTTGGAGACTCTCCGGCATGAAAGACCTCACAAGTGGCTTGCAGGCCGTGCGTCACTTCGGTGTCTCCGGTGCAGAGGGAGCCAAGGAATGCGGTCGCCTTGCCCTTGAAATGCTGGACAAGGTGAATGGCCCCGTGGCGAGTGACCTAGGAAAGTATGCCTTCGACCGATGCGCGGAGCGCGATTGGGATAGAAAAGGAGCCATCGCCATCGGTGAAAAGCTTCTCCAAAGAAACTTGGTCCGGGATGCAAAGGGCAAAGCGGAAATTCACTACGAAATCGCCGAGGCATTGTGGGGTACTGGGCAACGAGTGAACGCCGTCACCCACTTCCGCCGCGCCTGGGAACACCAAAGGGACAACGAATCCTACCTGCAACAATTGATTGCCCGCTCCTATGACAGTGGAGCCAAGGGTGGTCAGCTCAAGCCTTTCGTGGACGAGTACAAGAAACGTTTCTCGGGAAACCGCAAGTACCTGGGAATGGCCTTGTCGAACTTGGCTCACGCCTATGCTCGCGACAAGCAAATGGAAACGGCCCTGAGCGCCGCGCTGGAGGCCATGATTCATGCTCCTGGCTACCGAGACGTTGCGTCGTACTACGTCCGCTGGTTGAACGAACTGGACAAAAACAGGCTCCCCGAAGCCGAACGGAACCTGCGTGAAGCGTTGGGCAAAACCCTACCGGAAAGACAGTTCGTAATTCGTTACGCCTTGGCCTTCGATCTATATCGGGATCGGCTCAAGGACGTAAATCGCGCCCTCGCGGAAATCCGCCAAATGCTGCGA
>CEUS01020555.1_pt1 | contig 14352 bp, 9 predicted proteins | sample 427031 | NCBI WGS metagenome assembly CEUS01 (sample SAMEA2622837, study PRJEB7988) | marine metagenome | biome: marine biome (ENVO:00000447); feature: marine epipelagic mixed layer (ENVO:xxxxxxxxx); material: "saline water (ENVO:00002010), including plankton (ENVO:xxxxxxxx)" | depth 140 m | reverse complement strand
GGAAGGGCATTCGGCATCCATATTCTGCTGGGTTCCCAGACTCTGGCCGGAGCCTACTCGCTGGCACGCAGCACATTAGGCCAGATGGCAGTACGGATTGCACTGCAATGCAGCGAGGGCGATTCCCACCTGATTTTGAGTGAAGAGAACACCGCGGCCCGGCTCCTGGGACGACCGGGAGAAGCGATCTACAACGATGCCAACGGGCTACTGGAAGGTAATCATCCGTTCCAAGTTGTCTGGCTACCGGACCATGAGCGGGAACACTATCTGCAACAGATCGGCGAATACGCCCGACAGCAAGACTTGGCGCCAACGCAAACAGTGATCTTTGAAGGCAACATTCCGGCCGTGCCCGCCCGCAACCAAAGTCTCCAGGCGGCCCTCGAATACGTGACAACTGACCGTTCCCAGGTGAATCGCACCTGGCTGGGATCGGCTGTCGCGATCAAAGACCCCACATCAATCCAGTTCGTCCGGGGCGGCGGCAGCAACTTGCTACTTGTGGGCCAGCATTACAAACTGGCCATGGGAACTCTGACCACAGCCATTGTAGGTCTCTTGGCGACACGGCCTCTGCATCCTGATGTAACCGCTCACGACGGCTCCATCGCTGACGTTCCCGCTTTTTACGTGTTCGATGGGACACCGCCGGGCGAAATCCGCTCGGACGCCTGGACGCACTTTGCAGCAAATCTGCCGGTTGCTTCGCAAATTGTGACCCCACAGCAAACACGCGCAACCATCGCGGAGCTCGACCGCCTGACTCAACACCGCATGGCCAATCCCAACGCGCAGGCAGCTCCCGTCTACGTCATTTTCTTCGACCTGGCTCGGTTTCGGGACTTGCGCAAGGAAGAAAGCTACAGCTTCTCAAGTTTCGACGAAGAGGACACTCCGGCGACAGACAAGCAATTTACGCACCTGTTGAGAGAGGGCCCTGCCCAGGGAATTCACTGCCTGATCTGGGCCGACACTTTCAACAACGTCCAGCGCTGGCTTGACCGCCAGCACCTGAGGGATATCGAAATGCGTGTGCTTTTCCCCATGAGCCCCGCTGACTCGAGCAATCTGATGGACTCACCCGCGGCCGCCCAATTGGGTGCCAATCGCGCAATCTTCTACAGCGAACAAACGGGGACGGTAGAGAAATTTCGCCCCTATTCATTACCAGATAATGAATGGTTGACCCGGGTCAAACGCCAACTGCTTCAACGCAGCGACACTTCATCCGTCGATTAACCTGGGCGCCCGAGGCCTGACAGGTCTCCGGAACACCTCGGAATCACTTCGTATCCTGGTACACAGGACGTTCGTCTGCACCGTCGATTCGGTCTGCGATCTCGGCTACGAAATCTGCAATCCGCAACATACCGGCCACGTTGATTTTTCCGAAGTCATCACTGGGACGATGATAGTCCGAATGGGTGTTGGTGTAGAAATGGAATACTGGAATTTTCTGTTTGTAGAAATTCTGATGGTCACTGGGACCATAGCCCGTCGGCTTTTTGGTAATTTCAAACTGATATCGTTTATTCAAGCCTTCAATCAGTCCATCAAATTCCACAGCCGTACCTGTCCCATAAACCACAAGCTTGTTATCCGTCAGTCTCCCCACCATATCCATGTTCAACATGGCGACGGTATTTTCCAAAGGCACCAGCGGATTCTTGACATAGTGGGTACTGCCATTGAGGCCCCGTTCTTCAGCCGTAAAGGCAATGAACATCAGTCGACGGCGGGGTTTCTGTGGACGTGAGGCGAGGCGCCGCGCCACCTCCAGCAATGTCGACGTCCCCGACGCATTATCATCCGCGCCATTGTGGATGGCCCGAGTCCAGGGTGCCAGCGAACCGTTGCCACCGTTGCCAAGATGATCATAGTGCGCTCCGAGAACAATAGTTTCCTCGGCAAGCGGACCTTCGCCTTCAAGGACACCCACCACATTCTTTACGTCGACCTGACGATGCATAACCACCGCACGACAATGCGCTTGCCATCCTTCGAGGACCAGGGATTGTGGTTTGTACCCGTCGTCAATCTGCTGCTCTAGTTCCGACAGGCTCTTCCCGAGCGCCGCTTGAACGACGGGATCAATCGCGGCACGTGCCGCAAAATAGACAGGCAACTCCTTCCAGTTACTACTCTGCCCTACCTCGCCAAACTTCACGACCTTGTCCGCTCCTCTGCTCAGCTGTTGTGCCAGTTCCTCCATGCGCCCAATGATCTTGTCGATCTCGTTCAGGTAAGCTTCACGTTCGCCCGCGGTGGGCGTTTCATTTTCCTTGAATGCGTTGCGTCGCGCAATCAGCTTCTGGACTGCTTCATCCCGGGCATTTTCAGCATCTCTCCGAGCTTTTGTCACACCGTAAGCGTCATTGACGATAATCACGGCCCGCGCTCCATGCTCAAACGCATTGGCAATCTTGGTAACAAAATACGCGTGCCGCTGCCCCTTTCGGGTGTGAAATGCAATGTCCTTGTCGGACTGACCAGGATGTTTCCTTAACAGGATTAACACCTTGCCTTTCACATCGAGGTCCGCGTAATCATCGTATTGAGGTTCTTTCGCCGAAATACCATAGCCAGCGAAGACGACGGAAGCCTGTACGTCAGCACTCCCCCCCAGCGCCAATGGGTTGAAATCGGCTCCGAATTCGAGTGCGACACGCTGCGGTTCATCCTGACCTTCAAGTGCAGGGCCGACAAACTCAATGGTGTTCTCTGTAGCTGGCCCCAGTTCGGCATCGGCCGGTTCCTGGAAAATTTGAAATGGGGAACCATCGAACAACTCGGTCCGCAAACCTGCCTTGGCAAATTCACCCGCGATATAATCTGCCGCCTTGTCTAGCCCATCTGTTCCAACACCACGGCCCTCCAGTTCATCGGAAGACAGAAATTCAACTGCCCCGGCTAAACGGGCGGCGGAGGCATCTGGTTCCGCCGCGTCGAGAGCGCCCATTGCCAGCACCGTGAAACTCACGATGATCCCGGCTTGTCTCAAGGAAAAGATTGCCCGTTCAAATTGCTGGCCTCTCCACATCGTCATTGCTCCCATGCTGTCTCGCCGCGTCGTCGGAACGTCAAGCCGCCATCATACCAAACTCACCACCGGCGCGCGCCCGTCGGTGGCGGCGGTCCGACCAGCATGAGCGTCTCCCAGCCAGACTGACAAACAATTACTTCGTTTTCGCCTCCCTCCTGCGGCCGCCAGTCGTATTTCGCAGTGGCGGTTAGCGGCGCCGGACTGCGAGGGGCAATCGCCCGGACAATTTTTTAATTTCGGTTTTGACACCGGACCCCAGGAAGACTACGCTCCTGCCCCACCTCCTTTCTGTCCCACCTCCTTTCTGTGTGCAGCCACGCACCGATCTGTCCGTGGGCGTGAAATCCATTTCCAAGGAGCTGTGCGAGTGATTCGTACTCCCACCGAGCAAGCCACTGACGTGTTACTGATTCATGTCTGTAGTGAAACACGTGGTGTCCTGGCTACCGCGCTCGCCAGGCGTGGCATACGGATTTTCGCCACAGACCGCCTAGACGGTATCACCGATTTTCTAGAACGCGGTCGCCCACGTGTTACCATTGTCGATACCGATGTGGAAACCGCCGACAGCCAGACCATCTGCCACGCGTTACAACACGCAGAAACCGGAAATCTAATCGTGCTGGGACAGCTACGCTGGAGTCAATCGACACTGCCAGTCGAGCGGGTTTATCGCAAGCCCTACCACTTCGCACCGTTGGTTCGTACAATCGAATCGTTGTGCGCCAAGTCGGCAAATGCGAACACGAAAGAGCCGTATTCCGCCGCGCAACGCTAACCAATCTACAACCGGTTTGCCATGCTCTGTCGACTTGTTCGCAACGGGCGTCTAGCAGACTTCCAGCGTTAACGTGTCGACCTTCCACAACGGATGCTACGTCTACGATGATGCGCTGCGCTGACATCTTGCCAAGACATTGAAGTCGAATTCGCGACTCATTATCAAAACATCCACATCGACCTTCTCCCGACAAAACACTCGAGTCAACATTGTGATTCCGTCTGGCAGGGGACGCGGAAATGCAAACACTGTTTGTCATCCAAGGATTTGATCAAGGCCAACGCTTTGAGCTGCGCCACGGTCAAATCACTGTCGGCCGCGACGCAGAAAATACGATTCAGCTGCATGACGAAGAGGTCTCTCGCCAGCACGCAGAATTGCAACGAGTAGAAAGAGGCTACCGACTCGTTGACTGCACGAGCTCCAATGGCACATTCGTTAATGCCGAGCCGATCGAGCAGCAGCTACTGCGCAGTGGTGACCGTGTTCAAATTGGACGCACTTTGATGCTGTATACGCACCTCGAGGAATCCTCGGGAGGCGAAGTCAACGGCAGTGTCGACATCGTGTCCGCGTCTGCGAACGCAGCGGAATCTCGCATTCTTCACACGGCGACTCCGGACGACATCAGTCCATTTTTCGATACGGAACAATCCACCAACCCCTGGCTCAACCGGGCCCGCAGCAACCTGCAGGTCATGTACCGCACCGCGTTGGAAGTCAGCCATACCCTGGACATCGACCAGTTGCTGCAACGCATCATGGAACTGATCTTCGAGTGGGTCGAAGCTGACCGAGGACTGGTCTTGCTGGTGGATCACCCAACAGGCGAACTGGTCCCCAAAGTTCGCCACAATCGCAAAGGAGCCCAAGTCGAAGCAACCATCGAAATCAGTAGTACCATCCTGGACTACGTCACGGAACACACCGAGGGAGTGTGGAGCAGCGACGCCCGACAAGACGACCGCTGGAACGCGACCGGAAGCATTGTGCGACTTGGGGTGCGCGAGGCCATCTGCGTCCCCATGCAAGGCCGCTACGGAGTGGTTGGTGTAATCTACATTGACACCTACACACCACCGGGCCAGGTACTACAAAAAGATGTGGTCCACCGTTTTTCGGAAGACCACCTCAAACTGTTGGTTGCCATTGGACACCAGGCGGCGCTAGCCATTGAAGACACGTCCTACTACTCCGCGCTGGTCCAAGCCGAGCGCCTGGCTGCCGTGGGGCAGACCATTGCCACACTATCCCACCACATCAAGAACATCTTGCAGGGGATCCGTGGCGGCAGTTTTCTGATCGACGAAGGTCTTCAAGATGATGACGCAGCGATCGTGCGCAAGGGATGGAACATCGTTGAGAAAAATCAGGAGAAGATCTCAAATCTGGTAATGGATATGCTGTCTTACAGCAAAGATCGTGAACCCGAGCTGGTTCCCGCCAATCTCAACACTCTGGTCACGGACATCGTTGAGTTGATGCAGGCCCGTGCAGACGAATCCAACGTCTCCATCCAATGCCAGCTCGAAGAAACCCTGCCGACACTGCTGTTTGACCCGGAATCGCTACACCGCGCTATTCTTAACGTGGTCACCAATGGGATTGATGCCTGCGAACAAAAACCAGAAGGATCTGTGCTATTGGAAACGAGTTACGACCCTGAGAAAGGAATGGCGGCCGTGGTGATTACAGATAACGGTCCGGGAATTCCACCTTCCGAGCAGGAAACCATCTTTAACCTGTTCGAGTCGAAGAAGGGCGCGCGCGGAACCGGACTGGGACTGGCAGTCACGCGCAAAATTCTGCAGGAATATAATGGGACCGCGGAGGTCACGAGTGCTCCCGGAAAAGGGAGTCGATTTACCCTGGCATTTCCAGCCGCACCAGCCACGACCGCCCCTCAGTCCGGTTCCGATTCAACGTCTCGCGTCCCCAATCGTGATGGCGCGCGGCCCTAGCTGTCTCTGGCGGGTGATACGATCTCTTGAAGCTCCCGCCAGCTACGGGCATTCGCGACATCGTTTCTCGTCAAACCACCGCGGCGGGCTTGAACTACCCCATACCGCATCACGTCCAAGCCGGCGACACTGTGCGCATCGGAATTAATCACAATCGGGATGTGCTGCTCACGGGCTGCCGCGCAATAGACATCGTTGAGATCCAGACGAGCGGGATTCGCATTCAGTTCCAGAATTTTCCCGTAAGCACGCACCGCCTGGAATAGTGCTTCGACATCCAGTTCATACGGTGCACGGCGGTTCAACAGCCTCCCTGTAGGATGTGCGATCGCTGCGATACATGGGTTTTCCACGGCCTCCAGCAACCGCTCTGTAATCTGTGCACGTGATTGTTTTTGGCCATAGTGAATTGAGGCCAGCACCCAGTCGCCTTCCGCCAAAACATCATCCGGAAGATCCAGGCCACCCTTCTCAAGAATGTCACATTCGAGCCCTTTGAGAACAGTAAACTCACCCCGTAATTCACGATTGATACGGTCAATTTCACTCCATTGCTGACGTAATCGCGCCGCATCTAATCCATTCGCCATCGTGACTCGTTTTGAATGGTCAGTAATTGCGATGTACTCCAACCCGCGCGCCCGGGCGGCGTTTACCATCTCCTCGAGGCTCGCCTTACCATCAGTCGCCGTGGTATGCATGTGTAAATCACCACGAATGTCACACAATTCCACTAGTTCTGGCAGCGCACCTGCTTCAGCCCACTTGAATTCCTCCCGTGATTCGCGCAGTTCAGGCGTGATACAGGGAAGCCCCAGAGCTTTATAGACCTCTTCTTCAGTCGCGCCCGCCAGGTAATCTTCCTGACCATCGACGACCTGGAAAACACCCCACTCATTCACTTTCAACCCGCGCTGCCGTGCGCGCTCGCGCACCGCCACATTGTGCTCCTTGGAACCTGTAAAATACTGCAAAGCGGCGCCAAACGACTGGGCCGGAACAACGCGCAAATCCACTTGAAATCCGCTATCCAGACGAATCGACATCTTGGTCTCGCCACGCAACAAGACTGACGCACAGCCGGTCAGCGCGGCAAGTCGATCCATCACTTCATCCGCGGACTCCGATACGACCAGGATATCCAGGTCCCCGACCGTCTCCTTGCCACGACGGTAACTACCCGCCAACTCCAGCGAGGTAACGCTCGGACAGCTGCTGAGATGTTCACGAATCGCCGCAGCAAGTTCATCGGCCTGTGCCCAGTAAATGCGTTGGCCGGCCGCGGCAGCCAAGGACAATCCATCCAGAATTGTCTGTTCCGTCTTCGGACCGAAACCCTTGAGGCCGCGCACTTGCCCCGATTCACAAGCCAGCCGCAACGCGTCAAGCGTGTCCACCCCAAGGTGCTGATAGATCATCGCCGCCCGCTTGGCCCCCAACCCTGGAACACGAAGGATTTCTAGAACGCTGGCAGGGATCTCTTGTAATAACTCAGCAAGTTGTGGAATCTCTCCTGTGGTCACGAGATCCACGCACTTTTCCGCGACAGCTTTGCCGATACCGTCGAGCTGACGCAAACGCCCTGGATCTTGCCTTGCCAATACGGCTATGTCTTCCGCTGAATCCCGAATAACGCGAGCCCCGCCGCGATATGCGCGAATACGAAACGGGTTCGCGCCCTGAAATTCCAGCAAGTCTGCCAATCGTTCAAACTCGGTAGCAATCTGTGAGTTATTCATTGATTTGCGCGCCGCAGCAGGGCGACGGCCACTCAGGACATTGAAAAACGTCGCTCGGCCAGCTCTGTGATGACGAAAGCGGCCAACCACTTTTCTCCCGAAACGCAACACCCGGACAGCAATCGACTTCTGGTTGCTTGTGCGCCCCATGCTCCCTTCCGAGGCGCTGCACACCGGTCTGCCTTACTCGGATACCGCCTGCTCCTCCACTGCAGCAATCGCTGCAAACAGCGTTGCCTGGATCTTCTGCAATTGTTCTGTACCGGTAATTTTTTTTCCCGCTCGATCGGTTACCTGAAAAACGTCGACAACCTGGTCCAGATACGTGCCGATCTTGGCAACCGAAACTGTCACTTCAGCTTCGTACAACGCACGTGAAATCGCATACAACAGGCCATTGCGATCATAAGCAAAGACTGTGACAAGGGTGTGATGATCTGACGTACTGTTGTCAAAACGTACCTGTGTCGGCAGATGGGCAATTGCCTGGTTCAGAGACTTCCGATCCTGCCAGACGCGGCGAAATACGGGTGACTGGTCTGTGGGCTGCGTGAGCGCTCGTTGCAATTTCCCCTCAATCTCTTGAAGCCGCTCGGCAGGTGGCTCTAACTGATACTCTTGTTCCTGTACATCAAAACGATCCAACACCCGATGTTCCGCAAGAGTGTGGATTTCCGCCCGTAAGATCCGTACACCGCAGCTCGTCAAAACACCCGTCAGCCGGTGGAAAATGCCGGGCACAATTCCTTCATGGGCACCTACAGTGAATTGAACTGTTTCTGTCTGCGGATCATAGCTGGACCAAGTCGCAACGTCCGTAGAAGACAAGCTCTGGAGCGCAATCAGCTCGTCAACCATTTTCTGAGGCTGCGAACTCAATAAATATCCCGCTGGCAATCCGGCAACCTGCTCATCCCACCACGGTTTTTCCTCTGGTTTGGAAATCATTCCGCGCAATTCCTCGCGGCGAGCTTCCAGCCGCTGTGCAAATTGCGACGAGTCCGGGCCACCCGCCAGATGCGCACGAGTGCGCAGATAAAGCTCTGTGATCAGGTCGCGTTTCCAATTATTCAAGACACCGGGACCCACGGCGGCCAAATCGGCACACGTCAAGACAAACAGCATCTGCAACCGTTCTACCGATCCCACCTCAACAGCAAAATCAACAATCACCTTTTGCTCATTGAGATCTTTCTGTTGCGCCAGGTGTGACATGCGCAAATGGACCAACACGAGAAACTCAAGAGTTTCCGTCTCTTCCTCCTGGAGTCCAAGATGCTCTCCAGTTTCTCGGGCAAGGCGGGCACCTACCACGCTATGATCATCCGGGTAGCCTTTGCCCAGGTCATGCAGTAACAACGCCAGATGGAGCGTACGCTTTTCTTTAAGCCCTCGGTAGGCATCACCCAACGGATGTGGATCCGACGCAAATTCGGTGGCACATTCGACCGCGCGAATCGAATGTTCATCCACAGTGTATTTGTGGTAGTCGTTGAACTGAACTCGATTCCGCGCGTGCGACAACGGTGGCACAAGCTTTTCGAGCACGCGCAATTCGTGTAGTCGCCGAAGATTGTCACCCAACGGGCCCAATCTGGAAATCAGTGACAAGAACCGTTCCGTAGCCTGAGGCGTCAGCTCAACCGCGTCACGGGCCATCATATCTGCGCGGATCGCTTGCCAGGTGTTGTGGTCAATTCGTTTCGCAAAAAGATTGGACAATTCCAGCAAGCGCAATACCAGATTGAGATTACCCGGCAATTTACTGAGGCCCAGTCGTGTGGCACCGACTTGAAAAGGACCGTGACGAAAACAACCGTCATCCACAGAACGACTCAATACAGAATGAAACGCTGCCAACGCCGTCGACCTTGTAAGGGAGGATGCCACAAAGTGATTCGCGGCATAGCGAACGGCGCTCGTGTGCTCAAAATAGTCACGCATAAAACGCTCGACGGGACGCACTGCCCTGTCTCCTTCATAATGGAGACGTTCAGCGAGACGCACTTGTTCGTCACGATCCAGCACATCCTGTGCGCGGCCGGCAAAAAAGTGCATCTCATTCCGCAATCGCAATAGAAATTCGCGTGCATCTCGCAAGACATTAGAGTCCTCACGAGTCAAGAATCCACGTTGAAATAACGAGTCCGGCTCCGGGTCGCCGTATCGAGCGAACCCAATCCAACGCACCGTTTGCAAGTCGCGCAAGCCACCGCTGGAACGCTTGATGTTCGGCTTTTGCAAGTAGACCGTGTCACCATAATTCCTGCGTTCTTGCCGCCGCGATGCATCGATCCGTGTGATCAGCATTCGCGACCTGCGCAAAGCCCGACCGCGGAACTGTGAAACAAAGCGGGTGTACAAAGAAGCACTGCCGATCAGTAATCGCGCCTCGGCCAGTGTCGTGAAGATCGTTATATCCCTGAATGCCATAAGGCAACATTCACGAATCGTGCGGGCACTGAATCCTAGATCCAAACCAGCATCTCCCAGATCCTGGACAAGCCGTTGCGCCAATGGTCGCGACTGCTCCTTGAGTGCTGGCGGATAGAGCAGCATCAGGTCAACATCGGAAAAAGGAGCCACGTCGCGGCGCCCATAGCCGCCGTGCGCTACCAGAACTGTTCCAAATTCGGTTGGATCGCCTTCCAGATCCTCGACCGCTGCCCGGTATAGCTTCAACACCACTCCATCAAACAGGTCGGTGAGACGGGCACACAACTGGACACCTGGCGACCCACGCTGATGCTGCCTGCGCAGCTTCTCCCGTCCCTCTGCCAGCTCTTCACGAGCAGCCAATACCGCGGGTCGTAAGCGTAATCCTGTAGACATGCGTGCGTCCGTCGAGCAAGTCGCAGACAGCGCCACGAACCCAACTGGATGGGGGCAATCTGGCGACGCTGCGAGATGCCCGGTTAAAGGCTAACCAAAATAATGATACCTGAAGTCATTTGCCGTGCCCCGACGGACCTCGCTGAATCCAGCGAGGCCCTGTCAGCAAGTCAGCCCGCTCGGTCGATCCTGCCACCACGCAAATGGCCACAGCCTGAACAGGACAGACAGCCATCTCAAAAACATTCCTTCCCCAGCACACCCAGAGACAAAACTTGCCAGTTTCTCGCGGCCATCAATCAGGGCCTATCGGGAAAAACCGCAGGCCCTGACGCGCATTGCCCCACATAGGAGAAACGCAAATCAGCAGGCCTGCAAGGCAATCACAACGATGGGTGTTGCTGCGTTCATTGCAGGGGCCGCCGCTGGCCCCTGACCGTGCCCAGCGTGCATTCCACACGAGTCTGGTAAACTAGACGTCGCAAACCACCTTCTGCGAGCCCTGGTCAGAGCGCTTCCTCGCCTGTTTCACCGGTACGGATACGAATCGCTTCGTGAAGGTCTGCAACAAAGATTTTGCCGTCACCGATTTGCCCCGTCTGAGCAGTCCGCAAAATCGTATCGATCACCGACTGCAAAGCGGTGTCCGAACACGTTACTTCAATCTTCACCTTGGGAACAAAATCGACCGCATATTCGGTCCCGCGATACATCTCCGTGTGGCCCTTTTGTCGACCAAATCCTCGGACCTCAGTCACCGTCATGCCATGAATGCCTTGATCGTTCAATGCGTTCTTGACATCTTCCAGCTTGAAATGCCTGACAATGGCTTCGACTTTCTTCATCTAGCAATTCCTTCGCCATATTGGCCGTGGTCGCATATTCCTTCGTCCAATACCGAGACAACGAGTTCGACCCGACAACCGCGCAGGTGAGATTCGCCATGCGCAACCTGATGGCTACGACGCATATTGGGAAAAGTTACCTATCCCTTGACCGGAAGTAAAGCTCGATCGTGCTACCATCAGCGTCGCGTTTCTGTCGGCTTGACCCAACCGACATCCTCACGGCCCTCAGCGTAAGTAACCGCCCGCGCCAAAACAAACAGTAAATCACTCAATCGGTTCACATACCGCAGCAAAACAGCTGAAACCGGGGACTGGGCGTTACTGGCCAAAGTCACCAGCCGGCGCTCACCGCGACGGCAAACAGCGCGAGCCAAATGCAGCAGGCTCACCCCCCGACTACCCGCAGGCAGAATGAATTGCTGCAGCGGAGGCAAATCTTGCGAGGCCTGGTCAATTGCCTGTTCCAGAGACTCAACTTGAGCATCGCCCACCAGGGCAGTGTTGTGGGCTGTGGGATCCGGTGTGGCAAGTTCAGCCCCCAGCGAAAATAGATCATGCTGTATTTGACCAAGCAAATCGCTCCAGTCCGCTGGCAGCTCGTGGCGGGCACATCCGACCACCGCGTTCAACTCATCGATCGTACCGTATGCCTCGATTCGGACATCGTCTTTCAGCACACGAGGCCCCCCAAACAAACCTGTTTCGCCCTCATCCCCGGTACGCGTGTAGATTTTCATGCTAAATGCTTGTCTCCTGAGGCACCCTTGCCGTGCATTACCAGACCATATAATAAAGGAAAAACAAAAAAGGAAAATAAAGGCGTCATGAACTGAAGATCCGCACCTGCACGACACGCGTCGTGCGGACTACCTGGGGCCCTTCTCGTTCGGCACACCGATCAAGTAGACCGGGATCGAGTAGACAGGCCACGGCTGCCAGCCGAGCCACGAAGCTCGACACACTTTCCCACCTCTTTTGTTTGACAGGCACCACCACAGCCAATCCTGATATGTCTCAAGTCAAATCGTGTGGATTCCTGATTGTGCGCGGCCAGCCTGTCTCAGACTTCCTGCTCATGCGGCACACAGATCGCTGGGACCTCCCCAAAGGCCATGTCGACCCAGGTGAAACCGAACTCCAATGCGCATTGCGTGAACTCGAAGAAGAGACCTCAATTACCTCCAACGACATCGAAATCGATCATGCCTTTCGATTCACTACTCAATACCCGGTCGTCAGCAAGAAAAAAGGAAAAGTCCGTCAAAAAACGCTGGTTATTTTCCTGGCCTACCTGGTGCGCGATGTGAATATCAAAGTGACCGAACACCCGGACTATCAATGGTTTGACTGGATTCCGTCCCGGCAAATTCAAGCCAAAACGATCGATCCGTTGCTAGTTGACTTGGAGGCCTACCTGGCGTCTGAGCCCAAGGGGTAACAGGACAAATCAAACTGCAGCTGTGCAGACACAACACAACGTCGGAGAGGAATCGGAAGCGACTTTACCCGGAGACCTCCAGACGCAATACATCCGCCGACTCTCTGACAGCGGCCGCGATCAGCATGAAAAAGAGGGCTATGCAGTTACTCGATCTGACGCTCGAATCCCCCGCCCACAATCTGGCACTGGACGAGGCATTACTGCTGCGAGCAGCCGAACCCGATGCGGCAGGTGAGGTCTTACGTTTGTGGGAATCGAGTGTACCTGCGGTCATTCTGGGACGGGCTTCGCAAGGTGACCAGGAAGTTGATTTGTCAGCCTGTCAGCGACGCGGCATCCCCGTTCTGCGCAGGTGCAGCGGGGGCGCCGCGGTCGTCATCGGGCCGGGATGCCTGATGTACTCGCTGATCGTGCAGTACGCGCAACAACCTCAGCTGAGAAGCATTTCCACCGCTCACGACTACGCACTTGACCCGTTACAACGCGCCCTCTCTCCGTTAACATCCCCGGTCCAACGTGACGGAACCAGCGACCTCACATTCAACGGACGCAAGTTCTCCGGCAACAGCCTTAAATGCACCAGCCAATCGGTACTCTACCACGGCACGCTGCTTTACGATTTCCCACTGAACTGGATCAGTGAACTGTTGCGATCCCCACCTCGCCAACCGGCATATCGAGAGCGCCGTGACCATACCAGTTTTGTCACCAATTTCCCCGCCAGCAGCGAAACACTTCGCCGCGCATTGAAAAACGCCTGGTCTGCCGATCAGGAATTGTGCGACTGGCCCCGTGAAATCACGCAACGCCTCCTGCGGGACCGATATAGTCGTCACAACTGGAACCACCGGCACTAACCGCGTGAGACGCGCCAGGGACAGAGCGTTTACGCGAAACGTTGCAAAGGGAAAGCATTCCGCCGGATCAACTGAACAGCGCCGACAGAGCCCGGCCCGGGTCGCCCGTCAGCAAAAACACGAAACAGTCGATTCCAGAGGGCTCTCTGACTATTCTTGACAAAGTGCCCACTGGTGAAATGGCGTGCCGCAAGCAGGTCTGGCTGCGCCTACGGTCGGACATTTGAGGCAACCTGGATCAAATCGTTTTCGTTGAATGTTAGCTGGTACTGTGCCAGCTGAAAAAACTTGCGAACAACGCAGGCAGGCACCGAAACGCAAACATCAGATGAACCGCTATCAGCCAAACGACGATGCCCAGGAACCGAATCCCATCGGGATTGGCGCGTGGGTACTGATACCCATCGGCCTCTTCCTGATCGGCTTCGTTTTGCTATTCCAGTACGGTTTAGATTTTTTTCTAGGCCAGGATAACGATAACCAACCGGAAGCCGCTGACGAGCCGACTGTCCACACAACCCAAGCCGGGTCGCAACAGGAAACACTGCAAAACAGCATCGGCATGTCTTTGACACTGATCCCCACTGGAGAACTTTCGCCCCAGTCAGGCAACGTATCGCGCCCTCAAGATGAACTGAAACAACGGCGGATACCGCACTCCTTTTTCATGGGAACCTGCGAAGTTACCAACAAACAGTACTATGCGGTTATGCGGAGTGCGCAGCATCGATACAAGCCTGCCAACCGGCCTGCAACGAAAGTCACCTGGACCGATGCCGTAGCATTCTGCCAGCGCCTTTCAGCAATTGCCGCCGAACAGCAACGGGGCTATGTCTACAGACTGCCC
>CEUS01550319.1_pt1 | contig 14354 bp, 12 predicted proteins | sample 427031 | NCBI WGS metagenome assembly CEUS01 (sample SAMEA2622837, study PRJEB7988) | marine metagenome | biome: marine biome (ENVO:00000447); feature: marine epipelagic mixed layer (ENVO:xxxxxxxxx); material: "saline water (ENVO:00002010), including plankton (ENVO:xxxxxxxx)" | depth 140 m | reverse complement strand
TTTGTAATCCTAGTTCAGCAATTCCCTTGATACAGGCTATCACCGCAGCTCCTCCAGCCATATCACCCTTCATTTCACGCATACCAGAAGCCGATTTCAAATCTAGCCCGCCACTATCAAAAGTAATCCCTTTACCTAGCAAACCTATCGTAGAAGATTTTTCAGGATTCGGACAATACTTGAGTACAATCAATTTTGGAGGCTCATGACTACCTTGAGTTACACCGATCAACGCCCCCATATCCATATCTTCCATAAAGGACCGATCATGCACTTCGACAGAAACATTGTTTTCTTTTGCTATCTCCAAAGCGCATTCAGACATTTTCGTCGGAGTCATAACATTAGCAGGCTCATTAACCATATCCCTACAATAGTTAACTGCATTGGCTGTAATGGTCCCTTTGCTCACTCCCTGTTCCAAATCACCAAGTTTGGAACCATCAAGTTCAATAATCCTCAAATGTTCGAACTTGTCTTCGCTATCTGAATCTGATTTATATTTTCCAAACTGGTAAAGTCCAAGAATACTACCTTCAGCCAGTGCGTAAGCTGCTTCAGCAACTTTAAAATTACCGATACCCGCTCCGTGAACTATCGTAGATGCACTTTTTATTCCCAATTTACCTACGTACCTGATGACCTGGGCTGAGACTGCTCTGACAACATCCAAGCCAAACTGATCATGCTTGCCCAGGCCCAATACTATTACTCTTTCTACAGGCAGTTTCCCTAAAGTATGTATTAACGTAATTTCGCCATTTTTCCCTTTAATTTCACCCTGACCAATAAGATTTGTAATCGCTCCATCCAAATGGTTGTTCACAACACCAGTTGCCCCATCTGGATTAGTAACTCCTTCAAACAGGTTCACTATTACCACTGAATCTTCTACTGTTGCCACATCACCTAGGCTGACTGATATTTTCACAATACCTACCTCCTATTCTCATGAAATCATCTCTAAAAGAGCGCATATTGTCAAAACCAAACCTCAATCCGAATAGATTGATATAATACCAACCGCGTAACCAAAAACATCAGAACCTGAATCCGGAGAAACCAGTGCAAACTAGAACAATATCTGAAAAAGAAAAACAACTGAACGACAAAGCGCAACAGTACCTACCCGGAGGTAGCCTGGGAAACACTCCCATGAACGTTGTTCTGGCCGAAGGGCACGGCAGCCGGGTTTGGGACATATCCGGAAATGAATTGGTAGATTTCTTGATTGGATCAGGCCCAATGCTTGTAGGACACGGCCACCCCGAAGTGTTGGATACCATTCGTACTCAAATTGAGCTAGGAACTACCTTCTTCACTAGCAACGAACATGCGATCTTGTTGGCTGAAGAATTGGTAAATTCAGTTGCCTGTGCTGAAAAGGTCCGATTTGTAAGTACCGGTTCAGAAGCGACTCATTATGCGATGAGGGCCGCAAGGGCATATAGGAAAAGAGACAAGATATTGAAATTCGAAGGTGGATTCCACGGAATGAACGACAACGCATTGATGAGCATGTCGCCTAGTTCTTCTTCAGGATCAACAATGGCCAAACCTGACTCAGCCGGTATCCCACATTCTATTGAAAAAGACATGATTATCGCCCCATTTAACAATATTGATCAAACTGTGAACATCATCAAGAAACATCAAGATGAAATTGGGGCAGTGATAGTAGAACCATTTCAAAGAATCATCCCTCCTTTGCCGGGGTTTCTACAAGGGCTCCGAGAAATCACATCTGACCTAGATATTCCTCTCATATTCGATGAAATAGTGACGGGCTTCAGATTGGCGTATGGAGGCGCCCAAGAATATTATGGCGTAACACCTGATATATGCACCCTCGGCAAAGCTATTGCAGGCGGATTTCCTCTTGCGGCGATAGCTGGGAAAAACCAAATCATGTCTAATTTCGATTCAGCTCTAAGTAAAGATGGCGATTATATCCCCCAAATTGGAACTCTAAGCGGAAATCCGGTAGCAGCAGCAGCCGGTCTAACCACTCTCAAAATATTAAAAAGAGAAAACACCTATGAAAATCTTTTTAAAACTGGAGTGGATCTACAAAAAGGTCTGCAACAGATTATTGACAGAACCGAAATAAAAGCGCAACTTGTTGGTGCTCCTCCATTGTTTGACATAGTTTTCTCAGATGCCACCATTACAGACTATAACTCTATGCTTTCCAACGATAAACAAAAGGCGTCACGGTTCAATCAACTATTATTGAAAAGAGGAGTCCTGAAAGGTGACTGGAAATTCTATGTCTCTACAGTGCACACTCAGGAAGACTTGGAGTGGACTTTCCAAGCTTTTGAGGATGCTATTTCAGAATTGCTACAATAGAATGTACCGTACAGCACTTCAGGCTGAGTCTTATTATCTGAATTGACTGAACTTAAAATAGTGAGAATCGCTCAAATTGGCTAAATACCTGGGTTTATTTTGTCGAAAAATCCATGTTCAGTAAATTTAATTGGAGTTTCTAGATACATGTGTTTCAATTATTTACGAACAATTAATTTATTCAGCGATACTTGACAAAATGTTCAATTAAAAATAAGGTTCGGCGAGTGGATCAATCTGAAGGTTGGAGCTTGTTTTTAGGTTAGGTTCCTTTCCATCCCGCCACAAAGATATGCAAATATCTGTTTCCGTACGGTTTTGAGTAGTCAAGGTCAGATCTGTGTGTGAGTTTGCTACATTTAGATGGCCGGGTTTGAGCTGCAACTTGATAAAGTATTTTCTGGAAATTGATTAGGTTTATACGACTCATACATTGTGGTATAGGTGTCAAGAAAACTAGGAGTTCATAGGTGAATATTGGCAACACATCCGTAGACATAATCAGCGATGGTACCATCTTGATGGACGGTGGCAGCATGTTTGGCCCAGTTCCCAAAGTTCGTTGGGAGCTAGACGTGAAGCCCGACAGGCGCAACCGCATCAAATTAAATCTGAACTGTCTTTTGATACAAACTCCTGAAAAAAACATTTTGATAGACACAGGAGCAGGGTCAAAAAGAGCAGAAAAATTTAAATCCGTTTACAACTTGAACGGAAACAAACTGCCAAAAGCCCTTAGAACCGCAGGACTGACAGCACGAGATATTGATATAGTAATTCTAACTCAACTGGAATTTGATCATGCTGGGGGATGTACCAAATTGGATCGAGCCGGAAACGCAATACCTTCCTTCCCTAAAGCACAATACATAGTGCAAAAAAGCTGCTATGAAGCAGCTGTGAATGCTAATGAAAGATTTGCAGGATTAATCTATCAGGACGATTTTGTACCTCTACATGAAAAAGGTGTTTTGGAACTTTTAGATGGAGATACTGAAATTGTCGAAGGTATCAACGTGAAAACATCCGGTGGTCCAGTCACAGGACATCAGTCTGTATTAATAGAGAGAGGAAGCGAAAGGATAGCCTATGTCGGGCATCTGGTACCTACTCATCACCATTTGCCTCTTCCATACATTTCCTCACTAGATGAGTCACCCAGCGAGACCCTCGCAGAAAAGAAATCCATCCTTCAAATGGCTACAGAAAAAGGATGGTTGGTGATATTCCCCCATGGACTCGAATACACTGCGGGATACGTGCAAGAGCGTAATGGACGCCCCTACGTTACCGCAATAGAAGTCTAACCCTATACCGCTGTTTCGACCAACTCAGTCATAACCGTACCATTAGACTGAATCAATATTCTAGAGGGCATAATTCTGTTGGCAACATCCAATTCAGATACAGTTCTGACTCTTACGTAATTATCTGTCAAACCAACCCATTCTCTGATGCCATGGTTTTCTTTGGATTCCTCCCAAAGCACTGGTCTTATCTTACCAATAAGAGAAGATATGAATTTTTCATGATGAATTTTTGATATCGAAATCAACTCATCAGTACGAATGGATTTTAATGCTGATGGCACATGGCTATCTAAATAAGTTGCACTTGTACCCGGGCGAGCTGAATACGGAAATACATGTAGTGAAGCAAATTGAATGGAATTACATAGTGACCTTGTCTGCTCGAAATCATGATCACTCTCGCCAGGGAACCCAACTATGACGTCAGCGGTTACGGACACATTAGCAACTGAACTCCGAACATATTCTACAGCTGTTAGATATTCTTGTGATGTGTATCTCCTTCGCATTAATTTTAGGATTTTATCGCTACCACTTTGCAAAGGCATATGAAAATGTGGACACATCCTGGAGTCTGTCCACAAGTCAACTAAATCTGGCCTGATATCGTATGGTTGAAGCGAAGATACTCTTATACGTTCAATTGTGGTCTCCTCTAATATGCGTCGCAGGAGTCTCGTCATATTCATCTCCGGAAGATCGAAACCATATGAGCCCAATTGAGTGCCAGTCAGAACTACTTCTTTGTAACCTTCATCTACCAATTGGGAAATATTTGAAACAATCACCTCTGGTAATATGCTACGTTCCCTTCCCCGCACTTTAGGCACTATGCAATATGCACATACTTGATTACATCCTTCTTGGATTTTTACAGACGCCCTTGTTTTTGACCATGGTCTATCTAATAATTCAACGGGTTTAGATGTAGAGCCAGTTTGGCAAACATCGTGTGATTCATTATGGCGTTCAGTGACTTTGCTTACCAGTAACTGCTTATCATGGTTGCCAAAAACCAGATCAACCGCTTCCATAGATTCGAGTTCTTTGGGAACCCTTTCCGGATAACATCCAGCCGCAACAATAATTGCTTGAGGATATCGCCGCTTTGCTGCTCTAAGGGCTCTTCTTGCCTTTCTATCAGCAACGTGAGTGACAGTACATGAATTCAGAATATAAACGTCGACAGATTGCTCAGAATCTACCATCCTGTATCCGGCTCCAACGAAATCACGAGCCAACATGGAAGAGTCTGCTTGATTTAATTTACAACCGTGAGTTTCAATATAAACTGAAGGTTGATAGTCGGTGGTTTTAGAGATAACCAATTTGCATTCCAGCCGTTAAAAGTTACCAACCATTATATGTAGCGCTTTGAACTATGTCATTATTTTTTAAGAATAACTAGTTGTTCTAAAAATTACCTGCGAATATCATACACTGATATAATGCTCCAGATTTAAAAGAGCGACAATGCTTAATCTAAATCATAGACACATAAATTTTAATACGGAGATTTCACCTAAACAATGCAAAATTCAGATGTCCAAAACCGGGTCGTGATAACGGGTATTGGCATAGTCAGCCCCCTGGGACTGGATACAGAAAAAACTTGGGATAACATGTTGGCGGGAGAATCTGGAATATCTCTAATAGAGTCATTTGACACTACGGAACTTGAAACAAAAATTGCGGCGGAAGTGTCGGACTTCGATCCAACCGACTACATAGATAGAAAACAAGCCAGACGAATGGACCGATTCGTGCAGCTTGCGGCCGCAGCATCTTTAGAAGCCATTGAATCATCAGGCACAAAAATAACAGATGACAATCGCGAAAGATGCTCTGTAATGATTGCCAGTGGAATAGGTGGCATTATCACGTTATCTGAACAAATAGGAGTTATGGATTCAAAGGGTCCTGGTAGAGTAAGCCCATTTTTGGTTCCGATGATGCTGCCAGACATGGCTTCTGGCCAAGTTTCAATGATGCTCGGTGCTAAAGGTCCTAATTACAGTGCAGTCTCAGCATGTGCAAGTGGGGCTGATACAATCGGCCTAGCCTTTGAAGCTATACGGAGAGGGGATGTAGACGTGATTTTGGCAGGAGGCTCAGAAGCTGCGATATGCCCAATTGGGTTGGCTGGATTTAGTTCGTGCAAAGCATTATCAACTCAAAATGATGAACCTTCGAAAGCATCTCGTCCCTTTGACCTAAATAGGGACGGTTTCGTTTTAGGTGAAGGAGGAGCAATACTTGTGATGGAAACCATGGATAACGCTATTGGCAGAAATGCAGTTATCCTAGCAGAATTAGTGGGGTATGGAGCCTCTGCAGATGCACATCACATTACTCAGCCTGCCCCGGAAGGCGAAGGTGGTGCTAGAGCAATGCAGGCTGCTCTGCAACAAGCAACGCTACAGCCAGACGAAATTGAATACATCAATGCCCACGGTACTTCCACACCAATGAACGACAAGTTTGAAACCATGGCCATGAAATCCGTATTCGAGGAACAGGCCTATAAAATACCCATCAGTTCTACAAAGTCAATGACAGGACATCTCTTAGGTGCTAGCGGAGCAATTGAGGCCGCCGTTTCAGTTCAATCTATATACAAATCCGGCATTCCTCCTACTATCAACCTAGAGTCTCCTGACCCAGACTGTGATCTAAATTACACTCCAAACTCACCAGTCATTAAAACAGTCAATACCGCCATGTCTAATTCTTTTGGGTTTGGAGGACATAATAGTTCTTTGATTTTTCGAAAGGTTGAATAGAGCCACCAAGGCAATTGATAATGGTTGTTGAAGTCGCCCAAGTGGTTAACTTTTCGAACGTCTTCTTCTTTGGGCTCGAGTACCTGTCTTAAGATAACTCCCAAATCCCAGACTCGACCCGTTCGTCATTACTATTCTGGCTTTCCATACTAGAAGAGGAATGGTTATGGCTAGCACAATTAAAGCAATGTAATGAGCTTCTTGCATACCCAACGCCCAGACATCATCCATGCGTGCAAAGCTTACTGTGAACCTTCCCACAGAATAAAGAGCCAGATAAAGAGCCCAAACCATACCGGTTGGAATCAATTTATTCCTGACTTTCCAAACTACATACAACGCAACCATGTTCCAGATAATTTCATATGCAATGGCTGGATGCACACCAACTCCAATTCCAGTTCCCAATGAGTCACAATACCTAGCTATGCTATCTGGATTGATCCATTTAAAAGCCCAAAAGAATTCTGTGGCCTTCGAGCAGTGCTCGCCATTAACTATATCCCCTATCCTACCAATCGATTGAACAAACAACATTGCAGGAGCAGTTAGTCCCGCAATAACACCAACAGGCAAATGTTGATTGAAGGAAAGCTCTGTCTCAACTTCGTTCTTATCTTTGTCTGTTTTGGCCAATCTCAATTTTCTGTCTAGTTGCTCTCTACGTCTTGACCGAAGCATGTTAATCAAAACAGTGGTAGCCACCGATCCTATAAAACCACCCAAAATACCGCCCCAGACCCCAATTCCACCACTCCACACCTGCAATATTTTCCCAGGACTATTGCTATAAAAACTCCATTCATCAATCACATGAACCAGGCGCGCTCCCATTACTCCAGCTATAATGCCATAGGTTGCAATAGTATAGATATCATCTGATCTTATTCCTCTCATCGGCGCCCACCTGCCAACAAGAATAACTGCGGAAGCAACTGCTAAAAAGCTAAAAAACCCATGCCAACTAAGTATAAATTGAGATGCACTAAATAGATTAGGTCCAATATCTATCTCTATCATTCCCACTCCCTATAAGACATTTGAGATATTCATCAGATCATACACTGCTCTGCAAATTTGAATTTACCCACGAAGTGAAGTGTATCATCTAAATGACTATTACTCAGTATATTATCTAATCAAAACTGTAACTATGGTAAAATTAATATGCGTTCCACAGGAGAAAACCGTCTATGAAAGATACTGTAGACAGGTTCCTTAACTATATGGCGGTAGAAAGAGGCATCTCACGTAACACTCAGTCCGCATACAAAAACGATCTATATGATTTTGCTGAGTGCCTGACTTCCCAAGACAATAAACATGATTATCCACTGGCATGGGAATCAGTCGATGATCAGATGTTCTCGGAATACCTGACAGAATTAAATGAACGAGGGTACTCTCCCGCAACTCGTGCTCGCAAGATAGCCGCAGTCAAGTCATTTTTTGCGTTTTTACTGGATGAAGGAATTATAGGCTCTACGTCTGTCAATTCGATTAAATCCCCTAACTTAGGCAGAACACTTCCTAAAACATTATCCAGTGAAGATGTTGAAGTATTATTAAACTCGACTTCTCACCATTCAACTCCTGAAATTCAGAGAGATAACGTGATGCTCGAACTTTTGTACGCGACTGGCATGCGAGTATCAGAAATGATCTCTTTAGATGTCACTGCAATAGATACAGAGCAATCTACCGTACGTTGCCTTGGCAAAGGATCAAAGGAGCGGATCATTCCTATATATCCCAAGTGCATGGAAAAACTAAAAATATATTTAATTAAAAGCAGAAAATTTCTCGTAAACAAAGGAGTTACCGAAGCCTTGTTCCTAAATGCCAAAGGAGATAGACTTACACGTCAAGGGTTTTGGTTTATATTGAAAAAGCATGCTAAAACTGCGGGTATAGATGCATCTATAACACCACACACTTTGAGACACAGTTTCGCTACTCATATGTTGACTGGAGGGGCTCCGTTAAGACACGTACAAGAACTACTCGGTCATGCAAACATAACCACCACTCAAATATACACTCACCTGAGCACAGAATATATAAGATCAGAGTATAATAAGGCTCATCCAAGAGCAGGTACATCTACCAAAGAAACATAACACAGGAGACATCAATGCCGAGAAAAGGACACAAAACTGCTGCGCGACAATCACAACTACAAAAACGACGGAAGCGCGGATCAAGTAACCCACAATCGTTTGATGCAGGGCCCACAGAGGACGAGATTTCATCTCGGCAAACTATAGAAGAAGAACAATCCGGAGCAGGATTGACTGGTTCAATCACATCAAAATCAGTTGCAAGGCCCTCAACTACGAAAACAACTCTTGGCAAAGAGACACCTTCTTCTCAGTCAAGGATCCTGCCTGAAATAACCCGTATCGGTATCCTCACTTCTTTGATGGCCACTATACTAGTGGTGTTGACATTTGTCCTTGGGTAGCCATTTGAGGCCTAAATAACTTCATCAATAAATTCTCTGGGCATTTTAGATTTGACGAACAATGATCTTGAACATGGATTAAAAACTGTTCCCATAAATCCAGGTGTCTACATGATGTACGACTCATCTGGCAAGATATTATACGTCGGCAAAGCATCCAACCTACGCAATCGTGTACGTTCGTATTTTTCTAAATCCGCAGACTTTTCTCCCAAAATAAAACAATTGGTGAGGAAAATCCACAAATTCGACTACATTCTCACAGAATCTGATCAAGAAGCAGTCATATTAGAATGTAATCTGATCAAGGAACATAAACCGCAATACAATGCTCGGTTGAAAGATGATAAAAGTTACCCATTTATCAAAATAGACCTTTCCCAAGAATTTCCCCAAGTTACTATTACCAGAAATCCCGCGAACGATGGCTCTCGCTATTTTGGCCCTTTCGCTAGCGCGACCAGTGTCCGGCGTACACTTGGACTCTTAAAAAAATTGTTCCCATACCGATCTTGTACCAAAACCATCACCGGAAATGACGATAGAGCATGCTTAGATTTCTACATAAATCGATGCATCGGTCCCTGCATAGGTGCAGCGGACAAAACACAGTACAGAACAGTTATTAATCAAGTACAACTCTTCATGGAGGGAGACACCAAAGAAATAGTCAAATCTATTACTAGAAACATGCAGACGGCAGCAGACAATCTTGAATTTGAGAGGGCTGCTGCAATGAGAGATCAACTAGAAGCCATTGAAAAAGTACACCAGAGCCAAAAAGTAGTTGGTCTAAATTCAGAATCAATGGACATTATTGCAATTGAGGTAGACGCTAACGAAGCTTGGGTAGAAATATTCTTTGTAAGAGAGTCTAAAGTTGTTGGCAGAGAGCACTTTATGATGGAAGGTATCGGAGATGATGGTCCAGACAAAGTTTTAGCTGCATTTATAAAACAATTTTATGAATCCTCTCCAACAGTACCTCCAAATATACTCGTGCAGCATCTTATTGAAGAAGATGAATCAATTTCACAATGGCTAGTAAAGAAACGTGGTGGACAGGTTCAAATTCGCGTTCCAAAAAGAGGTGAGAAACATAGGCTAATCCAATTGGCGTCACGAAATGCGACTCACGGCATGGAGCAACTCAAACTTAAAAAAAACTCCGATAAAACGCTGCTTAATATCGCACTGTCAGAAATACAAGAGTCCCTGAGCCTAGCTAACCTCCCTAGCACAATTGAGTGTTACGATATTTCTAACATACAGGGTACCAACGCTGTTGGTAGTATGGTTGTTTTCCAAAACGGGGTACCTCTACGCAAGCATTACAAAAGATTTAAAATCAAACAAGTCAATGGTATCGATGACTATTCAATGATGCGGGAAGTTCTGAAACGCAGATTCTCCAGACTTGCTCAGACCAGAGATCAAATTCAGCCAAACCCTTCTGCCAAAACAAGCAAGGATAAAGAATGGGGGATCATTCCAGATCTTGTCCTGATTGACGGAGGTAAAGGACACCTCAGCGCCGCTCAGCAGATTTTCCTGGAATTAGGCCTCAACTCTATACCGTTAGCCAGCCTGGCAAAAGAGGAAGAATTGATTTTCGTACCGGAAATAGCAGAGCCCATATTTTTACCAAGAAAATCACAAGGATTATTCCTTGTTCAAAGACTGAGAGATGAAGCACATAGATTTGCTATAACATTTCATCGCCAGCGCAGATCAAAAGCAAGTTTGAAATCCCCCCTTGACTCAGTGCCTGGAATAGGGCCGAAAAGTAAGCGGTTGCTGATCAGAGAATTCGGCTCTGTAAAAGCGATTCGTCAAGCCACCCTACATGAAATAGAGTCCGTTTCAGGTATTACACGTAAACAGGCTAAGTCAGTTTCCGAATACTTATAACCACTATATTGCGTCAATTCCGCAGCTTACAAATTTAGTCTATTTATCAGTGTTGTTTAGAAAAGGCTCAAGTAATTTTGTAAATTCCATTGGGAATACAAATTTTGTTGAATCACCTGCACCCATTTCTTTCAAGGTATCAAAATACTGAAGACTCAATGTATTTGAATCAACATTTTGGGCCACTTGGTTAACTCTATCAAGAGCTAAACTGAAACCTTCAGCTCGCAATATTGAAGCCTGTTGATCGCCTTCGGCTTTCAAAATCTCTGACTGCCTAGCTCCTTCTGCATTTAAAATAGCTGCCTGCTTCTGACCCTCAGCAACTGTTACTTCTGCTTGGCGTGTACCTTCAGCCTCTGTTACGGCTGCTCTACGTACTCGCTCAGCTGACATTTGTCGGTTCATAGCCTCTTGTATATCTCTAGCTGGTTCAACTTCTCGAATTTCAACCTGTGTAACTTTAATTCCCCAGCGCTCTGTCACCTGATCTAATTCAGATCTGAGTTCTTCGTTTATCCTGTCTCTTTGAGAGAGAACCTCATCCAAAGACAATTTACCTATAACTGCTCTTAAAGTAGTTGTAGCAATCCCAACTACAGCGCTTTGGTATCGCACAACTTCAAGCACCGATTTGTGCGCCTCTGTCTCCATCACTCTCAGATATACAAGGAAGTCAACAGATATAGGGGCATTATCTAAGGTTATAACTGTTTGACTTGGAATATCAAAAACATCTTCTCGCAGGTCTATTTTAGTGGTTTTATGAAATGGCCACAAAAGAAGCTGTATTCCAGGATTTCTTAGGCCTGAATATTTCCCTAAGGTAAAAACCGCGAGTCGTTCATACTGTTTTATAATACTAATATATGGTATCAATGCTAACTCCTTACTAATTCCAACAGATAACTATTACAGATCGGACGCCCGAAAAACCTTCAACATTAATCCCTCGACATCTGAAACTATGATCTTTTCATTTTCTTCTATGGTATCACCATTGTCCGATACCGCGCTCCATCTTTCACTGGCTACCTGCACTGATCCAACAGGGTCTAACATTGTAGTCGTAATTCCTTCCTCTCCAACCAAATCCTCAGTTGGGGATGAGTAGAATGCTCCTCTGGACTTTCGGGATATCACAACCAATGTTGCCACGAATCCCGCTATTATAATGGTTGTCACCCCTATCACCCATAAACTAACTCTCAAAGTGGTGCCATCATATACGTCTGCTGTGGTATTACCGAAAAGCAAAAATGCCCCTAAAATAAAACAGGCTCCCCCACCTATACCAAAAAATCCAACACCCGGTGCCTGAGTTTCAGCAAATATGAGCCCTAATCCTATAGCCAGCAAGGCAACACCCACCCAATTAACCGGCAGGTTACCAAGGGCCGCAAATCCTAAGCCCAAGCAAATAATCCCTACAATTCCAGTTACAAAAATGCCTGGATTCCATAACTCTATGATCAAAGCAATCCCACCTATACTTACCAACAAAAAAGCTATGTTAGGATCCGCTATTACTCCCAAGAAACGCTCAACCGGATTTTTTTTAATTGTGGTCAATTCGACGTTTGAGGTTTCAAGTACAACTTGTCTATTTTCTACCAACACTGTACGTCCATCCAATTGCCTCAATAAATCTTCCATGTCTCGAGCCACTAAATCAATCACTCCAATATTGAGAGCCTCGGTCGCAGTATAAGAAGATGCTTTCAAAACTGTGTCTTCCAAGGCCTGACTGTTACGGTCCCGTAGATTTGCTATGCTCCTGATGAAAGCAGATGCGTCTTGTATCGCCTTCGATTCAAGAATTTCTGGCAAATCCTGACCTCCGGTACCCACGGGTGAAGCTGCGCCTATATTGTTGGTCCGCGACATAACTGCTACGTGAGAAGCAGCTACCAAAAACGTTCCAGCAGAAGCTGCTCTGGCTCCGTCAGGATGCACATAAACCACAACCGGTATTTGAGAGTTAATGATTGCTTCAACCATCTCCCGGGCAGATTCCATTAGACCACCAGGTGTGTCCAACAATAACACTATGAATTGGGCATCCTGTTCAGAAGCATGTGAAATAGCTCTTTTGACAAATTTTGCTGAAACAGTATCAATAGCACCATAAATTTCCGCAACAGCAATATTATGTGTTTTAGCAATGACCGGAGGTGCTGTGTTGTGGTATAGCAATCCAGTCAAGCCGGTTAGTAATACGATGAAAAAAAATGAGTACCTGACACGTCCATTGGTACCATTGTTGGTAATCAATTCAAAATTATCCGTTAATTGAGGGTTGTAAATGATTCTTCAGTAGCCAATTATTTCTATGCCAAATCCTTCAAACCTGTTAGGAAACCTGGTACATAGCGGTTCGTTTCTTTCCTTGGCTGTTGCAGCAACAAGAGCAAACCTCACAACATCATCGGTTTCCTCAGCATTCAGCGCACCTATCCACCTACCCGCCCATTTTGCAGCTTCAACTGATAGAGGCACTGGTTCTATGAAACTTAGCATACTCGCATACATGATCTCCGTCTGCCTATCCATAGACGGATCTTTCCACAACTGTAGAATATTTACAGCTGACACAGAGGCCGAAACCGCACCATCTATGACTTCATTTATTAATCTCTGAGCACCCGAATTGCCAGACCGATAGTCTTCGAACACAGTCAAATCAAAATGCATATCAGACAAAATAATACTCCGTGACTTCCTATATCCTATGTCTGATCAATCGTTTTGGAGCCAAAAGTGGCCTTAACCACTTTGGCAGCCTCCTCTTTTCCTAATTCTATCGGCGAACCTATCGGTTGCATCGATTGCATTTTCATATACTCATCGTTCCAGACAGAATTAGACTTTTTTTCAGAGGCTTCTTGATTTTGTATTTCTTCGCTTATACCCAGCATTTGAGCCAACGCTATTTCCATAAGTTCCCTCAGAGGGACTCTCATTTCGGCTGCCCTTGCTTTTGCTGCTAGGTATAGCTCTTCGTCTATGGTCGCAAACACCTGCCGTGTATTTTTGGATTCATCATTCTTTGCCATACACACACCAATCTAACTCTATATCAATGGGTAGTCAAGATTTAACATAAGCAAATATGTCTCTGGAAATCACTCCAGTTCACTCCCATATTGGTTGGTATATAATCGAGTAATGAACATTATCATCGCCCCACAAACATTCAAAGGAAGTATCTCTGCACTAAATGTAGCCAAAGCAATGGAATCAGGGGTACTGAAAGTCATCCCAAATGCAAATATTACACTCGTCCCGGTAGCAGACGGAGGAGATGGTACTCTTGAGACCCTCGTAGAAACCTCAAACGGAGATATACGGACAATAGAAGTTACTGGTCCAATGGGTGATAGGATAGAGGCGCAATGGGGTGCTATGGGAGATGGTAAAACAGCTGTCATAGAAATGGCCCGTACTTCGGGACTTGCTCTTGTTCCTGAACAAAACATGAACCCACTGATATCAACCACATTCGGTCTCGGTGAAACCATAAAACATGCTCTC
>CEUS01033615.1_pt1 | contig 14378 bp, 18 predicted proteins | sample 427031 | NCBI WGS metagenome assembly CEUS01 (sample SAMEA2622837, study PRJEB7988) | marine metagenome | biome: marine biome (ENVO:00000447); feature: marine epipelagic mixed layer (ENVO:xxxxxxxxx); material: "saline water (ENVO:00002010), including plankton (ENVO:xxxxxxxx)" | depth 140 m | reverse complement strand
CCAACAGCTGATGCCGCAAGAACCAAACAACTGCAAACTACATCTCCATCAAGAAGAACAGTGCAGGACCCACATTCACCTTCCTCACAAGCATTTTTTGATCCAGAAAGTTCAAGTCTTTCGCGTAACACCCATAAAAGGCTCTCTGAAGTATGCGCATCTGCAACTTCATGGTTTTTCCTATTCACAGATAGTACGTAAGTCTCAGAAATCATGATTCCGTCCTAACACAAACTCTTTCTAAAGCTCTTTTAGCTAGAACTGCTACCGAATGCTTTCTATACTCGGCTGTTCCTCTGTGGTCATCAATAGGTTTAGTTGAATCGGCTACTAGTTTGGAAAATCTACTTTTTATCTTTTCAGAAAGTTGGCTGTAATTTTCCCAATCGAACTCTCCTGCTATGAATTCTTCCGCCTCAGTGGCCCTAAAGGGAACTGGGGAAACTGAACCTACTCCTACTCTCAAATTCTTTCCTTTATCATCTACTAATAGAGCCAGAGATACTACTGAAATCACCATCGCATTTCGGATACCAACTTTCAAAAACTCCTGTGGTCCCTCAAGTAGAGGAAGTCTAACCGATTCGATAATTTCGCCTGCATGCAAGGCATTTGACTTCACTCCAGTCACAAATTCATCTACGGAAATTTCGCGTTGTCCTTTCGATGATCTGAGTTTCAAAATTGCATTCATCGCTACTAACACCGGAATAGTATCCCCTGCAGGAGATGCGGTAGCTAGGTTGCCTCCCAAAGTTCCCGCGTTACGTATTTGCGGGGAACCAACAGTTCTGGAAGCTTGTGCAAGAGCTGGAAGGATCGCAGCTAGTTCAGGTTTTGACAAATCCGAATATGAGATACCCGAACCTAAGACGATCTCACTGTCGTTTATGGTCCATCCTTTTAATTCAGATATACGAGTCAAATCCACAACATTTTCCAAAGAACTTGCGCCCTTATTTACTTGCACCATCAAGTCAGTGCCACCCGCGAGCACAGTTGTATCGGGATTTTCTGCTAGTAGTGCACATGCCTCATTTACTGATTTAGCGACAATTACCCCCATCTATTAAGGGTGCCGGAACTTCAACATTTTGTCAACGCGCTTGATGCCTGTATCTTTATCTTTAGATATGGAAAAACACCCCTTACTTGAAGCTCTTTCCCCTTTGCAAGACGTTCTGGGGATCGAAATTCTAGATAAAGAGGAAACATCAGCTTCTGACGTGCCACTTTTGTGGGAAGGTGAGGTTGTAGGTGGTCTGCGAAGACCCAATTTGAATGGAGTGTTAAATCGTCTCATATCTGCTGTCGAAAGCGAAATGGAGCTAAAAATAAAGGATATGAACAGGGTCCAAAAACAACAGGCAGTCGCAATTCTCAATAAATGGGGAGCCTTTAACTTGAGAAAATCCGTTGAAAGTGTTGCGGAAGCCCTAGAAGTAAGCCGCTTCACGGTCTACAACTATCTTGAGCGCTCTGGAAATGACTAATTTGTTTTTAGACAGTAGCTTTTCTATATGAATGAATCTCAACCCAAATCGAATCCCAAAGATGAGCTAGCTCTCGTTGATGCTGTTTCTCTAGCGAAAATGATCAGAGATAAGGAACTGTCACCAGTCGAAGCAGTTTCAATGACTATCAAACGAATAGAAAGTTTGGATAAAAATCTAAATTCTGTAATTCATTGCCAATTTGAAAAGGCTTTGGAGCTAGCTGCTTCATCGGATCTACCAGATGGACCGTTCAGAGGGGTGCCAATGCTAATCAAAGATCTGTGGGCGGAAGAAGGTGGAGAACCCCATCACGCAGGAGTTGAAGGAATGCGTCAAGCAAAATATGTTGCAAAAGCTGACAGTGACCTCGTTACTCGCTACAAAGAAGCTGGTTTTATAATTGTCGGCAGAAGTAACACCCCTGAGATGGGAGCCGTCGCGACTACAGAGCCTTTGAGTTACGGTCCAACGAAAAATCCTTGGAATTTAGATCATGGTCCTGGAGGTTCTTCAGGCGGTTCGGCAGCCGCTGTAGCTGCTGGTTTTTTGCCAGCTGCTAATGCCAGTGATGGTGGAGGTTCTATACGAATTCCAGCTGCACTGTGTGGCTTGGTTGGTTTGAAACCTTCTAGAGGAAGGGTTCCTATGGGTCCGGAAAAAGAAGAATGGGGGGTCTCTATACAACATGTGGTTTCACATACGGTTAGAGATACCGCTGCAATTCTCGATGCTACTGCAATCAACTTCCCTGGTGACGGGGTTTTAGCTCCTGATTTCGGAAGACCGTATTTCAATGAAAATTTTCATGATTTTAAACCTCTAAAAGTCGGGATGAAAGTTTCTGATCCGCGTGTGGAAGTGCATTCTGATTGCATAAAAGCTGTGGAAACCGCCGCAGCCTTACTGTCGGATTTAGGTCATCATGTTGAAGAAGCATCACCTGAAGCTTTAAATGATCATGACAGAGTGAGCGAACTAGGCTGGGCTTTTGGAACTAACTGGTCTGTAAATATTGCTGCAAATTTTGCCTATTTGGCAGAACGTTTAGGACGTGAAATATCTGAAAGTGATGTTGAGCCTGGAACATGGTTCTTAGCGGAACGGGGAAAAGAACAATTAGCTATAAATTTTGTTAAAGCACAAGGTGTAATGGCAAAACTGAGAAGAGACTTGGCAGATTGGTGGTCAAGTGGGTTCGATCTGCTTCTTACTCCTACAACTGCACAGCCTCCTCCTCCTCTCGGTCAACTAGTGCCAAAAGAAGAAGATCCGATAAGGGCCTCTATAGAGTCGGTTCCCTACTCTGTTTTCACTTCGCCTTATAACACAACGGGTCAACCTGCTATCTCTCTTCCTATTGGTAGTTCCAACGGTTTACCTGTTGGCATTCAAATCGTGGGAGCCTATGGCAGGGAAGACCAAATTATTGCAGTCAGTTCACAACTTGAAGAAATGGTTCAATGGTCTAAGAACCGAGCACCATTTCACGCTTGACTTGTACTACGCGTCAAGAACCCTATAACTAGCTTGTCCGATGTCGACTACTGGAGGCTCTGTGGACCAGGGAAAGTTGACCCAATTTTCAGTATGTTTCCATACATACTCGCAATCAACAATTGAATGAGGTTTCTGGTACAGAACAGCTGATTTTACTTTAGCCACCTTTTCTGAAGCATGCTTATGAACCAAAGCGAGAGTGTTTCCGGTGTCAGCAACATCATCGACTATGAGAACTTTAGCTTTTCCTAAATCGACCCAATCAACATAAGGTGGCAGAACAACTGGAAGATCGAGATGTTCATCGACTCCCGTATAGTACTCAACATTCATCACATAAAGATTTTTTACTGCTAGTGCATATCCAAGAGAACCAGCTACCAACATTCCTCCGCGTACAATCGCCAAAATAATGTCTGGCTGATAATCGTCATCTGCAATTGTCTGGGCGAGTTCTCTAACTGCTTTTCCGTAAAGATCCCAATCCATCTCTTCGCGTTCGACCACAAATGCCTCCTGATTGTTGAACACAATAGCGCGCATCTTGTACTAATTCTAAATGACCATAAAATAACTATCCCGTCATTAGAACTAAACCGAACATCGTATAAAGAACCATTACCGCCAGCATCGGGTACTGACTACGCATAGCTTCTTTCAATTCAAATTTTTCTATTCCCCTGTCGTGAGAGACAAGCACCCCCACCAAGTGGCCACCAACAATTGAAAGAACTTGCACCCAACCAATAGCCCCTGCTGAGATTAAAGTCCAGTTGATCGCATCCGTAGAAGTTCCGAAAATGTCCCACCCTCTCCCAAATGGGTCTGAAATGAGAACTTTAAAAGCTTGACCTTCAAGGAGCAATAACGAGAAATAATGAGCGAGGTCGTAGCCAAAAAGTATTGGGATTAGAGATGCTCCAAACCTCTCGGAAAACTTTGGATCGCCTGTTGTCCTGCTACCCAGCTTGCCGGCTAAGTGATAAGCCACTCCAACTAGAGCAACTATCCATATGAGTCCGATTGTGTTAAATAATGTCAGTTCCCATTTAGTACGTCCAACAATAATCTCGCTCCAGAAACGAGTCCTTGAGAATCCATCGAAAGCAGTGCCTCCTAGAGCAGCAAGTACCACTGCGAGCTGCGATGGAGTCATCTCATAGTTTGAAACGCCTACAAAAGGAACTCGTATGTAGATTTTCTTAGGCTTTTGTGAATCAGTTCCCCTGACATTAAACGGAGAAAGCTCAGCTAAAGCACTAAAGAGAACATCAAATCCTTCAGCTTTTCGCGCTTGTGACCAACCCCATTTCCAAGCGATGGTCATCAACCCAATGGTATATATCGAAATCCACCATCCAAGAACTCTGGGGCTAGCTCCATCGTGATAAGCCAATTCAAACCAATGAAAAACACTTATGGGAAGTAGAGCTGACCAGCCGGAAGTCAACCATTTAGGAGCAGTTTCTTCTTCCCGCCCTTGAACTCGTATTCGGTCCACAAGATTCCCAAGTGTTTCCCATGGGCTTAGATTTTTCCAAATGTGACCGAATAGAGCAGAAGCAAATGCAATACCTATCCAAAAGATAACAAAAACCGTTATTGGAGCCAGATTTGCAACGGTGTTGTCTTGGCCGATAAAGCCCGCGACCACGACAACCAAGAAAAGAATTAAAGAAATATAACGAAAAACTATTTTAAACAAACTTGCTTTGATAAAAACATTGAATGCCGGCCGTCCTAAAGAAAGCTTTTTGAGTAAAGGCTTGTGCCAGAAGTAACCAAGCGCTGCAAATGAAAAAACCAACGCGACGGCGGCAGCCCATGCGACTTGCCATTCAGATAAAGGCAAGTCAAGGCGCCCTCCAACCCCGTGAGCGAATACAAATAACTCAGTCACGAGACTTGAAGTTCAAAAATTCTGAATCCCGCAGAATGCAATTCTGCTTCAAAAATTCCAGGAATCGTTGCTCTTACATTTATTTTTGCTGAGATATCAGGTCCAACATTTGCCATGTTGTCGTATACGTGAAGGTGCACTTCATCTTTTTGGTCGCTATAGACAGTTATCTCGACCACATCACCTTTTGAAACTTCAAAACGAGGCAGACCACCCTTGACTTTCCCACCCAATATCTCGACTTCAAATGAAGCATCGGGAACCTCGTCTACCTCATCAGTGTGGTGGACATGTTCACTATGATCATGTTCGCCGTGGTCATGCCCACTATGATCATGCTCGGTTTTGGTTTCCATATCTTTTAAGAGAACATCCTCAGAACTGTTGTTTTCACTTCCACAGGCTGAAATAAACAAGACTAATGAAGTGAAAAATGCTAAAAACCGAAATGTGGAGAATTTCATAACTTCCTGCTTTTCATCAATCATGCCAATCGAGCGCTGTTCTCATCGTTGTTTCAAAATCTTCAAAACTCATCGAGGTTTTAGTAGCATCAATCAATTCAGCATCTTGACCCACGAGTGTTCTAAATGGAGTGTTTGGATCAATGACAGCTCTAACAATCGCATCTGCGACTATCTGAGGATCGGTCTGAGGATCGGAAGGACCAACACCTTCACCGATTATCTCGTTACTAGGATTGTCGAGTTTTAATAAAGCTTCGCGAAATGCTGCAGCACGCTGCTGATGTGAAGAGCCTTCCCATGAGTCTGGTCTGACAATATTTTCAAAAAAACCTGTTGGAAATCTACCTGGTTCTATTACACATACTCGAATTCCCAAATGTGAAACTTCAAAATGCAAAGACTCGCTAATAGCTTCGAGAGCATGTTTTGAAGCCGCATAAGGACCACTATACGGAGGCGCTGAACGACCAGCGATGCTACTGACATTAACTATCACCCCACTACCTCTTTGTGTCCAAACTGGCAAAACGGTCCTAATCAGTCTTAGGGGTCCCAACAGATTGGTGTCTAGTTGCCTCCACATCAATTCGTCGTCTAGTTGTTCGATTGCTGCTTGAACTTCGAATCCTGCATTATTGACGATTGCCTCTATCTCTTTAGCGTCCGATAGACAATCTTCAATCATCGCTGGATCACATACATCTAATTGACGGATTTCTATTGGAAGTTCTTCTTGTTCTGAAACCTTGAGAAGATCATTACCTTTCGTTAAATCTCTCATAGTCGCGATTACTTTTTCACCGTTTCTTGCTAGAGCAATTGCAGCTAATTTCCCGAAACCAGTATTACTTCCTGTAATTAGAACACTCATACTTTGACTCTAGACCTAGCAATCAAAAACGGATTGTTATAAAGGTAAAAACCTTGACTTTTAAAATCAGTTTTTCTCTTGGGTTTTTTTTTGTTCATATAAATCCTTGCATCGAGGGCAGAGAGGGAAATTGTCTGGATTCCTATCTGGAACCCAGACCTTTCCGCATAAAGCAACTACTGGTTTGCCTGTCACTGCTGACTCGACTATGTCAGCCTTTCTCGCATAGTGAGAGAAGCGGTCATGGTCACCTTCATCTATTAAAATTTCACTTTCAGTCTTTTGATTTACATCTGTAGTGTTCATCAATACAAGTAACGCCTTCCTCATCATCGGGTTTATTTGATTTGTGCATGCTGACGTATCCAAGTGTGCATGGCGATACCAGATGCAACACCTGCATTAATTGACCTTGTTGAACCGTATTGAGAAATTGAGCAGACCATAGAGCAAGCATCCTGTGTCGTTAATGAAAGACCTGGACCTTCTTGACCGAATACCAGAACGCATTCTTTTGGTAAAGAAATAGTCTCTAAGGGAACTGATCCTGGCAGATTGTCTATGCCTATGAGTGGAATCTTCTGCGAGTCGGCCCATGCGAGCATGTCTTCAATTTTCGGATGATACGTGACGTGTTGATACCTGTCAGTGACCATTGCTCCACGTCTATTCCAACGTCGACGTCCAATTATGTGCACTCCTGCAGCCAGGAATGCGTTGGCATTTCTTACTACGGTTCCAATATTTAAATCATGATCCCAATTCTCGACAGCAACATGAAAAGAATGCCGCCTAGTATCCAAATCTTTGCTTATCGCCTCCACACTCCAATAACGGTAACTGTCAATCACATTTCGCTTGTCTCCTTGAGCCAGAAGTTCAGGATCCAAACGATCATCTTCGGGCCAAGGTTCGGGGTGTGGTCCAACCCCTATAGTTGCTTCTAGTTCCCTATCTAATTGGTTTTTGTCTTTCAATTTTTTTACTGTTCCTCAATCGCTTGGTTCACTAGAGCACGAAGATCCCAGCGCAACTTTATGTGCGTCCCTGAAGGAACCAGCTGGGTCAGAAAAATACAACTTATCTTCTCAGCTGGATCTACCCAGAAAGCAGTGCTGGCCATTCCTCCCCATGATGCCTCTCCTTCTTTAGCTTGGATGCGTCCTTTAACTGGATCTTGGACGACAGCAAAACCAAGTCCAAAACCCACACCATCAAAGAAACCCTTGTAGTAAAGCGGATCTCCAGCATCTGTCATATCAGCTTTGTCGGGAAGATGGTTTTCCATCATTTTTTTTAATGTCTGAGAATCGAGAATACGCTTTCCGTCAAGCTCTCCCTCATTAATCAACATACTGCAGAATCGGTTGTAATCATGCATGGTCGAGAGCAAGCCTCCACCGCCACTTTGCCACCTTGAAGTACGGTAACTGCTTTCTTCAGGCTTCTCTAAGAGTAACGGAGATAGTGTTCCTTCTTCTGGCATATAACAAGCAGCTAAGCGTCCGATTTTTTCATCAGATATCTGGAATGATGTATCCACCATTCCCAAAGGTTCCAAAATCCTTTCTGCTAAAGCTTCATAAAGAGAGCGCTCTTCAATTACCTCTATTACTCTGCCCAATACATCCGTCGCCATGGAATACGACCACCTGGTTCCTGGCTGGTGCCTTAAAGGAAACTGAGCGAGAAAGTCAGTAAGTTCCTCCAAGCTTAATTTTTCACGAGCTTTGTCTATTTCTGCTTTTCTGTACATTTCGTCAACAGGATGCTGGTTGGTGAACCAGTAAGAAAGACCTGCTGTGTGTGTCAACAAGTCTGAGATATTTATTGGTCTTTCCACAGGTACTGTTTCAGGTTTGTCAGCTGTCCCTCCAGAAAAAACTTCAGTTTTTTCAAATGCAGACACGAAAGCGCTAAGCGGATCTTGTAAACGCAATTTACCTTCTTCAACCAGTTGCATTATCGCAACAGAGACAATTGGTTTCGTCATTGAAAAAATTCGCCAAATGGTGTCGGACCCTACAGTTTTTTCTGCCTCTCTGTCAGCAAAACCAAAACTTTCCCTTAAAGCCACTTTCCCATAGCGGGCAACAAGAACATCGGTCCCAACCATGAAACCGTCATCTACATAACTTTTTGCATAATCAGCTACACGTCTTAAACGTTCGTTATTTAGACCCAGCGTTGAAGGTTCAACTAGGTCTAGCTCTCCCGACATGTTTTATGAGTCTGAGTTGACTATCTCGTCGTCGCTTGGCACTTCCATACCATCAGTATAAAAAAGATAAAGATCTGAAATTGTTTCGATCAACTCATCCGTCGAGAGATCGACAGCATCAGATTCCACAGTGATCATGTTGGAATTTATATGAACTCCCAAAATCCCACCTAGAGAAAAGATCCTTCTCGCTAACTCATCTGATGGTGTATTACCTAGAATCTCCTCATCATTTCGAAATCTTTCATGATCCATTCCCGTCAAACATCTGTTGACTTCAAAACGAAATATCCCAGGTTTGGAAGAAGGTGTGAAAACTACATTTATTGGCTGACCCATAATCACGAAGGTTACCTAGATTGAGCATGGAGTACATTTTTTTCGTCAATAAATACTAAATACTGGAAGCCATCGTTTTAAGTCTGTTTACAACCAGGGCAAGCAAAATAAATACAATCGCCATGAAAACGTGAACAATTTTAAAACCTGTTTGATGATCGGCAACAACTATCCCAACAGTTCTTACGATCCAAAAAGTTACGGTCCAAATACAAAATCCTGGGATGAGACGAGATTTTTTTAGATTTCTGTCTCTCCAACTACCTACCAGAATCCTTATGACAGCTACAGCACCTAGAAGAAATATCAGTGCTACAGATAAGCGCCAGATCCTTTCACCGTTTGAAATTTCATCATCTTCGAAGAGATTGTAAATCCTCGTGATCCAAACCAAAAGCGTTAAAAATGCAAAAACCCATAGAGAGGTAACCAAGCGATTCATAGCAAAAAGTTAACCAAATGTCTTCAGAATCGACTACTAAAGTTCAAAAATATTCGTTTGAGCTTCAGGTTTTGTTATATAAGGAGCTCCTACAGGCGGTAAATCCTTCATAAAAGCCCAACTCCTTCGATGAAAAAAAGTAGCACCTTTTTTTGCAAGAGCTAAGCGGTGTTTAGGGCTTGGATATCCTTTATTCTGAGGGAATTCATAATCTGGGTATAGTTCGCCTGCGTCTTTCATTATTCGATCACGAGTGACTTTCGCCATTATCGAAGCGGCAGCAATAGAAAGACTTATCTGATCGCCTCGGATAATCGTCTCTGCACTTCCATCTCCTATGAAATCCCATGAGCCATCAAGTAGAACTCGATCGGGTTTTTTTGTTAATCCATCTATAGCTCGTCTTGCTGCGACTCTCTGCGATTCGGACATACCAAGTTCATCACATTCTTCATTACTGGCGTGTCCCAAGGCCCAATCTTCTGACCATTCGCTTATACGGTCAAATAATCTCTCGCGTTCGGTTTCATTAAGCATCTTTGAATCTCGAACTCCATTAATCCGGCGATGACGGTTCGGTACTAATGCAACGACTGTGAGTGGTCCAGCCCATGCGCCTTTACCAACTTCATCGAGACCAGCGATAGTTTCGTATCCGGCCTCCCAATAAGAGCGTTCTATACGCAAACTTGGCGACTTGCCTCTAAGAGATCTACGCATCTTTTCCTAAAATCCAAATTGTTTTAAAACTGTAAAATACCTTACGGGATTAATAAGAAGATAACTTTCATATAATCCAACGAATGAATGAAACGATTGCCGTCTTAATACCCATTAAATCTTTTAATGAGGCGAAAGAAAGACTTTCAGAAAAACTCAATAAAGCTGAACGATCTGTTCTCATGAAAAAAATGGCAGAGAACGTAATCAATTCATCTGAGCCTCTGCCTGTTTGGGTGGTTTGTGATGATGACGAAGTTGCCTTATGGGCTGAATCGAAAAATGTTTCTGTAATCAGAACGGGGGAAACGGGATTAAACGCTGCAGTGAAGGTTGGTGTTGAAACATTAGAAAAAAATGGGTTTTCGAAAGTAATCATCGCCCACGCCGATCTTCCGAATGCAGAAAACTTACAACGGTGTGCCGAATTCGAAGGAGTTACAATTGTTCAGGACCATAAAGGAGATGGAACTCCGGTTTTGGTTATACCCACTCATAAAGGTTTTCGCTTCTCTTACGGACCCGGATCGTTCTCTTCACATACATTGGAGGCTGAAAGATTGAACCTTCCGCATCGTCAATTATTTGACCCCAAACTTAGTTTTGATGTTGATGAACCAGAGGATTTGAACTTCATTCACGACTAGCAGAAACTAAGAATCCAGTAACTTTTCTATAAGTTCTTTGAGCTCTAGGGGCTTGTCACCTTGGATGCTATGACCGGCACCTTCTACCGTTTTAACAACTATTTTCTTTTGAAAACTTTTCATCTTTTTAATATCTTCATCTCCTACAACACTCCAAGCGCCTCCTAACCATAAATGGATAGGAGAAGTTATCTCTGCAACCTTGTTCCACAATTCTGAAAAATCAATTGATTCTTCAGAGTTCTCGTCTTTCCACGCTCTCCCTACGTCATACCTCCACGCCCATTTCCCATCTTCCACCTCATGGGAATTATGCAAAACGCCGCGTCTTAACGAAGCTTCCGACCTTGTAGGGTTGTGTTCAATTGTTCTGTTCAAAATCTCTTCAAAACTTTCAAACACTTCAGGTCCTGAAACAAAATTAATAATCGGTTCAGCCTTAGCTCGATCAGTGCCTGGTGTTACATCGATAATTCCTAGTCTTTTCACGAGTTGTGGATAATCAGCTGCCAAACACAAAGCAGTCAATCCGCCTAATGACATTCCTACAACAGCTTCCGCTTCCGGAGCCCAGTGCTCTATTGCTTCAGCTATTTGATCTGCAAGGACAAACGGTGTGTAGTCACACTTTGGCCGCCAATCCGAATGACCATGACCGGGAAGGTCAATTGCTAAAAGCGGAAGATCAAGTGCCAAAGCCACCGTGTCCCAAGTGTGTGCATTTTGTGCTCCGCCGTGGATGAGAATCAACTGAGGTGCTTCTTCTCCCCAAATTATTCCACTAATAGAAAAACCTTCAGAGCTCTCGATGAACTTTCTCTGAACTTGTGGCTGCCCTCGCCATGGAATACCCACCTCATCGGCATTTTCCCTGAGCATTGAAAATTCTTCGTACTTTGCCAATTTATAAATCCTTATTTATCTCTCCATATTTCTAACACCCCAAAATTGATTTGCATATTTGTTGACGAGACAAGCATCGCTATTTGAAATACGATCTGATTGTGGCCGCTAATGAAAGAATTCAAATTAATCTACTCGATGGAGAGTTTTACGTTAATTCCCCTTATGAGACCTTTGCCTGGATGCGGGAAAACGAACCTATTTATTGGGATGATACAAATAAACTATGGGGCATTTCCCGTTACGACGACATCGTCGCTATTGAAAGAGACAAGAACAGATTCATTTCTTCAGATACCACCAAGGGAGGTTATAGACCAAATATTCCTGCTGACCAGTCAATAATTGGTCTTGACGATCCAGACCATGTTGTGCGAAGAAATTTAGTATCACGGCGCTTTACCCCAAAAGCTGTACTCACCTGGGAAGACCACATTAGAGAAACAGTCGTTGATCTATTAGACGCGGTTGCTGATTCAGACAAGGTTGAAGTTATTTCACAACTGGCTGCTCCACTTCCTGCTCAGATGATTGGTCTTTTTCTTGGTTTCCCGGATGAAATGTGGCCCAAGCTTGCTGAATGGTCTGAAAAATCTATTGCGTTGGGCGGCGGTCCTGAATATATGAATGATGAAGGTATCACTGCAGTCTTTGAATTCGCAGGAGCTTGTAGTCATCTCTATGAAAGTAAAAAAGAGTGCCCAGCCGATGATGTCATGTCTCAATGGATAGACACAGAACGAGAAGGTTTGGGCAGCCTCCCCTTCAGTCTGGATCAGATAATTTCTGATTGTCTTCTGCTACTCGATGGAGGAGCGGAAACAACACGAACAGTAATAGCGAGAACCCTGGTTGAGCTGGCTAAAGATGAAGACATCTGGAATGATCTTAAACAGTCGAGTGATCTTTCAACTGCCGTTGAAGAGTTCATCCGCTTTGTTACCCCTATACACAACATGTGCAGAGTCGCAACTGAGAATGTCCAAATAGACGGTGTAACAATCAAAGAAGGTGATCAGGTTGTCCTAATGTATTCATCCGCTAATCGGGATCCGAGTCATTTTGATGATCCTGAAATCCTCAAAGTTAACAGAACCCCGAACCATCATTTGTCTTTTGGGCATGGAACCCACTTTTGCCTAGGTGCCTCTCTGGCAAGGCTAGAGATAAAGATTTTTTTCGAGGAATTTTTGAACCGGTTCAAGCACTTGTCACTTGATATGAGTGAACCACCAGTCGAAATGCCAAATTCTTTTGTATATGGTCTCAAGGAAGCTCATATCTTCCTTGAAAAAGTTTGAAATTTGTAAATTAACTTTCAGCTTCTTCTGTTTCAAGCAAGTCCACAAAACCTTTGAAACCATCCGCTCTTCTTAAAGATCGATCTATATAGAAAATGGCTATAAGACTGGCAACAAATCCCGCAGGGAAACCAACTAAAGTCCTGATGACCACATATCCGTCTACAGATGTCTGCCTATACAACCAGACATCCCAGACGGAAGTCAGAATCTGATAAAAACCTAAAGCTACTGTCATCTGTGCCATAACTCTGGAAAATACCTTGTGCTTAATGGTCTCCGATTTGAATGGTAAAACCATGGGAAGCACCTGACTCAAAAAGGAGCGTCTAAGGATGACTGTCCCTATGAGACCTAATCCGATTGCTGCCTTCGTGGCGATTCCAATACCAAAATACACGTCCTCTGAATCTGTGATTATTCCTATTACACCTCTTACTAACAAATAAATAATCAATAAAGGTAAAAACTTGCCTATTGCCTCTCCTCTACGACCGCGTCGCACTGTCGCCTGAACTCCCCATACAGTTGCTCCTGCGACTGCCCAGCCAAGACCAGCAAAACGATTCAATAAAAGAAAGATCGCTACAGGGGCGACGGAATCAATTAGCCTCCGGTAACTAGCGGCATCTCCTCCTATATGTGTATTCAAAATTCAAATCCTCTTTATTTCTGATTTTGAAATATTCAGTTTTGTGACAAATAACATTCTATTGACCCCTTTTTGGCAACCAAGTCCAACCCAAGGCTGGCCACGTATAGGAAGCTTCATAGTTGTCATCATTTGGAAATAATGGAAGAGCCTTTGATTCATCAACTATTCGAATATTTTCCGGGAACAACTTCGAATCAAGCGCGGTGAATACTTCATCTGAATTTTCATAGGATTCCAACTGTCGCAATGTTGCAAGTGTGGGACTTATCATTGTCATTTCTCCCAGCTCCCATTTTTTTAGAGCTTCTGATGGAGCAATCCAAAAAGCTTCAACAGCTTCCTTCCCGTCAACTTGCGGAGTCACTGATGTAAATGGCTGGGCTACAAAAAAATAGGTGTCATACCGTCTAGTCCCTCCCATCGGTGTAACCCATCTACTTATAGGTTCAATGTCTGACAAGTCTAAAGAAATTTCCCTCTGCGAAATTACGTCTGAAAAATTTTCACTTCCACCTTCTATTAATTCCCTGTCTTCCAGCAACTCAATTTCATGGGTACCTACAAGCACACCAACTTCTTCGATAGTTTCTCGAATCGCGGCAATCCAGAAAGATCTTGCATCGTCTGTACGTAACTGAGTTTTAGCTTCTTCCTTCGTTAAACCTACGACTAGATCATCCCAAATGTGATTTTTGTCGTCTTCTTCAATTGCTCCGCCTGGAAAAATTGTATGGTCAGCCACAAAACCAGAAGAGTTATTTCTCAAAAGCATCAGAACCTGCAAATCAGGACGGTCGTCTATAAGAATCATGGTCGATGCAGGAAGTATTGGGACAGTATCAGTTTCTATTTTGTCTCTCGGAATCCAAGGGTCTAAACCATTCATCTATTTGACACTACTTGCACTTATCTGAAGAAA
>CEUS01169653.1_pt1 | contig 14386 bp, 12 predicted proteins | sample 427031 | NCBI WGS metagenome assembly CEUS01 (sample SAMEA2622837, study PRJEB7988) | marine metagenome | biome: marine biome (ENVO:00000447); feature: marine epipelagic mixed layer (ENVO:xxxxxxxxx); material: "saline water (ENVO:00002010), including plankton (ENVO:xxxxxxxx)" | depth 140 m | reverse complement strand
TGAAACTTGGTCTAGCAGGTCTCCCTGTACCAAAGTGATTTTGTTTTGTATATTGCGAAGTCGGTCGAGGTTGATAACACTGGTGCGTCTTACCATTCCTATTACTTCGTACCCTTTATCCAGCAGTGTTTCAGCTAAATAAGAACCGTCTTGTCCTGTTATTCCAGTAATGAGAGCTTTTGGCATTGTATTAATTGGTGACCTTTCTCACCGAGTCTCTTTCCATGTTTTCAGATTTTAGTTTGTTTCTTTCAAAATTTAGCAAATCAGACAATGTCTCTTGAAGAGTGATTTCAGGTTCCCAGCCAGTGATTTTTTTGAAGCTAGTACAATCTGCTATGAGTGGTGGCGTACTAGAAGAACGAACACGTTTACTATCAACCTTTATTGTTACTTTAGTATTTGAAAGACCAATCAGTGTTTCGAGCAGTTCTTTAATAGAATACATGTTTCCACTAGCTATATTGTATGCTGATCCAGATTCGCCATATTCCATTGTTAGGGCATATGCCTTTACCATGTCACGAACATCAGTGAAATCTCTGCGATCAGAAAGGTTGCCAACCAATATTGTGGGCGGTTGTTGACCAAGTTCAATTCTAGCAAGTTGTCTGGCGAATGCGGTAGCTACAAACTGGTCGCTTTGTCTCGGCCCAATATGATTTAATGGCCGTACACGAATTATATCTAATCCATGTCCTAAAAAATAGGCTTGAGCCAACAGGTCTTCTGCGGCCTTGCTTGCACTATAAGGACTGTTTGGTCTAAAACATGAATCTTCCTTGATTGGCATATTGTTAGGGCTTACTTTACCGTAAACCTCCATTGATGTGACTACAAGCATTCTACATTTAATTTTAAGTTTCCAGATGGCATCCAGTATGTTCAAAGCGGCGTATACGTTGGCATCATAGTTGTTTTTGGGTTCTTCCCAACTAGTGTGTACTGCTGCCTGTCCTGCCAAGTGATAGATGTAGTCCGGTTTTGTTCTTTCAATAAAGTCCATTGTATCGTGTGGGTTTGTAAGGTCTATACAATGGTAGTTGAATGGAGTTTTGGACCGCAATATTGGTGCTAGTGATTGTCCACAACCCCAAATTGTCTGATCGGTATTGTTTAGGAGATATTCGGCTAGGTGACTGCCAGCAAAGCCTCCGGCTCCGGTTATTATTGCTTGCAAATCCAGTCTCTCCAGATTAACATTTGAACTGTCATACAAGACAGTTGCTCGACCGAGATTATACCTTGTTTCCATACCATTTGTTAGTTTGACAATGCTAGACTAGCTAAGTATAATTTGCGCGTACGCTAGGCTTGTATGAAGACTGGCTTATTAAATAAGCTTTGTAAAATTACATATGCATGATTTATTTTGTTGCTATGCATAGAGGTGCCTCGAGATTATAAGTTTCAGAAATTCCCATAGAGAGATTATTTGAACAGTGCCTGAAGATAATAAAGATACCATTGCTGACCCTAAGACAATTGGTGAAATTGAAAGTAAAATGCGTCTAGAAGGTGTTGTAAAGAGCACGGAGATTTTTGGCGTGCTTGTGGACGTTGGGGTTGACCATGATGGATTATTGCATATATCTGAGATTAAGAAATATAACGATGGGGTTAATAAACAAGATTTAGATGTTGGCCAGAAAATTACTGTTTGGGTGAAGAAAACAGATGAAGGCACGGGTCAGATATCTTTAACACTTAAAGAACCACTTGCGTTAGAATGGAATGATCTGAAGTCAGGTGAGACATATATAGGCAATGTCACCAGATTGGAGAGGTTTGGAGCATTTGTTGATATTGGCGCGGAACGTCCTGGTTTAGTACATGTTCGTGAGATTACCACGGGGCGTTTGGAGCATCCCGAAGAGATTTTATCAATTGGGGAGGAAGTAGAAGTCCAGCTGGTTGGAATCAATAGGAAGAAGCGGCAAATTAATCTTAGTATGCGTACTCTGGAGCAGCAATTTATGGACAGTGAAGGTGATGATGATCCTGTTCCAACTGCAATGGAGCTAGCATTGCGTGCCGCAATGGAACCCGAAGCTGAAGAAAAACAAGACAAACCACAAAGAAACAAGAAGGAATCAAGTGGCACACAAGAGGACATTTTGCGTCGAACCCTAGAGGGACGTCCAAACGACTAACTAATATATTGTTAAGGTATGCTTAAAAAATTTTGTGTTATTGCAGCTAACGTAGTCGAAATATAGACGTAAAAAATATAGTAGATACAAGTATTGCAGAAACTACACACCAGACACAAATTTCCTCTATTATGACAACTGCTACGTAAGTTAGCCACATAGAGTAGATGAATCCAAATAGAGATACACCAAAAACTGCTAGTCGCAATATCTCCCGTAAATGCTGATTAAAACGCTCCAATAGGGTGATCCCGCCAATCAGCAGGTACATAGCTAGACCTAAAGCGGCAATAGGTATACCGGATATAGTAGAGTAACTGCTTGCATTTACTACGTCACATTTGCCTGCTCCTAGACAAAGAGCGTTCATACCAACTAATTTGGTCCAAGTTAGGTAAAAAGCGTCTAATGATCCGAGAAGCACCAAGAGATATATGAGCCAAGTTGTTCTTTCACCATTCCTTTTGCGTACAATTTTTCGAAGGTTATTTTTCATAAGATTGCTCAGATGAAAGTGTAGCATAAGGGTACTTTTGTGTTATTAAAGATCTTATACTGGCCGCTATAGCGACACTTCCCGCCACTACTATTATCCCGTCATTTCCAGCCAATTTTGAAGCATCATTAAGTGCACTTTCAGTATTGCTAGCTAAGGTAGTAGCACATCCATAATCTGCAGCTATAGTTTCTAGTTGTTCAGGCATCATTGACCGTGGCATGCAAGTTGAGGTTAGGACTGTGTGACTACAATATGGCAGAAGCTCAGCAAACATGCCTGTAATATCCTTGTCACTCATTGCACCAAAAACCAACACCCTATTATGTTCAGGAAACAAATCGTCTAGTACTTTAGTCAATTGTAATACTGAAGCTCGATTATGTGCTGAATCAACAAGTATAGGTGGTGTTGTTTGAAGGACTTCACAGCGTGCAGGCCAATTCACTCGATCCAGACCTTTTTTTATAGCGCTTTTAGGTATATTCCAACCCTGTTGACAGAGCTGCTCTATTATGGACATAACTACAGTTACATTTTCAATTTGATGTTTGCCTAACAATGGAATTCTTTGTCTGACCTTGTTTTGTTTATTGCCAACCCGCCAAATCGAGAAAAGCTGGCCTGATAAGTTGCTGGTAATCTGTTTCCATTCCCACTCTTTTGTTGTTTCAATGAAAGGAGCGTTTAGTGCGGATGCATGTTGATTGAGAACAGTTAGGGCTGAATCTAATTGAGGTCCAGATACAATTGGTACTCCTGATTTGATTATTCCAGCCTTCTCAGCAGCAATGTCCATGATTGTATTTCCTAATATATCCATGTGATCATAACTTATTGTTGTGATTGCACATACCTTTGGTGTTACAACGTTTGTTGCATCTAATCTGCCTCCTAAGCCTACTTCGAGAATTGCTATATCAACATTCTGGCGAGCAAAATATTCCATTGCTAATATTGTCATGATTTCAAAATAAGTAATGTTTGCTGCAGATTCGATTGCAGGTCGTAGATCATACAGCAACTTGGCAAAAGATTGCTTGCTAATAATCTCGCCGTTAACTTGTATACGTTCTCGCAGATCTTGTAAATGTGGTGACGTAAACAGTCCTGTCACATGACAAGTGGATCTAATCACTGATTCGGTCATGGCAGCTACGGAACCTTTACCTTTAGTGCCTGCTATATGTACACTAGGGTATTGTAAATGTGGAGAACCAATTACCTTAAGAAGGTCTTGGACACGACGTAGGTTGAATTTTTCAGGTGCATAAGCAGTAGCAGGTTTGATTTCAAAGTTTATATATTTGTTTAGGTAATTGATCGCGGAATGATAGTTCATTAGGTTGATTTGTTTGATGCAGAATGTGAGTATTGCTTAACGAGTCCAGGATTAGACACACTCTCAATTAATTGTTGAACTGTTTTGCCAGTACGTGGATGTATCCAGTTTGGGACGATATCAATCAATGGTTTTAGCACAAAGAGACGCTCATGCATTCTTGGGTGTGGTGTTATCAAATTCTCTAAGTTTAAGATTTGCGAGTTGTAATCTATGATGTCAACATCAATAACGCGAGGCCCAAAACGTACTGAGGGTTTTCTTCCCAATTCAGTTTCTAAAGTTTTGATTGACACTAGTAGATTTGTTGGTGAAAGCGTGGTGTTGGCTCTAACCAACAAGTTTAGAAAATCAGGTTGTTGAGTTACATATAGTGGTTGAGTTTCGTATGTTGGCGATATTGTTTGCACCATTATTTCTGGTGTCAAAGCTTCTATAGCAGAGTTTAAATTATTGAAACGGTCGCCCAAATTAGAGCCTAACCCTAGGAGTATAGGAAACACAATAGTCTAGTCTTCAACAACAATTACAGGCTCGGTGTAATGGCGCACTTTATTCTGGTGATACTTCTCTGTGATGGTTTCGTTTAGCCATTTATTCTTTTGATTTAAGGACTTATTAGAGAACAGAATATTTAGCGGAATATTTATACCTATTACGCGGTTTGTAATCAAGAAGCGTGTTACACCAGCTGGCAACAATTTGTAGTTTATTGCTGAATCAAGAATTTCTTGAATTGTAAACGGAGGAAATTTAATTAAAGCGGAAAAATGCTGAAAATTGTTTTGTATAATTTCAACATTTGAATCAAGAGTACGAATGACATTAGTTAGTTTAGTATAGGCATTTACAGCGTTAGACAAATCTAAGTGTTTGTGAGAGTTTTTCTGAAATGTTTGCACTATATACATTTTTTTGTCACTGTCTACTATGGTAAATAGTGTTTTGTGGGAATTTGTGTTTGGTTCTACCGTATCACCATGTAAAATCCGTAACTTCCCACCGGGAATATGTTGTATACAAGCAAACAAACTATCCAGATCGATATTGCATATAATGTGGTTCCATGTTGGAATGGTTGTACCTAGAGAATCTTGTTTTACTAACTGCACTACGATATGTTGATAATCTAGCTTCTTAAGTGCACTTGCCCTTGTAGCTCCATCTAATAATACGTATTTATCCTTCCATTCAGTAGCTACTGGAGGATTTCTGAGGATATTTGCTTTTTGCAAAGAGTCAGATAATTTTGCCACACGTTTATTATCATAGTGCTCGTGAGGCAGTACCTGATTTAGGTCAAGTACGCGAAGTTTAAACTGATTCATGTCCATAGACTTAACAGCCATTTTGTTATATGTAGAAAAGTGCTAATTGTCATATGTAACCTAAATCTTATCTAAATAGAAAGTGTTGAAGTACTTCTGACCCAAACGTTACCATACTTTCACTCAAAAATGAAGATTCCCCATTCATTCATGGCATAAGTAAATCGAGTGATATAATCGTTGATATGCTAACCAAACCAAGTTTTCGCGTTGGTGGTGTTCCTGTTTACGGTGATCTTATACTATCACCTATGGCAGGATTCTCTGACCTGCCATACAGATCTATTTGTAGGTCATTGGGCTCGGCAATGAGCTACACAGAATTTGTGAACGTAGATGAGTTAAATAAGGGGCGGAATGGTAGTCCAAGGGCCAGACAGAAGTTGTGCTATATCTCCAATGAGCGTCCGGTTGTATTTCAAATTTATGGTCATGATGTCGAACGTATAGTATCTGTAGCACAGTGGCTTCAGGATTTAGGACCAGATATTATCGATATTAATATGGGGTGTTATGTAAAGAAGATCGCTGAACGAGGAGCTGGAGCGGGCATGCTTCGGAACCCGGATATGATTGCACGCTTGATGGACAAGCTAACAAATGTTTTGGATATACCTGTCAGCGCAAAGATAAGGTTAGGTTGGGATGATGACAATCGTAACTATATGGATGTTGCTCGTGCGTTACATGATCATGGCGCTAGCTTGGTTGCTGTTCATGGCCGCACTAAATCTCAAGCATATTCTGGACGTGCTGATTGGGATGCAATTGCTGAAATCAAGCAGGCTTTGTCAGTGCCTGTTGTTGGTAACGGTGATGTTCGTACAGTTGCTGACATAGAAAGTATCAAAACTCATACGGGATGTGATGCTGTAATGATAGGACGTGCAGTTATTGGTAATCCATGGATTCTGCAGCGTAGAGATCGACAGGAAGTCACATTATCAGATCGATTGGATTTGATTCGCAAGCATTTAGCACTAAATATAGACTTCTATGGAGTAGAAAAAGGACTAATTTTGTTCAGAAAACATGTTGCACGTTACATTGAGGATACACCAGCAGGTGTGCGTAAGATACGAGTTCCTTTACTGACTTGCGATCGGGTCTCCGATTTCGAGGACTTGCTATGCAGTTTGGTTAGTGAAACCAATGAGACAGTTGGATTGGCGATGTAAGAATTTGGCTGTTAGATATTAATGTGATGAAGCAATACTAGAACAATATACTGGCAAGTTCATCGCGGTACTCTCGTGTCAATGGGTCTTCTTCGCCTAATAACGCAAACACTGCAAGAATCACTAGTTTAGGTTCACCTTGTCTAAAGTTTTTGTCACAACGAAGAACTTCTAATAGTCCGTCCATAGCAGCGGCATGTTGTCCGCGAGCAAGAAGTTTTGCGGCTTGACCATATTGTACTTGTATAGTGTTCGCGTCTTCTGTGTTTTTCTTAGTATCCCCCTCCACCTCAGCAAGTAATTGGGCTAATGGCTTTAATTGTTGAGCGGCTACAATCTCCGATCCAGCAGGAAAGTCATTAATGAAAGCAATAGCTTCATTGCCTTTACCTTGTGCTATGAGAGCTCGTACTAATCCGAGCGTGGCAACCGAGTTATGAGGCTGAGCATCTAAAACTATACGTAATTGCTCTTCAGCTTGTTCCCACTGACGTATAGCCAGAAGGCTTGTAGCCTCAGCAACGATGGTGTCAGTTTCACTAGGTGCTACTTTTTGGATGAATTCACGCACCGTCCGTTCGGGTGCTAATCCATTGAATTCGGCTACAATTTCTCCGTTTCTATAAGCTTTTACAGATGGAATGCCTTGTACGCCAAACCTTACTGCGAGGCCAGGATTTTCATCTACGTTAACTTTGGCAAGCAGGAAGGAGCCAGCACATTCCTGAGCGAGCATTTCAAGTATTGGTCCAAGAGTTTTACATGGTCCGCACCAAGGTGCCCAAAAATCAACAACTATAGGTATTTCGTAAGAGCGGCTTACCACGTCATGCTCGAAGGTTGTTTCGGCAGTGTCAAATATAAATTCGGAAAATGACATGAGTATATTCCTGTATTCGACCGTAATTGTACCATTGCCTTCATAGGCAGTCTGCTGTAGGATTGAATTCTTAGCAAACGTTAATATTGGATTGCAAAGATGGTCAAAACTAACTATTACGCAGCTATAATTCATATTGATTATGAATGCAAGAAAAATACAAATCTAGATATATGAGAATACTTGTAACAGGAGCAGCTGGATTTATCGGATCACAGTTATCTGAACACTTGGCTTTAATTGGCCATGATGTAATTGGTATAGATTGTCTTGTAGATAACTACGCGCGTGAATTAAAAAAGAGAAATATTAGATCGATCCGTGAGCAAGGTTGCGAATTTGTTTTATGTAATCTAGCAGAAGACTCTCTGAGTGATGTTTTACATGACGTTAATGCTGTATTCCATTGTGCTGCTCAGCCAGGACTATCTAGTGTGGCTAGTTTGGATGATTATATTCGTAATAATATTATTGCTACACATCGTTTAGTGGATGCGATAATCGATACTAACACGGTTCAGGGTGGGTTAATATATATATCCACCTCGTCAGTATATGGAGCGAAAGCTATAGGAAACGAAAATGCAGAAACCAAACCAACTTCATACTATGGGGTTACTAAGCTTGCAGCTGAACATCTCGTCATGGCTGCTAGTCGTCAAGGCAAGATAGATGCATGCTCGTTGCGATTGTTTTCTGTGTATGGTCCTCGCGAGCGCCCGGAAAAATTATATCCTCGCCTTATTGAATGTATCTTGCATGACAAAGAATTCACGCTGTTTGATGGTAGCTATGATCATTACAGGAGTTACACTTATGTTGCAGACGCAGTGGCTGGTATGGTGTTAGCTTTAGAGAATATGAGTAGTTGTAACAACGAGATATTTAACATTGGTTCTGATATTTCTATAACTACCAGAGAAGGTATAAGTATTATTGAGAATATTCTGGGTCGCCAAGCTAAAATTAGCATTATCCCAAAACGTTCCGGTGATCAATTGGAGACTCGTGCTGATATAGAAAAAGCACGTACCATACTTGGGTATAAGCCCACAACTTCGGTTTTGGATGGTCTAGCGCAAGAGGTAAATTGGTTCCGAGACAACAATATATATGACGACACCAGATAGTGTGGTTGTACAGCTTTTAATCCTGGAAGAAATTTGTACGTTGAAATACTACCTAATGTTCCTAAGATAACTAACACCTATCATTACAAGGTGTCTGATGAGCTGCGCGATCAGATTTCTTTCGGACTCCTCGTTGTCGTTCCATTTGGCAAGAAGCTTGTGCAGGGAATAGTATTGTCTTTGGACACCACTCCGCCTATTGATGTGACCAATTATAAATATGTGGAATCTATACTTGATCCATATCCAGTATTAACTAAAGCTCAATTGGATTTAGCATACTGGTTGTCAGAAAAATATTATACGAATCTCGTTGATTGCGTTGTAATGATGTTGCCACAGGGATTAAGTCAACGGGTCAACTATATTTATGAATTGGCAGATGAAAGGTTGTCTCTGCACACAGAGTATCAGAAACAAATAACAACTTTACTTAAAGAGCAAGGACCTTTACAGGGAAGGCGGTTAGGAAAGATACTGAAGATTCGTAATTGGAAGCCAGTGATTGAGCGTTTGGTGTCTAGGGGGATTGTCAATAAGACCGCAGTGCTTGCATCTCCTAATGTTAAACCAAAGACCACGACTATAGTACGCTTGATTACTAGTATTACTTATTACGAATTATCTGAAAAGAAACTTAGCAATCGTTCGCAAGCGGCTCACAATAGACGTGCCGATGTGTTGAGGTTTTTGTTTAGCAATAATTTAGCTGTTGACAAAAGTGTTATCTATTCTGAAACTGGAGCTAATATTTCTGACCTTAGGAGTTTGGTGAAGCAGGGATATGTGATTCTAGAAAAGATAGAGACGATTCGAAACTCTTTGTCTGCACTAAATGTAGAGGTTACCAAACCGCCTAAATTAGTAGACGCTCAAGATGATGCTTGGCATATTATGAATAAAGCTTTTCTAGAATCAAACCCAAGGCCTTTTTTGCTGCACGGTGTGACTGGTTCAGGGAAAACTGAGATGTACATGCGTGCTGTATCCGAAGTATTGAAACAAGGCAAAACGGCTATTGTGTTAGTCCCGGAAATAGCTCTTACCCCTCAAACGGTGCGTCGTTTTCTAGAACGCTTTTCACACCGTGTTGGATTGATTCACAGCAAGCTGTCTATTGGGGAGAAATATGATACCTGGCGCAGGTGTCGGTCTGGAGACTTAGATGTTGTGGTTGGTGCACGGTCTGCTCTGTTTACACCTCTGCCAAATATCGGTCTTGTGGTTGTTGATGAAGAGCATGAAGAAGCTTATCGACAGGATGCGCCAGTACATCCCCCTTATTACAATGCTAGAGATGCTGCTGTGGAATATGCGCGTCAGTTGGGAGCAGTATGCATACTGGGAAGTGCTACACCGGATATAGTGAGTATGACATTTGCCAATAAGCAAAAATTTGTCAAGATAAGTTTGCCCGATAGAATAATGGGTCATAGTGAAACACTAGGATTTCAGGACAGCAGTTTAGACAAAATATGTGAACAAGAGCCGCTTGATTTCAGTAAATCTGAGACTCAGTACATTAAGTTACCTGATGTCGAGATTGTAGACATGCGACACGAGCTACGAGCTGGTAATAGGTCGATGTTTAGCCGTATCTTGAAGGAATCGTTATCTAAAGTGCTTGAATCTCAGGAGCAAGCTATCCTTTTCATTAATAGAAGAGGGCATGCATCTTATGTGTTTTGTCGTGATTGTGGTCATACTTTGGAGTGTCCGCGTTGCAGCATACCTTTTACGTATCATAGTACTCAAGACAAGCTAGTTTGTCATCAATGTAATTTGCAACATAATTCGAAAGCTTTGTGTCCAAGCTGTGGTAGTACTCGTATTAAGCACTTTGGTGTCGGCACTGAATCTGTAGAAGAGGAAGTGAAGTACTATTTTCCGAATGCGCGGACAGTGAGATGGGATAGAGATGTTACAAAAACGGCAGGGTCGCATGATAAGATATTGAACAGATTTGTTGATAGGAAGGCCGATGTATTAATTGGCACTCAGATGATAGCAAAGGGGTTGGATTTACCACAGGTCACACTTGTAGGTGCTGTATCGTGTGATGTTGGATTAACACTTCCGGATTACCGAGCAGCCGAAAGGACTTTTCAAGTGCTTGCCCAAGTGGCGGGTCGCTCAGGTCGTAGCCGTCTAGGAGGGCATGCTGTAATGCAAACTTACATGCCCGATCATCATGCTATTGTTTCAGCTGCAGGCCATGATTATGATGGATTTTACAAACACGAAATCGAATTAAGGAGGCGCTATAATTATCCACCATTTGGTAAGCTTGTACGACTACTGGGTAGTAACCATAATAATATTCGCATTGAATCAGAGGCACATTCCGTAGCTGATGAGTTACGGGGGAGAGTTCGCAAATACAAAGCGAGTAGTACTGAGGTTATCGGTCCAGCACCATGTTTTTTTTCAAAATCAGGTGGCAAATATCGGTGGCATGTGATTTTACGTGGGCCGGACCCAGCAGAGTTAGCAAACATAAAGTTGCCTAGTGGTTGGAGGCTTGAGGTAGACCCTTTAAGTTTATTGTAAGCTCACTGTTGTAGTATGTGTCATAGATTTGATGGCAAGTCTGCTTCATGCTACACTTGAACAGAATGATCACTTTACCTCCCGTTACACTTATCTATGGAAATGATGAATTTGCAATAGAGGAAAAACTCAAGGCATTAATAGAAAGTCTCGGTTCAAAAGACAATATTCTGATGAATGTTAGCGAGTTTGAGGCTAAGAACTTGTCTTTTGCTGAATTGCAAGCAGCTTGTGATGCTGTGCCGTTTCTAAGTCCATACCGATTGGTGCTCGTGAGGGGCTTCATGGATAAGAGCAACAGCAGTAACAAAGGCGGATCTTCTAAGGATGTGATGGAAAGTTTTATTCGCTATCTTACTAAGATACCTTCGACTACTGGATTGATAGTGATTGAGAAGCGCAAATTACCCAGTAATAGCCGGTTACTTAAAGCAGTACGTGCTACCAAAGGCGCTAAGCTGGAAGAATGCTTACTGCCCACTAAAAATGATTTGCTTCAGTGGATAAAGGATCGTGCCTCAAAAATGGGTGGTGCATTTACAGATTCAGGGGCGTACGCACTAGCTGATGCTGGAGTAGATGGGCCTAGAGCATTGTCGTCCGAAATCGACAAGCTTCTTACATATGTAAACTGGGAACGATCAGTGGAGGCTGACGACGTGATTAAACTGGTACCGATGGCTGGACAAGCTGACATATTTTTACTAGTGGATTCATTAGCTAATCGAGACGGACATACTGCTATGCGCGAGCTTCGTAGACTTGTAGGTAATGGAAATAGAGAACCTATAGGTGTGTTTGGTATGATTGTGAGGCAATACCGTCTTTTGTTACAGACCAAGGAGATTTTGCAAGCAGGTGGTAACACAGCTGACGTGAAGAATATACTAGGATTGCATAGTTTTGTTGCAGATAAGGTGAGCAAACAATCGCAACGTTATGAGTTGAGTACCCTGGAGCACATATATAGGCGTTTGCTGAGCATGGATGTTGCAATGAAAACAGGCAGTGATAGTGAAACTATTTTAGATGTTATGGTGGCGGGACTAACAGCGTAACATTGTGATTTAGCATAATCTTATAGGAGGTAAGTATGAGTATTCAGCCATTAAGCTGGGATGATTTTGAAGATAGTAGCGTAGCGTCTGATGAACCTACTGTTATTACTGGTTGGCGGTTATGGATTGCGCGTGGTATATGGTCAGTAGTACTGTTGACAACAATTGGTATTTTTGTGTCTAGTATTCAACCGTATTTCGACTTTGTTATGTTTTTCCCTAAATTCTGGTTTAGTTCCCCTGACTACTCTACCGCTTTGGAGCAATTAAGTTTGAGTGCAGGGTTTTACCATGGATACCTCATTGCGTTGCAATCCATACAAGTTTGTGTGTGTTTGGTGATTGCAGGTTTGATTTTCAAGAATAAATCTAATGATTGGTTAGCCCTCTTTGTTTCGCTGACTCTTGTTGCATATGCGGCAAGTCAAGGTGACCAGATTGGCGCATTACTTATGAATATTCCACAATTGCGTTATGTTGCGCTTCCATCATTGGCTTTAGCTGAAACATCGTTACTGTTGTTATTGTATTTTTTCCCAGATGGTGACTGTAGCCCAGGTTGGACAAAGCCATTGGCGTGGATATGGGTGATTTGGCAGCTGTCTAACCTAGTGTATGAGGCATCTCCATTAAATCCTGCGCTTTGGCCAACACTGACACGAAATTTAGTTATGTTAGCTTGGTTTAGTACTGGTTTGTTTGCGCAACTATGGAGCTATGTGAAAGAATTTACTCAAGTTCAAAGGCAGCAGACCAAGTGGGTACTTTTTGGTTTTGTGTTGTCAGTAGTAGGAATGTATGTGCCCGCAATTTTGAAGGGCATTATTCCATCCCTTGGCAGTCCTGGCATGGGAGCAGTGGTTTATGAAATATTGTTTGTCGAGGGTTTTGCAAGTTTGGCATTTCTATTGATACCGGTGGCATTGCTGATATCTATTATGAGGTTTGGATTATGGGAAGTTGACTCCCTAATTAATCGTGCTCTGGTTTATGGATCTCTCACTATAGTAATGGTGATTCTGTTTGAGTTGTTGTCCGGGGTAATTGAAAATCTTACAGAACTCATATTGGCTGAGCCTCCGGGGATAATTGAAGCAATCACAGCTTTGGCGATTGGAGCTCTTATACAGCCAGTACAGGATAAAGTACAGGATTTTGTTGATGGGCGATTTTATGCGGCAAAGGTTAATCTCGGTAATGCTGTTAGAGCATTTTCTGACAAAATTAGCTATGTGATTGATAGGCAGGAACTGATGAATTTGCTTCTTGATAGAACGGTAGAGTTACTGCAAATTGGACATGGCGCCGTATATTTGCGAGGTAAAGATAATAGCATGACTGCTGTGAACAAAAATAATATGACCGATGAAAGGTTTAATTCTGTACCAATTAGTCAGGAGGTTTTTGAGGAGTTAGAACGGGGAGACCCTGTTTTTGAAGGGGATGAAACTTTTGAAACATTGCATCTAGGAATGCGACAAACTTTTACTATGCTAGTGCCTTTGACAGTAGTTCGAGAAGGTATTAGAGAATTAACGGGTGTTCTAGCTTTGGGGCCTCGTCTTTCAGGAATGGGTTATTCTAGTGAAGACGAAACACTAATGGCCACATTGGTGGACTCGGTATCGCGCGCTTTACTAGTATCGGAATTGATTGAACAGAACGCTGTACATCAGAACTAAAAAGATATGTGAGTTTCTATAGTTATCTATAAAATAAAAACACACCCTATAGCAATGTAGGGTGTGTTTTTATTTACTGTAAACGATTCTTGGATCATTATCGTTTGTTGTTGATAGACAATACAGCGATTAGATTATGTTACATTCTCCCAGAGGGTGATACCATCTCGTCATCGTCATCGTCATCGTCATCATCTAAATCAACCAAATGATCGTGATCATCAATGTCATCATCCCAGTCTGAATCATCATCGTCGTCATCAATATCATCATCGTCGTTATCATCAATATCATCTTCTGTCGCAGACGCTAGTTCACCTGTTGGATCTGGGGTAGCCATGTCACCGTAGTCGCCGTCCGCACCACCATATTCACCATTCATATCTTCTTGTGCTACTGAATGCCAGTCAAAATCTTCTTCAGCTTTTTCATATGCTTCTGCATATGTGATGTCACCGGCATCTGCCATGGCAAAGATGTCTTGAACACCTGATGGAGCATCAGTGAGTTCACCTGCGGGAGGAGGCAAAGTGGGATCGAATGCACCATACTCGCCGCCCATAGCACCATACTCGCCGCCCATAGCACC
>CEUS01284352.1_pt1 | contig 14387 bp, 11 predicted proteins | sample 427031 | NCBI WGS metagenome assembly CEUS01 (sample SAMEA2622837, study PRJEB7988) | marine metagenome | biome: marine biome (ENVO:00000447); feature: marine epipelagic mixed layer (ENVO:xxxxxxxxx); material: "saline water (ENVO:00002010), including plankton (ENVO:xxxxxxxx)" | depth 140 m | reverse complement strand
AGAATCTAGGGGCGCCATCACATACGCCCGATAGCGAACGCCACGGCCTATTTCACCGTGGACCCCAGCCCCACCCTCAAACCAAGTACTCGGTACTATGATCGTGTCCACAAACGGTCGTTCCACACCGTGATACACAGGTGGCTCATGTCGTTCATTGATTATGCCAACGGGCACCAAAAGCATGCCAGCGCGGAGATTCAGCTGCCGACTGACAAGAAAATCGATGTAAGCCTGTTCCAACTCAAGCTCTCCGGCTTCTTCAAGTCCTTCGACGAACGCATGCTCAAGCTCAAGCTCTGAGACGAAGCGAACACGCTCGGAAAAGCTGTGCGCAAAGAGCAAAACAAACCTGTGAAAATCAAGGCTCGCGTCCCGCCCCTCGACGTTGTTGACATGGAAATCCATGTAGCCCGAGATCGAGCTCAGCAGGGGAGCTTGCCGAGCGACCTGCTGAGGCCTGCCGGAATCAGGTGACTGCAGTCCAGCAGAGCGCAACGGAAGCGACACGGCTGCTACTCGGTCTGCCACATCCCACCTACCAGCAGCCCATTCCTCCAAACGGCTAAACGCGGGGCTTACGGGAGGTGGCTGAACCTCCAGGCGAGGCTGCGCAAATCCTGAACCCACTATCAGAGAAAACACTACCGCCGCGAAAACAGAGACTGCCAACAACGGGATTAGAGGCTGACTATTTAGCTTCATCTAAAGTTATTTATTTTATCAATATAACGTAAAATTTTTATCACTCAAAAATATTAAATTAACACCGACATAAACTATTGATAAATAGGCGTTTAGTTGATTGTTGGATTTGAAACAGATAATTTGTTCTGTGTTTAATGGCAGCAATCATCGGGGGTTCATCGACCTCAGCCCATCACGAGATGGAACCCCTCCAAGCGGAGGGGTGACTCAGGCCAAACTCACGGTGATCGAGTGACACGCAGTCTGTCACCCCTGATCACATGCCTTCTGCACCAATTAACTGAAGGGAACCCGTGACAGAGCCACCGGGTGGAGAACTCTAGCGTGGCTCTGTATTGAACCGGTGGCAATTAACGGTTTCTCCGATATCGCCCCCGTTATCACCAAGTAATGTCTGAGGAACCGCCCTCAAGACGTCAGCCCCCAGATGACAGTTACTGTCCCCGGTAGGCACCATCACTAACCGGTTCAAACCAGTCCGCCCCAGGGGGTCCCCCCATGAAAGTCAGCTGCACTACATGTTCATCGGGAGAAGCACCATGCCAATGCACTACACCAGGCGCAGTGTAGTTTGGCGTCCCCCCGGGGAACAGTTCAATTACTCGCTCCCCACGTACCTGCGTACGGCCACGCCCTTCTTCTGCAGCGATAATCTGCCAGCCTGCATGACTGTGCCAGTTGGAGCGTGCACCGGCTTCAAAACGGAGTCGCAGGGCGCGCATATCTGAGGAATCCGGCCTGATCGGATCTCCTCCAACAAAACGGGTCTGCGCAGCAGTCATCACGAGAGCTCGATCACTAGCCAACATCGCCAAAACGCCTACCGCCGTAATAACCAGAAGTACACTCATCCGTGACCGATCCTGTTTCTGCATGAGGCTGTTCCTTTCATTGCAACAAAGACAGACGTTCACAGCCAGACTGAACCATTTTCAACTCTTAGGCGTGTTCCCGTGCAAGAGCTTCGTTCAGGGATACGCCGAACCCGGGTGCATCTGGGACTCGAATTGCTCCATTTTCAAAGCGCTCTGGTGGATCTAGCAGTTCACCCCGCCAAGGCACTTCACCCCATTGGAACTCCAGAATATCGAAATTTGACATGGAGGCGCAGAGCTGCACACTAGCGGCTGTTGACACTGGACCGCTGGGGTTATGGGGGGAAACAGACACACCGTGTAAATCGGCAATCGTTGCAATTTGTCTGGCTTCCGTTAGACCTCCGCAATGCTTGACGTCTGGCATGATGACATCAACCGCATGCTGCTCGCACAATGGGGCAAAACCTTCAATTCCAAACAGAAACTCACCGCCAGCCATCCTTTGATCGATTGCATCGCGAATCTCAGCGGTCTCAGCTACGCGCTGGGGAGGAATTGGTTCTTCATACCATGACAGCCGGTACGGTTGGAGCCGTCTAGCGACTTCGATCGACAGCGCCACATCAAAGTTACTGTGTGCATCTATCTTGATGTCAACTACGGGTCCGACGGAGTCTCGCATAGCCGACACACAGGAGATACCAAGGTCAGTAGCCGCATCAACTTCAGCCTCAGGTTGGGTAAGTGCCGGAAAACCGTCAAAGGGTGCCGCCTTAATAGCTCCAAACCCTTCTTCAACAGCAGCAAGCGCATTTGCCGAAAATCCGTCAGGCTGCCGGTTGCCTGTAGCTCGATTAATGTTGGCATAGACGGACAACTGGTCCCTTAGTCGACCACCGAACAAGTCACTAACTGGAGCCCCAAGAGCCTTCCCGGCCAAGTCCCACAGTGCCTGCTCAATAGCGCTAAATGCAGTTGCGTCCGCCCGCCCACCAGAAGCCGCACGAGCCCGACCCCTTTGACGGTATTGCTCGATCTGGAAGGGTGATTCGTTTCGCACCAGCTCGAAAAACGGACCCAATTCGGCCAATTCTGTTCTGCGGCCCAACGAAGCTTCACCCAACCCAGTCAGACCCTGATTCGTGGTCAACCGAACAAAGATCCAAGTTGTCCGCGCCGTAGCCCGAACAACAATCGTCTCCATCGCCGTGACACGCAGCCTCTGGTTTGAGCCTTCTGCCCTCTGTAGCAAGCTCGACGTCGACGGAACCAACGGTGACAAAGCAGGCACAATCGCCAGAACCGGCATTGAGCACAGGAAATGCCGTCGGCCTAAAGAAGATGGAGAAAAGGTGTGTCTAGACATCACTGATCCTCAGGAATCTCACCGCCAAAAAAAAGTCGTCTTTCCACTGGCCAAGCACAGCGGTCCGGCACTAGTGTTAGCCACCCAATGTCATTCTTCGGCAATCTTGTAGAGATACTGGTAACCGCGCAAATATAACTCATCGCCCACAACAGCCGGTGATGCATCGAATCCGTCATCAAGTGTGTTCGAAGCCAGCACTTCAAAACCTGTCCCGTGCCGAATGACCAAGGTCGTGCCATCGCGACCGGTGATGTAAACGCGACCAGCAGCACCCACGGGAGAGGCAAAAATATTTGGCACACCCTCCAGCCTCTGGAGCTGGTAGTGCGGACTACCCGTCAGTCGGTCAAATACAGAAAGGATGCCGTCGTTACTCTTAATGACATAAAGCCGGTCGTCGTATAGCAGCGGGGACGGCACATACGGCGTATCGCGGTCGAGTTGCCACACTAGCGCGTTGGTATCGGTGATATCGCCACGGGCATCAGCTAACCGGATCGCTTGCAGATTGTTACCACGATAGCCACTCATCACATATACGAGACCATCAGCATGAACCGGTGATGGGATTGCATTCATAGTGGTACCACGGCTTTGCCAAACAAGCTCTCCTGTCTGAAGGTCATAACTCGAAACGCGGTCCATTGCAGGAGCAATCACCTGAGCGCGCCCCGCATATTCAACCACCAACGGGGTCGCCCACGTATCTATCTCATCACGAGGCACCCGCCACCGCTCTTCCCCAGTGTATTTATCGAGCGCAACGATAAAAGACTGACCGCCGATGTGATCCCAAGTCACCACCAACGTATCACCATACAATGCCGGTGTGGTTCCTTCACCAAAACCATTTCTCATAAAGCGAGTACCAAGATCGACTTCCCACTGCAGCCGACCATTCAGGTCATAAGCATAGAGCCCCCATGATCCAAAAAATGCAAACAGATACTCACCATCGGTAACAGCCGACCCACCGGCATAGGACCCATTGGGCTGTTGATAGCCCTCGTGAGGAACTTCCTCTCGAGCAACCTGTCGCCAGGCCACCTCACCAGTCATGCGGTCGAAAGCCATCACTGTGAACTGCTGTCTCAAGATCGATTGCCGACCTCGGACACGTCCCATGCGTCGAGAACGGCCAAGAACTCGTCGGCCCTGACGGGACGAACGAGCAGCATCGAACTGCGCTGCTGCAGGAGAGACTGGGTCCCCAACCGGGACGGCGGTCAACACAAAAATTTTATCGCCCCAGACAATCGGAGATGATGAGCCCTGGCCAGGAACCTTGGCCTTCCAGGCAACGTTAGTTGCTTCACCCCACTCTATGGGTGGGTCGGCAAACGGCGCAACACCGGTAGCGTCTGGTCCACGCCACTGTCCCCAAAACCGGTCGGCAACCGACTGTGCCTCCACCGACCGAACGGCGAACAACGCAGTGAAGACCCAGACAATCAATACTGCCCATCTAAGCATCTACACCTCCGGAATGACCAAGCCTTGCAGTCAATAACGTCTTGACCGACGGTCGGTCTGCCGGGCCGAGACCCACGTGGTGAAACCGGACGACACCAGTCGGATCAATCAGCACATTGCCTCCTTGCTGGCCCGTGTCTGCACGCGGCAGCCGCGGGAAACGTCCGTGCCAGGCTTCCCGGCAATAGGCGCGCAGGGTATTGAATCCCCAGACATGGCGGATCCGAGCACGATGCATCTGGTAGCTTCGATACAAACGTCGCTCACGATCAACGAGCAGTGGCCAGATCAAACTGGTCTCAGCCAGATACTCACCAGCGGCCTCCTCACCTTCAAAAGTGACTACTAGAGGCTGAATACCAAGGCGCGCCAAGGCATCCCGCGCATGCTGCAACTGCAACACATGCTGGCGGCACGGGAGTCAAAACAGGTGTCGGTGAAACACCAATAACAGCCATCGCCCCCGATAATCCTCAAGTTGATGCAGTTTTCCAGCGGTATCGCGGAGCGCAAACGAAGTTGCGAGCCGGCCCGTGAACTCTGACATACTGACTCTCGAAATACCGAACCGTAAGACTGCTACTTCTTTACATATTTGTGAAGTGCTGGCCTGACCGTATCGGCTACATAGATGTCTCCATTTGGAGCCATAGTCATGTAGTGCGCCTCGCCGAACTCACCGAGCCCCTTGCCGGGCTGGCCGTTGGCGCCAATGGCCTTTCCGTTCTCGTCAAGTTTAAGGATCTCACCCGCAAAGCCACTCACCATATAGAGTTGTTGATCTGCGGTGATGTGAAGACCACAGGGCAACCCCTTGTAGGCCCATTCCTTGAGGTAGTTCCCATCGCCATCGAAGATTTGGACGCGCCTATTTTGCCGATCCGCCACATAAAGCAGATCGTCCCGATCGATAACAATCGAATGGATAGTATCGAACTTTCCTGGCGCAGTCCCCTGGCCGCCCCATTCCTTGAGGAATGTGCCCTCACCGTCGAACTTCAGCACTCGAGGCTCGCCGCGACCGTGGCCCACCAGCACAAAAATCTCACCGACTGAATTGATCGCAAGGTCAGTGGGCTCATTTAATAACCCGGCGCCTGGCTCACCAGCCTCGCCCTGAGTTCCGAGGGTCAGGAGAACATCGCCGGCGGGATTCATTTTCGTCACAGTGTGCCCGTTGACGTCCGTCGTCCAAATGTTGCCATCTGGGTCAAGCCTCATTCCGTGCGGTCTGAGGTACTCACCCTGTCCCCACGAACGCACAAAGCTACCATCTGGATTGAATTCCATCAGCGGGTTCGGGCCGCGATTAAAAACTAGCAAGCGATTCTGAGTGGTCCAGACCACACTCGATGGAGCACCCATCTCCTGGCCATTCGGAATCTCCAATCCGTGCGGAACCGGACGGTAGCCCAAATCAGGTGCATCTTCCATCTGCGCCGGGTCTGGAGCATCCAAGATTTGAGCACTGACAGAGAATGTAGCTCCCAGCGTAATTGCAACAACGGTTATGAGCGTGCTGGTAAAACGACCTGCTAGCAACATGGCAGCTCCTAGGAAAACAGATTGTCCGGTTGCTCGGCATTGTACCACTGCCGCCAACCGCCTTGACAGCACAGTTACTCAACGTCAAGATACGGGATTAGATAGATTCTTGGAGGAGTATCGATGAAAAACCTCTCGCTGTTGCTACTAGTGGTCGCCGGCGCCCTTGTGATGATGGTCTCAACTCTCACTGCCGAAGAGACGGTCACTGGCCGGTTGGTCGAAGCAGGTTGCTCGGCCATGGCTGGTGCGGAACCTAGCGCCGAGCATGTCGCATGCATGGTGCGTTGCGCCAAGAATGGTGACCCGATCGGCATCTTAACCGAAAATGGCCTCTATAAAATCACTGGTAACTGGGCCACAAACAACCCCGACCAACTGGCCGAGTTCATGGCCAAACAGGTTCACGCGACTGGTGAGGCGAGTGAAGTGGACGGAGAGGTCCTGTTCGAGGTATCAAGGATTCAGCCAGCTGACTAAGCACAGTTATAAATTTGGGCTGACGACCTGGCTCTCCATATGACAAGCAGGCCGGGCAGTTCTTGCCCGGCCTCGTGTTTACAACGCCCCAGTCCCTAGGGAGTCATCCTCAAAGCTACGAACGAGGCCTGGCTCCCAACTTAAGCAAGAGGGCCTCCATCTCAGGCCAACGTTTGCCGGTGTTTGAATAGAACACTCCCTGAGCGATCGTCAGTGGCGCCCAGCCCTTCTCGTTGACCGCCTCTAGGTCCGCCCCCTGACCGAGAAGAAACCGGACCAGGGGTTCAGAACCGCGAATGACAGCCCCGTGCAACGCGGTATCCCCGTTAGCATCAATAGTGGTTACGGCATCTCCCAGTTCAAGCATTAGCTTGACCGCCGCGAGCGACTCCGCGTTCGTCCCCGGACTCTCACCGACCGCCCAGATGCCGACCCCAGCAGCAACCATCAGTGGAGTGGTTCCATCCTCATTTGGAAGAAGCGGGTCAGCCCCAAGTCTCACCAAATGTCGCATTAGTTCCACATCGACGGCCTTCGCCGCCAACAAGAACGGAGTTGCGCCCACTCGGTTCAACACATTACGGTAACCACCAGTCCCAGACCCGTCAGCTCCACGTGGCTCCTGGACTTGCCTCGCATCGAGGTTAGCCCCATGAACCGCGAGCGCCTGTACAAATTCTAAATCAGAGACCAACCCGGTCGGAATAGGAGCAGGATTGTTGAAGTTAATGTTGGGGCGCCTAGCCCAAACCAGCTGATGCAAGGCAGTCCATCCTTGCTCATTCGCATTCGGATCGGCACCTTGTTCAAGTAACCAAACCCCAAGGTCATAGTGCGCGTTGAGTGCCGCCAACGACAGGGCACTCATACCGCTGGGCAATGTGTCGTTGACATCAGCCCCAGCCGCAACCAAGGTATGTAGCGTCTCCTGTTGATTGTGCCGCACTGCGAAAAGCAACGGAGTGAACCCACCGTTAGAACGGGCATGGATATCAGCACCAGCCGCAACCAACGCTAAGGCCGCCTTCGCGTTACCTTCAACTGCCGCCCACATCAGCGCAGTCTGACCCCGCCAGTGCTCCCTCGCGTCAGCAATGGCTCCTGACGCCAGAAGAGCCTCAACAGCCTCTACCCGACCCGAGCGAGCTGCGCGCATCAAAGGAGTTTCCCCTTCCGGGAGGCTCACATTGGGATCGGCTGCGGCAGCAAGCAATGTCTGCAACATTGATGGACTGCCATGAGTAGCCGCAACCAGCAAGGGTGTTACACCGTAACGATTCAGAATATCGGTTTTAGCTCCGGCCTGGATCAGCAATTCGGCTGAAAGCAAGTCATCACGGTGGGCGGCCCAATGCAGCGAGGCAGTGCCGTCGACGTCAGGAGCATCGGGATCGACCCCACTCCTGAGCAGTGCACGAACTTGGTCGACATCACCAGCCCGCACAGCATCAACGAGCGGTACGTCGATCGCCTCTATCGCAACGCCTGCTCCAAACAGCCAGACGAGCGAAACCGCCAATGCCCCGTTACAGGCTCTCAACAACAATCCGGTTTGCCTCACACCCCCACCAATTCCTTGAGCCGACCCGTGCTGTCACCGAAGTTTTCAGCCGACAAGCCAGCTTTATCGAGCATACTGACCAGCAAATTATTCATCGGCGTGTCCTTCGGATACCGCAAATGGCGCCCACCTTTGAGCTGACCTGAACCACCTCCCACAACGAGCTCGGGTAAGTCAAAATGCGCGTGGTCATTACTGTCGCCTAACCCACCTCCGTAGAGAACCATTGAGTGGTCCAAAACTGTTCCGTCACCATCAGGAACTGACTGAAGGCTGTCAAGCAAGTGAGCGAATAAACCCATATGATAGGTGTTAATCCTAGACAGTTTATCCAGTTTTTCAGGATCATTCCGATGGTGTGACAGTCCGTGGTGGGGGTCAGGAACACCCAGATGAGGATAGGTCCGCCCACCTAACTCACGACCCAGCATGAAAGTAAACACTCGAGTGAGGTCGGCCTGATACGCCAACGAGACTAAGTCAAACATCAACTTAACATGAGCTTCAAAAGTCTCAGGAATCCCAACAGGACGGGCAAGTTCAGGAAGCTCAGCATCAGCACTCTGGGCCTCAGCCAGTTGAATCCGACGTTCCAAGGCTCGAATAGCATCAAGGTACTGTTCGAGTCTGGAACGGTCTCCCACACCGATACCCCGCTCGAGAACGGCAAGGTCATCGGTCACTGAGTCCAGAATACTGCGGTCACGCTGCATCTCTGCTACCCGCTGCTCGGTAGTCCCTCCATCTCCAAACATCCGCTCGAAGACCACACGGGGATTGTTCTCCATCGGCAAGGGTGTCGTCGGCGAGCGCCAAGCAACCGTGTTCAGATAGACACAGCTGTATCCGTTCTCACAGTTTCCCACCAACCCGTCTAGATCAATCGCAAGCTCCAAAGATGGCAGCGGGGTGTCTTGACCCAAATGCTGGGCCGCAAGTTGGTCTGCCGTCACGCCGGCCTGCACGTCAGACCCTTCCGTCTGCTTGGGGTGAACACCGTTCAGCCATGTTGAGCTAGCACGCGAGTGCTCTCCGTTCCCATCCCCAAGTGGCTCTGCTTGCCCGTGCGCCAAACCACTCACGACCGTTAGTTGGTCGCGATAAGGCGCAAGCGGTTGCATGATCGGGGAAAGTGCGAAGTCACTCCCAGCCTCGACCGGAGTCCACTGCTGCATAACTGCCCCATTGGGGATGTAGACGAAGCCTAGCCTTCGCACAGGATTCGCTGCAGTGCGGGCAACAGCTGAAAGTGCTGGCACCATGGCATCAAGCAATGGAAGGGCCACCGCAGCGCCCACACCACGTAAGAAAGTACGGCGAGGCAATGATAGCTTCTTTATTATCATGACCGGGTTCTCCTCATCTGAAACGGTGGACTCTTGACAACACCTAAAATCAAGTCCGAGAAGCGATGGCCAGAACCAGCCGTCGCACGAGTGATCTCTCGAATTGCAGGAGCATCATGGTATTCAATACCCCGGCCAATCGCATATATCAACAGCTTCTCCGTCAGCGTGGTCACGAAGAGCTCTGGCCTACCGAGCAGTGCATCCCGAAGCCCAGCAGCCCCTTCGAAAGCGGTTCCATCGGGCAATACACCTGATGCATCTATCGGTCTGTTTGACTCGCTCCGAGTCCGGTAGCGCCCAATTGCGTCAAATTGCTCAAGCGCAAATCCAGGTGGGTCCATCAACCTGTGGCAGCTGGCACAGACTGGGTTCGCGCGGTGCTGCTCCATCGCATCCCGCATTGAAAGCGCTACCCCGTCGGTGGTTGTCTCATCAAGTGAGGGGACATCTGGTGGCGGCAACGGCGGTGGCGTACCTAACAGGTTTTCGAGCACCCACTTACCACGAAGGACTGGAGACGTCCGAGTTGGATACGCCGTAGCGGCCAAGATGCTGCCATGTCCCAAAAGCCCTCTTCGGTTATCACTCGACAACTGCACCCGCCTGAAGTGGCTACCGTAGACATTCGGAATACCGTAGTGCCTGGCAAGCCGCTCATTAATGAATGAGTAGTCCGCAGTCAAAAAGTCCAAGACACTACGATTTTCACGAAGCACACTTTCGAAGAACAGTTCAGTCTCTTGTTGGAACGCCCTACGCAGGGCTTCTCCAAAATCAGGAAACAGGTCCTCATCTGGCGTCAACGCACGGACATTACGCAAATACAGCCACTGTCCAGCAAAGTTCTCGACCAGGGCATCAGACCGCCGATCCGCTAGCATGCGAAGAACCTGCGCCTCAAGCACATCTGGTTCACCTAAAGTTCCATCAGCAGCCAAGTCGAGCAGCTCTTCATCAGGAATGCTACTCCACAAAAAGAATGACAATCTCGAGGCAAGCTCAAGACTATTGACTCGATAAACCGTGGATGGTGGTAGGTTGGACGGATCCTGCTCCACCCGGAAAAGGAACTCGGGGCTAGCCAGCAACCTTCTCAGACCCAACTCAATACCACCCTCAAACCCGCCGTCAAAATACCCCTGCTGGTAAAAATCAAGTAGGACCGCCAAGTCTGCCTCTGTGACAGGGCGACGGTAAGCACGCCGGGCAAGCGTGGACAGGATTGTGCGGGCACACTGAACTTCGTCGGCTACATCTTGGCCGGGTGGCCGACAAACAAAAATACGCTCCCGGCTTGGCGTCTCATCCACAGGCCTAGTGCCACTACCTTCAAAAGGGCCAGAAACAGTCACGCTTCCGAGATATGGTTGGTAGCGAGTGTCTCCTCCCGTAATGCTTATGTAGGGACGCAAAAACGGTTGCCGCAATGTTTCCACATAAGCAGACGTCTTCTGGTGAAACGTTACCTGAACCGTGCGTGGGCCGGCTCGCACCGGAACACGTATTTCCCACTCCTGGTCGATTCCCCGCTGTCGTGCCAGATAGTCCCGATACTCGGAACTGTCCCGTTCGACATTGTCAGGTCTAGGCTCCCCAACCACAAACGTGTCGAGCAAGTCGCCATCCACACTGACCTCAAGCTGGTGCGGGGTATCAAAGACTTTCAGGGTGCCACTTGCGTCGCGACCCAGCTGCACACGGAAAACATACTCGGCATCTTCCGGAAAAGTAAAAAGAAACCGCGTGCCACCACGAGTACCAAACGGTAAGTCATCCAGCCGGCCATCTTGAGTCAAATCAGTGACCAAGCGGAAGGTTTCTGCAGTCGCAGAGGGCATAGGCCGACCGACCGCAAGCCGACTAATCTTTTTCGCGGCGGATAGATATCGCTCGAGCAAGGTCGGAGAGATCCCAAGCACACCAGCGATATTGTCGAATCCATAGCTCCCATCATCGGCCGGCAGTAGAGCCGTCACATCAACATCCAATGCCAAGAGGTCCCTAATGACATTGTGATATTCACTGCGGTTGAGTCGATGGAAAGTATCCGTCCGGCCAGGATCTGGCCGGGCCGCTGCCGCCTGGTCAAGCTCGGTTTCAAGCCAAGTAGTAAATGCCTCATACGTCTCAGCATCTGGACGGGGACGGGGCGCTGGCGGCATGGCCCCGGCTCGCATCTTCCGAACCACCTTCTCCCAAATCGCTGGATGAGCCCCCACATCCGTAATCTCAACGGCATCGAGCATCAAGTCGGCAGTCTGAAGCCGTTGATTGTGACAAGTCACGCAGTAACGATCGAGCAACACCTGGGGTGACATCTCGACAACGGCTCGCTGTTCTGACGCGGCTACCGTCACAAACTGCTCGACACCACTACCCGCCAGTGCCAATGTCCCCATGACCGCTATCAACAATACTCGCATCCAGATCCCCATTCAGGCGTTTGGATCCCTATTTTCCGACGAATTAACGCCTATCCTACACTAACTATAGCGAGAAACCGCACCAACGTGAGAACCGTTAGAAACTGAGTCCCAGCGTTTTTCCCCGCCGTTCCAACGAATGTCCCATCTAGACACCTAGAACATCACTTTCGACCACGACAGAGGATTGCCACTTCCTAAGCATGTGCAGACGTCCAACTTCGATATGATAGAAGGTAATTAACCTCGTAGCCTCAAAAGAAAAGGGGAACCCCCATGAACACCACTACAGGCCTGCGGTCAGCCGTCTCACTCTTCTTCTTGGCCTTGGCAGCATTCGTCATCGTGACTGGCCTCAAGGCCCAGCCAGGTGGCATCGACTGGGACGCAGTCAGCCTCTCCACACATCACGTGGCAGGTAGCGTGCACTACCTACAAGGTCGCGGAGGCAACATTGGCCTCTCAGTCGGTGATGATGGCGTTCTCATGATCGATGACCAATTCGCCCCACTCAGTCAACGGATTCTCGGGAAAATCAACGAAATATCGAACGGCGACATACGGATATTAGTCAACACCCACGTGCATGGCGATCACACCGGCGGCAACGCAAATTTCAGGGCTATGGGTATTCCCATCCTGTCGCAAGACAGGGTACGAGCCAGGCTGGAAAGCACACAGCCAGAAGCTGCATTACCGGTGATGACCTACAGCGAAGATGTCACTCTCTACCTCAACGGTGAAGCAGTGCATGTCATCGCCATGCCGCCAGCTCACACAGATGGAGATAGCATCATCCATTTCACAGAATCAGACGTTATACACACGGGCGACATGTTTCGAACGGTTGCATTCCCTGTAATCGACCGCAATAACGGCGGGACACTACCCGGAACTATCGAAGCATTGGGCTTACTCGCCGGCATGGCAGGCCCGAGCACGAAAATAGTCCCAGGACACGGTGTTGTCTCGACGCGAGACGACGTAATTGAATTCCGGGACATGGTGATCACAGTAGCCAACAGGGTTGCGGCACTCGTCGATCAAGGTCAAAGTTACGACGAAATCACCACCACAGACCCTACCGCTGAATTTAACGAGAAATGGGGTGACCCAGAACGATTCTTAACCGCGGTCTATGCTGAGCTAGCCAGCGAAGGTTAGGCCGGCGCTCACAGTGGGGAGCCCCGACGATCCAAGGTACCACGCCTCAGACCCCAAAGCCCAGTCCCAGGGCTCTCCAATAAGTTCGGTCAACTCGCCACAGTTAGCGCAAACCAGCAAGGCAAGCGCTAATTGTGGCGCACAGACGAAACTTTGCTTGGCCAGAGATAGGTCAAGTGCACCCACCTCAAGAAGTCCACCCTGCACGAGACCCCCCGTCACAACTGTTACACCAGCCGATCACCTTATCTTATCTGGCTCAGTCTTGTTCCAACTGATCTAATGCCCCCACAAACTCACTCCAAGGAACAGGGTCTCCGTGAACCGGAGCCAAAGTAGATACCTCAAGCTTCATGCGCTCCACCTGGTTATACAGGCTACGCATCGCCGGTAATTGGGCTCGCTTAGGCGGTTCATGGGTATCGAAAAGATCAGCTTGAAAGGCAATGCCTTCGGCCGGCAGATAGGCCATCAACATGCCGGTAACGTGTTGCAGCGGCTGCACATAGTACACCCGCAAAATCCGAGAATCATCGGCAATCACATAGTTCTCTTGTATCGCCTCATAGTTGTAACCCTCGGCAAGTTCAGTCGGAGGCCACTTTGAAACGATGTCCGGCTCAACGGTTCTCGGTTCATAGCTCAACACGTCGTGATTAAGGAAATCGAGATTGGACAGATGGGTCACAATCGTCGAACCGATATGAAGATACGTACGAAGTCCGCCAATATGGTCGAAGTGCGGGTGTGACGCAATAACCCAACGAATCGGCTTCTCTGGCGCGACCTTCCCGATCTCCTCGATAACAGCAAGGCTACGAGCTTCATTCCCAGGCGCTTCGAAAACTGCGACGAAGTCCTCAAACTCCACCATGTAACTATTGGCAGGACCACCACCGAGCAGATAGACACCGTCGGCCATTTCTTGGACGGCCACCTCAATCGGAAAACTGGCCGCTTGAACTGAGGGTGGAACTGGCACAGGATCGTCACAGACATTGGGCTGCACGTCAGGAAAATTTCCGCCATAAGCATTATGTCCGGTGCTCCTGCGGTAAAACTGCCAATTATCGTCCCAACCTTGGTGCGAGTGCCAGTTCACGGGCCACTTCACATCGCCAAAGGCAAGCTGATTAGTTGACTCATGCTCGATGTTGAAATCTCCCAGTGTTGGAATGTTGACCGTCGTTTTGATCCGCTGGATCTGATTTTGAGGATTGATCGTGGCATCCACTTGGTACTTCCCAAACATCGTGATGGCCACCACATGCATCTTCTCGGGGTTGACAACATTCCCGTCCCGACCCTTTTCAATCTGCTCCCACCGCCAAAAGGCAACAGGGTTCGCTCCAGGCAGACGAGCAGCCTTAAGGAAACCATGAGGGTTGAGCCACATATCAAGCTGGTAGACTTCCGCAAGTTCTGGCGGCACAGCGACCGCCTCGCCGTCACCGTCAATATGCCAGGCATATTGCCCATTGACGATATGTGTCTGGT
>CEUS01140356.1_pt1 | contig 14388 bp, 14 predicted proteins | sample 427031 | NCBI WGS metagenome assembly CEUS01 (sample SAMEA2622837, study PRJEB7988) | marine metagenome | biome: marine biome (ENVO:00000447); feature: marine epipelagic mixed layer (ENVO:xxxxxxxxx); material: "saline water (ENVO:00002010), including plankton (ENVO:xxxxxxxx)" | depth 140 m | reverse complement strand
TATTGCACATAGATCAATTTATGAACAATTAGCAAAATACTTAAAAAAATATTATGCAAAAATTACAATTGGTAATCCATTAGATGAAGGTGTACTAGTTGGTCCTTTAGTAAGTGAACAAGCATATGATAGTATGAAAGCTACAATAGATGAGTGTGAAAAATTAGGCGAAGTAACAGGTGGAACAAGATTAGATATGCCTGGAGTATATGTAAAACCAGCAATAGTAGAATTACAAAAAGCAGAAGAAATTACAAAAACAGAAACGTTTGCACCTTTATTATATATTATACCATATGATGAATTAGCAGAAGCAATAGCAATTAATAATAATGTACCACAAGGTTTAAGTAGTTGTATCTTTACAAAAGATTTACAAGAAGCTGAATTGTTTATTGGAGCAAATGGATCTGATTGTGGTCTTGTAAATGTTAATATTGGCCCTAGTGGGGCTGAAATTGGCGGCGCCTTTGGTGGAGAAAAACATACAGGTGGCGGAAGAGAAAGTGGTTCAGATGCATGGAAACAATATATGCGTAGAAGCACGGTAACGGTAAACTACTCAACAGACTTGCCATTGGCACAAGGAGTTGAATTTAATGTCTAAGGAGATGAATATGAATTTAGTACCAATGGTTGTTGAACAATCATCAAGAGGTGAAAGAAGTTATGATATTTTTTCACGTTTATTAAAAGAGAGAATTATTTTTATAACAGGACCAATTAACGATACTGTAGCAAGTTTAGTTTGTGCCCAGTTATTATTTTTAGAATCCGAGTCATCAGAAAAAGATATCTATATGTATATTAATTCACCAGGTGGATCAGTTACATCAGGTTTGGCTATGTATGACACTATGCAATATGTTAAACCAGATATTTCAACAGTAAGTATTGGATTATCAGCAAGTGCTGGTTCTTTATTATTAATGGCAGGAACAAAAGGAAAAAGAATTTCGTTACCTCATAGTAAAATAATGATACACCAACCATCTGCAGGTTTTTCAGGACAAGCTACAGATATAGAAATTCATGCTAAAGATATATTAGACACTAAAAAACGTTTAAATGAATTATACGTAAAACATTGTGGTAAAGATCTTAAAACTGTAACTGATGCTATGGAACGTGATAATTTTATGACACCAGAACAAGCATTAGAATTTGGGTTAATAGATAAAATCACTGATAAACGTGTTTAGGCTAATTGGTTACGAAGATCCAGAAAAGCACGAAATAATATCTCAAGATGAAACATTAGACAGAACATGGCTTCCTAGTCATGCAGAAGATATTATTACAGTTACAGATAAGCAATTTGTTTTGGCCAAGTTAAAATATCCAGACGTAGAAATATTAGGTTTTTATTCATATCCACTTGATCTTTTGAAATAAAACAAGTATAATAAACATTATGGCGTTAGATATATTTCATTTAAGTTACCAAGAGCCTTATGCGGATAAAACTTGGAAATCACTTGTAAAAAGGTTTCCTTATGCTAGGCGTGTAAAAGGAATAAAAGGAATTTTTAATGCACACAAACGATGTGCAGAATTGGCTTATACAAAATCTTTTTATGTGGTTGATGCAGATGCTATATTAGAACCTGATTTTGATTTTAGCTTTAAGCCAAGTAAATGGGATGAACATTGCACTCATGTTTGGCGTTGTAAAAATCCAATAAATGATTTAGTATATGGTTATGGTGGTGTTAAATTATTTCCTACACAAACTTGTAGATCTGCAAATGAATGGCGAATAGATTTTACAACATCGGTATCAAATAAACCTGGAGAAAAAGGTGCATTTAAGGCAATGCCAACTATTAGTAATGTTACGGCATTTAATACAGATCCTTTTAATACATTTAAATCAGCATTTAGAGAATGTACAAAACTAGCGGCAAAGGTAATTGACAAACAAAAAGATCATGAAACCGAGCAAAGATTAAATGTTTGGTGTAGTGTAGGTTCAGATAAAGGGTTTGGTGAATATGCAATTGCCGGTGCTATTGCCGGTAGAGAATATGGTGAAGCAAATAAAAATAATATGGAGGCATTAAGTAAAATAAATGACTTTGGCTGGCTTGAGCAACAGTTCAACAAAATCCAAATCTCATCTAGAAGTACATGAGTTATTAGATAGATTTGAATTATTGTATGATGATGTAAGTGAATTAAAAGATCTTAGACGTGCTATTCTTGACAAAGATTTATCTAGCATATTTCGTTTAAGTAAGAATTATGACGGATATTTAATTGATGAACTCCGTAAATCAGTTTTAGAAGAAAATCAATATTCTATACTTAGGTTATTAAAAATTTATGTAAAGAACAAATCGTTAACAACACTAACAAAAACGATTAAAAATTTTCCTAAAAGTAATATTAAAGATGCATATTCTAGAGGGCAGTTACACAGTAAAAAATGGTTAGTATCTGAAGTTGAAAAAATAGGAATGCATTTAGGTACAGTATTTTTGTGTGCTGGCTGGTATGGAACGTTAGCAACAATGCTTTTTGAATCTGAAAAAATACATTTAGATAAAATAAGAAGTTTTGATATTGATCCTACGTGTTGGCAAATTGCAGAGTCAATTAATAAACCTTGGGTTATGACTGAATGGAAATTTAAAGCAACTACACAAGACATACATAGTATTAATTTTAACGAGTATACGTACAAAACATTAAGATCAGATAAAACAGAAAGAGAATTATTTGATAAGCCAAATACAGTTATTAATACAAGTTGTGAACATATTGAAAATTGGCAAGAATGGTGGAATAAAATTCCTAATGGAAAATTATGTATTTTACAATCAAATGATTATTTTGAATTACCTGAACATATTAATTGTGTTAAAGATGTTAGCAATTTTAAATCTATAGCACCAATGGCAACTTACCTTTACACTGGCGAATTAATGTTAGGCAAATATACGAGGTATATGCTTATAGGTATTAAGTAATGCCAAAGTATGTATATAGATTAAAGTCTAAAGATCAACCAGTTCTTTTTCGTGAAACAGGAAAGTTCATGGAGATTCCAATGGTAGAAGACGAATTAGAAGTAGTACATCAAATTGAAGAATGGATAAAAGAAAATTGTTCTCAGTCTGCAAGTATAGAATCCTTTGATAATTATGATTATACAGGTAAGGACAAAATTACCATTTACTTTAAAAGTAAAGAAGATTTGCTACTTTTTAAGCTCAAGTTTGAGTAGTAAATACATATATGTACAGATATGAAGATATACGAACAGTACATTTAGAAATCACAGCGAAATGTCAGGCCGCTTGTTTGCAATGTGATAGAAATGTTAATGGTGGTGAAATAAATCCAAATATTTCACTTGATGAGTTATCTCTTGAAGATTGCAAAAAAATATTTCCACCTGAATTTGTAAAACAATTAGATAGTTTGTTTATGTGTGGTAATTTAGGTGACCCAGTTATTGCACAAGATTCACTTGAAGTAATGGAATATTTACGTAGTCAAAATTCTAATATTTGGTTAAGCATGAATACAAATGCCGGCGCCAAAAAATCAGAGTGGTGGAAAGATTTAGCAAAAATACTTGGTAAGCAAGGCCATGTAATTTTTAGTTTTGATGGATTAAAAGATACTAATCATTTATATAGGCAAAATGTTAATTGGGATATATGTATGGATTCGGCACAGGCGTTTATTGATGCAGGTGGTAGAGCAAGATGGGATTATTTAATATTTGGACATAATCAGCATCAAGTTGAAGATGCAAAAGCATTATCAGAACGTATGGGATTTGAAAAATTTATGAGTAAAAAAACTGGTAGATTTTTTAGTAATGTAAAAGCAAAAGGAAAAGAAGAACATCAAGGTGTAAATCGTAAAGGTAAACAAACACAAAAACTTACAAAGCCAGATGAAAAATATGTAAACAAAGCTCTTAAGAAAGAAGATTTACTTATAGAAAAATATGGATCTATGAATAATTATTATGATAAAGCACATATTAATTGTAAAGTATTAAAAGATATGAATGTATATGTAAGTGCATCAGGACATTTGATGCCTTGTTGTTGGGTAGCAGGACAAATGTACAAGTGGTGGGAGAAGCCAGGAGAAAATCAAATTTATAGATTTATAGAGCAAGTAGGTGGACTTGATGAGCTATCAGTTTTACAACATGGTTTTAAAAAAGTTTTAGAAGGAGACTTTTTTAATAATATAAAAGCAAGTTGGAAAAAAACTTCTTGTAATGGCGGCGATGGAAAATTAAAAGTATGTTCTGTTAAATGTGGTACAGAGTTTGATCCATTTGGTGCACAATTTGAAGATAACTTCGTTACAACAGCAAGGTAAATATATAAAATGAGCAATAATAAACTACCATCAAAAACGTTTTGTGCGTTACCGTGGATGCATTTATCAACTAGACCAGATGGAAATATGCGAGTATGTTGTACAGCTAACGCAAGTTCAGTAGGTGCAACTAATGATAAAAAGCATGGTGGACAAGTTGGTATTCTAAAAAAAGATAATGGTGTTCCTGCAAACTTAAATAATTCAGATTTAATGTCATCGTGGAATAATGATTATATGAAGAACGTTCGTTTACAAATGTTAAACGGAGAAAAACCACCAGCTTGTTTAAAATGTTTTAAAGAAGAAGATGCAGGTCATAATTCAAAACGTATGTGGGAAACTGAATATTGGATGAATAGATATTCTTTAGAAGATATGATTGGTGAAACAAAAGAAGACGGTTCTATTCCACCTAAAATTAGATATATTGATTTGCGTATGGGATCTAAATGTAATTTAAAATGTATTATGTGTAGTCCACATGATTCTTCATTATGGGTCAAAGATTGGTTAGACGTATATCCTACAATTAAAAATCCACAGCTAAAGCAAACAATGGGTTGGGATAATAAAGGTAAAGTACATGGCGCTGGTTATAACTGGCATAAAAATAACGAAGTATTTTGGAAGCAGTTATATGAGCAAATACCTCATATGTATCAATTATATTTTGCAGGCGGTGAGTCTACAATTATAGAAGAACATTATACATTATTAGAAGAAGTTATTAGAAGAGGATATGCTCCTAAAATAGAATTACGTTATAATTCAAATGGTGTTGAAATGCCAGATAGATTATTTGAATTATGGAGTCATTTTAAAAGAGTGCGTTTTCATTATAGTGTAGATTCAATTGAAGAAATGAATCGTTATATACGTTTTCCTGCAGATTGGGATAATACAGTTAAACAATTTCATTTGTTAGATAATACAGAAGATAAAGTAGAAGTAACAATTGCCTGTGCAGTACAGGCTTTGAATATACATTATATTCCAGATTTTATTAAATGGAAATGGAAACAAAATTTTAAAAAAATAAATGTATGGCCATTTGGAGCAGGTATGTTAAATTATCACTTTGTATATTGGCCTGGGCAATTAAATGTAAAAGCATTGCCACAATGGATGAAAAATAAAACAAAAGAAAAATATGAAGCATTTTATCCTTGGTTATTAGAAAATTGGAAACTATCCGGTGCACCAAGTAAAGAAGCATTTATGGAAGCAAGTTACGGTATTAAAAGATTAAAAGGAATGATTCAATTTATGATGTCAGAAGATTGGTCAAGACGTATGCCAGAATTTAGAGAATATATTACAAAATTTGATAAGCAACGTGGCACAGATTTTGCTAAAACTTTTCCGGATATGGCTGATATGTTAGATGAGTCATTAGATTATAGTGTTAAACCAATAACCGGTGAAAGTATTGATGAAAAAACAGAGAAGGAATTAGAAGATGGCGGAACAATCTGATTTACATAAAAAGTGGGAAGAAATGAAAGACCACGTTACAAAGCCACGTAAAGAGTTAGATGGTATGGCTATTTGTCCATTTGCTAAAATGGGATTCAAACGTAATGAAGTTGAAGTTAAATGGGTTAAAAAAGATATGTTTAAAATTGCCAATGAAGCAATTGAAAATTATCCTGAAGAAAAACAGTTAGTATTATGTATTGGAGATCCAAAAGATTATTCATTAGAAGAATTAGAAAAATGGGAAAATGAAAACCAAGCAAAAGCAGTTGCAAATGATTTATACATTTATACATCTTATAAGTCAGAAGAAAAACAAGGATCAGTAGGAGTTGAAAAAAATACAGATAAACTTATTCCTGGATTAGGTTCTGGTAATAAAGGTTTAGCAATCATACAAATACAAGGGTTAAGTGATTTAAATGAAAAATCTGAATGGGTACATAGAAATACAAAGTATTATGATAAATGGAATAAAAAATATTATGATGCTATTGTAAAAAGAAGATATAAAGATAGTAACTATGATAGTGAGGAGTTTGAAAAATAATGGTTAATAATTACAATAAATTTTTTAGTGATACGTCTCTAGTAAAGTGCTATTCAGAATTTCAACGATTAGAAGAAGTAATTGTTGGTAGTGCATATAAACCAGATTGCTTTGATAGTAGTGAGCAATTTAGCCAAGAAGCCAAAGACTTATTAAAAAGAGTGTTTACAGAAACAGCAGAAGATTTAGAAGTACTTGTTAGTATATTAAAAGCTGAAGGCATAATAGTACAACGTCCTAAAGTAATGCAAGATCCACTTGCAAAATATAATATGGGAGAATTTGATATTGAATATGCAAACCAACCTTTGCAACCAAGAGATATATTAGGATTTTATGGTAATAAAATTATTGAAGCATACACAAAAGACAGAACAAGATATTTTGAAAATTGGTGTTCAAGAGATATATTAAAGCAATATTATTTGCGTGGTGCAGAGTGGATAGCAATGCCACCACCACAATTAAATAAAAAAACATACCAAGATTATTATCAAAATAGTGAAGTACTTTTTCATAATGCTAACTTAATTAAATGTGGTAAAGATATATTCCATTCACAATCACATCAAAAAGATCCTGTAAAAGGTAAAGGTACAGAACAAGGTTTAGAATGGTATAAAAAGCAATTGCCAGAATTTACATTTAATGAAATACCTGTTGGAGGTCATGCTGATGGTAAAATTGCATTAATTAAACCAGGTTTATTAGTAACTTGGAAAAAAGAATGGATACCAGAAAAGTTAAAATCATGGGATTGTATTATAACAGAATCAGGAACAAAGTTTCCAGAAGATTTTAAAAAAACACGTAAAGAACATTTTTATAAAGATTATATTGAAAAATGGTTATCGCATTGGATTGGTTATGTTGATGAAACAGTATTTGATGTTAATATGTTGAGTATATCAGAAGATAAAGTTATTTGTACAGGAACAGATAAAGAAGTATTTGCAAAATTAGAACAACACGGAGTAACACCTATATATTGGAAATTTAGACATCAATATTTTTGGGATGGCGGAGTACATTGTTTAACAGCAGATGTAAGACGTAAAGGAGAACAGGAAAATTATTTCTAATGGACAATCAAGCATGGAAGAAACGTGATTGGGATTGGCACAAAACAATCACTAAAAAATGTGTAGCACCTTGGCATAGTTTAACTATCGAATGGGATGGTGAAGTATATGCTGATGCTGTGGCGTTTAAACCATATGGAAGTATATATGAAAATACTTTAACTGAATTATGGAATTCTCCAAAAGCAGTTAATCTTCGTAAATCATGGAGCAAAGGATTGCCAGATAATATAATATGTGCTAGTTGTATAAAGAAAGAAGAAACAGTAGGTAGTTCTAGACGACAATACTTTTATAGAAATTTGCCATCTGAATTATTAAAAACAGCAACATATGATCCAGAGCAAAAACCTAATATATGGTATTTAGAAATTAACTCATCAAATAAATGTAATTTAAAATGTAGAATGTGTAATGGGCAAGTTTCAAGTACTTGGATTAAAGAAGAAACACAATTAGCAAAAATATCTCCTAGTTGGATGCCAAAAAGAAAAAATGGAAAATACTCTAGAGTTGATTTTGATGTTATTAAAAATGTTTTAGAAAAAAGAGAATATTTTAAAGATTTGCAATTTTTAAAGTTAACAGGCGGTGAGCCATTAATGGAAGAACAAAATTATCAATTAATGGAACAATTTATTGAATGGGATATTGCAAAAAATGTTATGCTTGATATTAACACTAACGGAACATTTATGAATGAAAGATTAATAAACATTGCTAAACATTTTAAATTAGTTAAGTTACATATAAGTTTAGAAGGAACAGGAGAGTTATATCAATATATACGTGGTGGAGAAAACTTTACTTTAGATCAATTAGAAACAAATATAATTGAATTCAACAAGTTACCAAATACAGTAATAATTTATACTGTTACAGTACAAATATATAATATTTTTAATTTATCAGATATATGGAATTGGTATTTAAAAATAAGAAAACCAACTAATGAAATTTATTTTAAAAATGTTGTAGTTAATCCTCCACATTTAAATTTTCAAATATTACCTAATAGTTTAAAGTTAGAAGCATATGAAATAATGAAACAAGCAGATTTACCACAAGGTGAGTATTGGGAATTAGATGATTTTAGTCAAGGTGATATAGGATTTAGCAATATTATGAAGAATTTACAGAATCTAAATACATATAACGAGCAACGTTTAAAAGAGTTTGTCCAGTTTACACGTGATATTGATACTATAAGAAAAACGGATATTAAAAAAATTGTCCCGCAATTAGCAGGATTATTTGAGGAAGTATATGAAGCAAGAGCCTAAAACATTTTGTATTTTGCCATGGATGCATTTAGCAACAAATTCTAGTGGAAATTATAGAGTATGTTGTAATTCAACTCCAGGTAAAAATTTTATTTTAGATAAAAATGGTGAGCCTTATAAAATTTATAAAGCTGATATTAAAGAAATGTGGAACTCTGAAACATATAGAAATTTACGTTTGCAACTACTTAAAGAAGAATATCCAGATATGTGTCAACGTTGCTGGAGAGAAGAAGCAAGTGATATTAAATCTGCTCGTCAAAGTTTTAACGAAGCATATTCACATTTTATTGATGGAGCATTATCAAATACAGATATAGAAGGTAAAGCACCATTAAAAGTAGGGTATGTTGATTTACGTTTAGGAAACTTATGTAATTTAAAATGTCGTATGTGTAATCCATGGGCAAGTAACCAATGGACTAAAGAATGGAATAAAACAACATCATATGATGGTAAAGATATACCAGAAGATGAACGTACGAGATTAGAGCATATGGATTGGCCCACAAATGAAAAAACGTGGGAAAACTTAATGCCAATTATAGATTCAGTAGAAGAAATTTACTTAACAGGTGGAGAACCTACATTAGCATTAGAACAATATAAGTTATTTGATAAATGTATTGAATTAGACAAAGCAAAAGATATTGTATTAAAGTATAATACTAATTTAACTAATATACCACCTAAAATGATTGAGTATTGGAAAAACTTTAAAAAGATTAAGATTAATGCTTCAATAGATGGGTTTGATGAGCTTAATAGATATATTAGGTATCCAACAAATTGGAAGTCAGTTGATAAAAATCTTAAAATATTTCATGAAATAGAAAAAGAAGGTAAAATGAGAGTGCAGATTCATACTACTGTACAATTATATAATATACTTGATATAACAGATTTATTTGAATATGTTGATCAGTTTGGTTATTTTCCGTATTTAAATATATTAGATCATCCAGATTACTTAAATGTAAGAGTGTTGCCATTGCACCTTAAAGAATGTGTAGCAGAAGAATTACAAAAGTATATTGATAAGCCAAAAGTAAAAGGGTTAATAACTTATATGATGGACGAAGATTGGTCACAGCATACAGATAAATTTATTGAATATACTAATTGGCTAGATAAATCACGTAAGCAAAATGTTCTTGATATTGTTCCTGGATTAGAAGACATAATAAATTTAAAAAAATAACTTGACAATATATAGTATCATGCTATTATAAAAACACATTAACAATTTAACAAGAGAGGTTATATGTTCAAATACTTTGTAAAACATTTTAGCCAAGCATTATTGTTTTTATTAGCAATAGTTGGCTTTGCATGGCTTGGAGTTGAAATTGGCAAATTTGTAGGTGGCCAATTACAAAACGAATCATATACACATATTGTTTCTATTGGATTTATATTTTTAGTAGGAATAGTATATTATGCATATGGTCAAGCAAAGATTGATATAAAATATCAATCCAAATAAGGCTTTGACCCCTTCGTCTATCGGTTAGGACATCAGGTTTTCATCCTGAAAAGAGGAGTTCGATTCTCCTAGGGGTCGCCAGATAAATAAAATAAAAGGAAAAAAATGTTTGATTATTTAATTGAAAAAATTAATAATAGTAAGAAATCTAAAGAACTAGATAGTGTAGTTGACGCATTTACATTTGATAATTTTTTTACAAATCAACATTATAGTAAGTTATCAAAAGATGCTGATAGTTTTAAAGAATTTGTTCAGGAAGATTCTCCTATTGAAGGTAAAGACCCATCAGTAATATCACTAAATGATTTAACTAACTTAAACAAAGATGATACTTGGTTTTACGATCAATTAATTAAAACAGTTAAAAGTCAAAGTTTTAAACGTGCAATTTTAACAAAAGCTGGATTTGATAATAGTGAAGCTGTAAAGTTATCACAATTAATTGAGTCTACAGCAACTTTTCATACTGATTATACACACCAATCTGATAATAGGCATACTGATCAAAAAAATAATTTTATTAGTATAACATTACAAATATATTTGCCAGATAATAATAGTAATAAAAATTATGGAACAGAATTTTATAATAGAAATAATGAAAAAATTTATCAGACTGACTTTTCCCCAAATACTGGATATCTTTTGGTATCAAATAATAATTCGTGGCATAAATCAATAAATGGAGTTTATAGGAAATCAATATTATTTAGATACTATGTTCCTTTTGATTTATATTTTTCTAGAGAGCATAGTTATCTAGAAAATGAAATGCCGTTGCCAGCTATTTTTAATAGAAATAAACAAAACAATACTTGTTGTATAGTTTGGAATAAAGATATGGGAGTGCCTACTAAAATTACTGATTGGTTTGCAAATATGACGTTTCGTAATTGTATAGATCTTAGGCTTCAAAATTTAATAGTATTAAATAATCCGTTTAAATATGATATAGAGGCGTTGTCTATATTAAAAGAAATACATAATTTTAAGAAAGCATTTATATTTTTTGGTGGCTTTGTATGGAAAAATAAAGACATATATGAATATGCTGTAAATTTAGATATGAAAGATAATGTTATAGCAGGATTATTAGATGAAGATCAATTTTTGAGGCAATGTGTTATTATTAATTTAGATAAGTTAGATGAAATAAATGAAGATGATGCACATGGTGATGGTGGATTTTTTGAAAGGTTTATTGGAAAGCATATTAGTTTAGAAGATATGTGGTTGCCGAGAACATACTATCACCCAGAAGTTGAAGAAAATCAGATAGTTATAAAATGCTTGTATAATTCAAATGAAATTTCTAATTTTCCTAAATTAGAATATATTAAAAAATATCAAACTAAAACAACAATACAAGAATATAAAAATGCATTGCAAAAGATAAGTTATGAGGGATACCCCGACGATTTTTCTTATATTGATAATCAAATAGATAATGCTAAACCAATAAATGAGTTACAAGGAACAACTAAAGCATTCACATTAGATAATTTTTTTAATGATATTGATTATAAGAAAATATCACAAGATGTTATTGATTATATACATTATACTAAAGAAGATGCTCCTATTGAAGGTGAAGAACCGTCAATTATTACTTTTGACAGGTTAGAAAAACAAGATTCATTTTATAAAAATCTTTGGGCATATTTTAATACACGAAAAATGAAAAGAAAAATTTTAGAAAAATTTGGTTATGGATCTGATATAGAAGAGCTTTTACAATGTATGCACCATTCAATATGTTTTCATACAGAATATCCACATCAAATTGATAATGTGCATTCTGATCAGAAATTTACATTATCAACTTTTACATTACAAGTATATTTGCCACAAGATGATAGTATTAAAGAATATGGAACACAATTTGTAAACAATAATGATGATATTATTTTTCATAAACAATTTGTGCCAAATCAAGGGTACATGATGGAGTCGAATAATAATTCTTGGCATAAACCAAAAATGGGGGCTGAACGAAAGTCTTTAATAGTTAGGTATCTTATTGAAATTGATTATGAAAAGGTAAAAAGAGTCTTTAATTATAATAAAGATAATGATACTTGTTATATTATATGGAATAAATCATATAATAAAGTTCATACTAAAATTACTGATTGGTTTACAATAGCATCATTGCAGAATGCACAAGAACAAAATATTGAAAATATAGTAGCTACATCAAACATTACTAACACATTGAAGTATTTGCAAAAGCAAGGGTATAAAAATGTTGTAGTATGTTATGGTGGGCATATTTTTAGTGATAATAAGATACAACAATATGCTATTTCAATAGAAAATGTTATTGTACAAGATTTAGGAAAAATTATTGGTAGTAACGTAAGTTATTATGAACCAAAAGCAAGTGCTTCTGCAGAATTGCTTGGGTATATACAACGTAATAAAAGTGTAGAGTATGTGCAGAGTGAATACCCTGAATTAGCTAAACAGCTACAATACATTAAATCTTATAGAAATAATTACAGTTCTTTTAACAAAATATCAAAATCTATTATTCCTAAAACTTTTCTTTATTGCAATGATTGTCAAAAACAAACAATTCATCTTGATACATATCCTAGTGGATTTTATTGTAATAGTTGTAAATGTTATAAACAAGAAGATCCAGGGGCATATCTTAGTCCAACTGATTATGTAGAGTCTGATTTTAAAGATTAATCTAGTTTTACTACTATAAAATACATACTTAATTTTTTACAAAAAAATTGTAAATAATAGTAGCAGAGAATAAGGTAGAACTAGTTCATGAAATTTCTAAAAATTATTATATTAATGGTACTCTTAGGTGTGGCTCCAATAGCACTTGCAGACACAACTAATTCAGGTTCTACTACAAACTCTCAAACAAATGCATCAGGGTCCAACACTACAATTTCAGGCGGATATTCTGCTGAAACTACCAATACATATCAGTCTGGATCGTCAAATAACACTACTACCAACAATGATACCACTAATACAACTAATAATAAAAATACAATTCCGGTTCCATCAGCTGGTGCACCGTCAATGAGTGCATATTCACAAGATGTTTGTGCTGTTGGAAAATCAGGTGGTATCCAACTACCGGGTGTTGGAGTCTCTGGTGGTGCTACATCACGTGATATGAATTGTGAACGTATGAAACTTTCTAAATTATTAAATGATTATGGTATGAAGGTTGCCGCGGTAGCAATACTATGTCAAGATCCAAGAGTATTTGAAGCAATGGAACAAGCTGGTACTCCATGTCCATTTGAAGGTAAAATTGGTAAAGAAGCAATGGATCAATGGAACAAATATGATATTGAAAGACCAGATTATAAAAAATATGTAGATAAAATGGATGATCGTTTAGAAATTGATGAACGTATTATGAAAGAAGAAGGTATTTTAGAAGAAAACGAATCATTAAAAACTGATATCAAACAAATTGCAAAAGATAATAAGAAGTTGCAAAAAGAAATTTTAAAGTTACAAAAAATGCAGGTTGAGTTACTTAAAGCGGCAGAAGAAGAAGCTAAAGCGGCAGAAGAAGCTCTAAAAGAACAAATGGTTAAAGAAAGAGATCCAGTAGAAGTACATACTGGTGATAATGTAACTGACCCAGCAGAACTTCCTAATATAGAAGTAGTAGATGAAGAAGAAATAATTATTATTCCTTTACCAAAACCAGAACAAACAAATAGCGAAGAATTTAACGCCGCTGGGAAATAATATATGAGAGTGTTTATTTCAACACTCCTGCTAACATTGGCATTGGTGTTATTTTCTACAAACGTAGGTGGCGAAACTGCTACATCAGGAAACTTGCTACCAAACAGCACAGGTTGTAATCAAGTTTATGATGATAATAGTGCAGGTGTGCCAGGAGTAGGTTGTTCAGGTACCGCCAATAGTGGTTTAGAATCAGGTGACACAACCGGTCAAGGTTTTGATGTAAGATCAGGTACAGGTCATGATTGGGGTACAGCAGGAACTCAAGACATAGAAGCAGATGGTAATATCACAATAGGTGATTCAGGATCTCTAGAAAATATCACAGTAACAAAACAAAACGGTGGAACTACTACAACAGATACAGATATGCTAGATGGTGGTGTTACACTAAAGTCAACCACAGAAACGCAAAACTGT
>CEUS01281518.1_pt1 | contig 14398 bp, 12 predicted proteins | sample 427031 | NCBI WGS metagenome assembly CEUS01 (sample SAMEA2622837, study PRJEB7988) | marine metagenome | biome: marine biome (ENVO:00000447); feature: marine epipelagic mixed layer (ENVO:xxxxxxxxx); material: "saline water (ENVO:00002010), including plankton (ENVO:xxxxxxxx)" | depth 140 m | reverse complement strand
TACTGAAATTCTTAGATAATTAATTTGACGATTGAATATATCAATTAACATTTTTTAAGTATTAGAGCATAAACAGAAAAACATATCAATCATTCTTTTTTAACTTTTCATTTTTTTCATGTCTTTCTTGTGCTTCTAAACTTAATGTAGCTATTGGTCTTGCATCAAGTCTTTTAATGCTTATAGGCTCATTAGTTTCTTCACAATATCCATATGTTCCTTCTTCTATTCTTTTAATGGCAGAATTAATTTTTCCAATTAATTTTCTTTCTCTATCTCGTGTTCTTAATTCTAAAGATTTATCAATTTCAAGTGAAGCTCTATCTGCAATATCAGGTTTATTTAAATTTTCTGATTGCTGTAAATTATTTATTGTTTCTTGAGATTCTTTTAGCAATTCATGTTTCCAATTTAATAATTTTTTACGGAAGTATTCCTTCATTTTTTTGTTCATGAAAGCTTCTTTTTGTGAGGGTTTATAATTTTTTGAAAGTTTACTTTTAGGCATAATATCTCCAAAATATGAATTAATTCGTGAAGGTCAGATAGTAAATTGTTGATATTAATTCAAGTTAATTGAATTTTTTATTACTGATATATTAATTATAAAATAATCAATAAATACAATGATATAAAAAAAGAACAAAAATAGAACTTGTAAAAAAGAACAAATAGTGTACAAAAATTTATACTTATACAGATTGATAGAATCAGAAATTAATCTAATTAAATGAAGGAGTATTGAAAAAATGCCAAAAGCCAAACCAGATTTAAAAGTTGTAGAAAAATTGGAAGATAAAGTGAATAAAAATCAAGCGTTAGAGTCAGCTGTAAGTTTAATAGAAAAAACTCACGGTAAGGGCTCAGTAATGAAACTAGGCAGTAATCAAAAAATTGATATTGAAACTGTTTCAACAGGTTCATTAAGTTTAGATATTGCGCTAGGAATTGGAGGAGTCCCGAAAGGTAGAATTGTTGAAATTTATGGACCTGAAAGTTCAGGGAAAACTACATTAGCGCTGCACATTGTTGCAGAGGCTCAAAAGAATGGAGGCAATTGTGCTTTTATTGACGCTGAACATGCACTTGATCCAGTATATGCAAAAAAACTTGGAGTAAAACTAGAAGAGTTATTAATATCTCAGCCAGATACCGGTGAGCAAGGTTTAGAAATTGCTGATACCTTAGTAAAATCTGGAGGAGTTGATGTTTTAGTTGTAGACTCGGTTGCAGCTCTTGTTCCTAGAGCAGAACTTGAAGGTGAGATGGGTGATTCACTTCCTGGTTTACAAGCAAGATTGATGAGCCAAGCATTAAGAAAATTAACAAGTTCAATTTCAAGATCAAATACCTTAGTTATATTTATAAATCAATTAAGAATGAAAATTGGAGTCATGTTTGGAAGTCCAGAAACAACTACTGGCGGTAATGCACTTAAATTTTATTCTTCAGTTCGTTTAGATATTAGAAGAATAGGGGCTATTAAGGATAAAGATGAAGTTATTGGCAATCAAACAAGAGTAAAAGTTGTAAAAAATAAATTAGCACCTCCATTTAAAATTGTTGAGTTCGATATAATGTATGGAGAGGGTATATCTAAAATGGGAGAAATTGTTGATTTAGGCGTTAAAGCAGAAATAATTGATAAATCTGGAGCCTGGTTCTCTTATAATGGTAATAAGGTTGGGCAAGGAAGAGAAAATGTTAAAATGTTTTTGAATGAAAATCCTGAAATTGCCAAGGAAATTACAAATAAAATTCTTAAAAATGCAGGAGTTGTTGAAAAAGCAATGATGGAGGGCGAGACAAAAAAAAGCAGTAAAAGTGATACTATTGCTTTGCCCAAAGATAAAGAATAAGAAACAATAATAAAAAAACACGCATATTATTTATAAATATTGCGTGTTTTTTATTGCAATCTAGACAATTTAATAACTCATATGTAGAAGTATGAATTATGAAATCAAATCAAATTAGAAAAAAATTTCTAGATTATTTTCAAAAGTTAAATCACGAGATTATACATTCAGGATCTTTAGTTCCACACAATGATCCAACATTAATGTTTACAAACTCTGGAATGGTTCAATTTAAAAACATTTTTACTGGAAAGGAAAAAAGTAAATATTTAAGAGCTGTAACAGCTCAGAAATGTGTTAGAGCAGGAGGAAAACATAATGATTTAGAAAATGTTGGCTATACTGCTCGTCACCATACATTTTTTGAAATGTTAGGAAATTTTTCTTTTGGTGATTATTTTAAAGATTTAGCAATAGAATTAGCTTGGAATTTAATAACAAAAGAATTTAAGATTAATAAAGATAAAATTATTATTACAGTATTTAATGAAGATGATGATGCATATAATTTATGGAAAAAGATATCTGGATTGTCTAATGATAAAATCATAAAGATTAATACTTCAGATAATTTTTGGTCAATGGGAGAAACTGGACCTTGTGGTCCGTGCTCAGAAATTTTTTATGATCATGGAGATAAATTTCCAGGAGGATTGCCCGGTAGTTCAAATGATGATGGCGATAGATATATTGAAATTTGGAATTTAGTATTTATGCAATTTGAACAAATATCTAAATTTAAAAGGATTAATTTACCTAGCCCCTCTATTGATACAGGTATGGGATTAGAAAGAATTACGGCATTACTTCAAAATACGAATGATAATTATTCAACTGATATTTTTTTACCATTAATTGAAAAATCAATTGATTTATTAGGTACTGATGAATCATCGAATTCTCCTAGTCACAAAGTAATAGCTGACCATTTAAGGTCTTCTGCTTTTTTAATTAGTGATGGAGTTTTTCCTTCGAATGAAGGTAGAGGGTATGTCCTTAGAAGAATTATGAGAAGAGGTATGAGACATGCGCATAGTTTGGGAAATAAAGATCCAGTTTTCCATAAAATTTTTCTAACCCTTTTAAATGAAATGAAGGATTCATATCCAGAATTAGAAAGAACTAAAGATTTAATTTCAAGTACATTATTCAATGAAGAAAATAAATTTAAACAAACAATTGATAATGGCTTAAAAATTTTAGATGAAGAAATAAATAATTCATCTAAAAAAATATTAAACGGAGATATAGCTTTTAAACTATATGATACTTATGGATTTCCTTTAGATTTAACTCAAGATTATTTAAAATCAAAAAATATGATTGTTGATATAAAACAATTTGAAAAAAATATGAATTTTCAAAAAGAAAGAGCAAGAAAAAGTTGGAAAGGCACAGGTGATATTAAAAATGAAGATATGTGGTTTAGTATAACTGAGAATTTAGAACCAACAGATTTTATAGGTTATGACAATGATGTCTCCGAGTCTATAATTACAAAAATAATATTTGATAAAAAAGAAATTAATAAGATTAATGAAAATGATGACGCAATAATAATATTAAATCAAACACCTTTTTATGGGGAATCTGGAGGTCAAATTGGTGACACTGGTACAATTGAAAATGATAATTTTCTTTTTGAAGTTTTAAATACCTCTAAGATTTTTGGTAAATATTTTTTACATTATGGGAAGGTTATTAAAGGATCATGTAGTATAAATAATCAAATAACTGCAAAAATTCATATTGATAAAAGAAGATTAATAAAAAATAATCACTCATCTACACATTTATTACATTCTGCGTTAAGAATAATTTTAGGTAATCATGTATATCAAAAGGGGTCTTTAATTACAGATAAAAAATTACGTTTTGATTTTAGTCATCATGAGCCTATAGATAAAGAAAAATTACGTAAAATTGAATCTCTAGTAAATGAAATTATCAATCAAAATAGTTCAGTCAATATAGAATTAGTCGATCATAAAACTGCAATTAAATCAGGAGCAATCGCTTTATTCGGTGAAAAATATGGAGAAGAAGTAAGAGTAGTTAGTATAGGAAAAATCAATAATTCAATCTTTTCTAAAGAATTATGCGGTGGTACACATATCAAAAAAACTGGAGATATAGAAAAATTTCAAATTATCAGTGAATCATCAATCGCATCAGGTATTAGACGTATTGAAGCAATAACAAATATTACAATTAATACTTTTAATAATATTAAAAAAATAGATGAAGAAAATAAAAATACTAAATATTATGAAGAATTTGATAAATATATAGCTTTATTAGATAAAATTAATTCTAATTTGAAAAATAAATTAGATAATTTTAAATTAATAGAAGATAAATTAAAAGAAATTAAGAAAATATATAATTATGAGAATCAAAAAATATTAATTAATAATTTTAAGAAAAAAATAAATATTTTAAAAATTGGTGATTATAATTTTATTTACCTTCATGTTAATGATTATCCTATTAATTATTTTAAAAGTTTTATAGATGAACAAAAAAAGTCTAATCCAAAAAATAGTATAATAATGTTAGTATCTATAAATGATAATAAAATTTCTATAATAGTTGGTGTAACAAACGATATTTTAAACAAGTTTGATGCCAAAGACCTTGCTAAAATTTCTTCTGAAATAGTAGGTGGCAAAGGTGGCGGCGGTAGACCAGATTTGGCACAATCTGGAGGTAATCAAATAGATAAAATTCCAAATATTTTTGATGCAATTAAAGAAAAAATTTCAAATTAATTTAATTCTTTTTCCAGATTAAATTTTAATGATTTTAAAAAATCTTGAGTATTTAACCATTTTTGATCTTTGCCAATAAGTATTGCTAAATCTTTAGTCATTTTTCCAGATTGTACTGTGTTAATACAAACTTTTTCTAATTTATCAGAAAAATTAATAAGCTCTTTATTATCATCAAATATCCCTCTAAAATGAAGTCCTCTAGTCCAAGCAAATATTGAAGCAATTGGATTAGTAGAAGTGGCTAATCCTTTCTGATGATCTCTAAAATGTCTTGTAACTGTACCGTGAGCTGCTTCTGACTCAACTATTTTTCCATCTGGTGTCATTAACACACTTGTCATCAATCCCAGAGAACCAAATCCTTGAGCAACAGAATCAGATTGGACATCTCCATCATAATTTTTACATGCCCATATAAAATTACCTTCCCATTTTAATGATGAAGCAACCATGTCATCAATTAATCTATGTTCGTAAAAAATATTATTTTTTTTAAATTCATTTTTAAATTCATTTTCATATACTTGTTCAAATAAATCCTTAAACCTACCATCATAAACTTTTAAAATCGTATTTTTTGTTGATAAATAAACAGGCCATTTGAGATTTAATCCATATTTAAAACATGCTCTAGCAAAATTAATAATTGAATCATCATGATTAAACATAGACATTGCAACGCCAGAAGATGTAAAATTATGGACTTCTTTTTCAATATTATCTAATCCATCATCAGATTTAAATATCATTTTTAATTTACCTGGTTTATTTACTAGTATATCGGTTGCTTTGTATTGATCCCCAAAGGCATGTCTAGCAACAACAATTGGTTTGTTCCAATTACTTACAATTCTCGGAACATTTTGACAAATTATTGGTTGTCTAAAAATTGTTCCTCCCAAAATATTTCTAATAGTGCCATTTGGAGAACGCCACATTTCTTTTAAATTAAATTCTTTTACTCTTATTTCATCAGGAGTTATTGTTGCGCATTTAATTCCTACCCCATATTCTTTTATGGCCTTACCAGAATCAGATGTAATTTTATCATTTGTTTGATCTCTGTTTTGTATGCTAAGATCGTAATATTTTATATCTATATCTAAATATGGTAATATTAATTTTTCTTTAATAAATTGCCAAATTATTCTGGTCATTTCATCACCATCTAATTCAACAATTGGTTTATTAACTTTTATTTTACTCATTTTAATAAAATCTTGTCTAATTCTTGAATTTTTTTTATTTCAATAAAATTTTGTTCTTTCTTTTCATTAGTGAATTTTTCCATATAAAATCTATTATACATTTTTATTATTGGGTTCCAAAAGTTATTATAATTTAAAATTATTATTGGTTTTAAATGTAACCCCAAATTATACCAAGATATGATTTCACACATTTCTTCTAACGTTCCTGGCCCTCCAGGTAAAATAATAAAAGCTTGACCTTTTTTGTATAAGATATCTTTTCTTTCTGTCATGTTTTCTACTATAATTGATTGATCTATTTTTTTATTTATATTTTCTTTTGTACTTAAGAATTTTGGAATTACACCAATTACATAACCACCATATAATTTTGTACTTCGTGCTATTTCTCCCATTAATCCATTTGAGCCACCCCCATATACCAAATTAATACTATTTGAAGCTAAATATTTACCTAGATTAAAAGCTAATTTTTTATATTTTTTGTCTACTAAATTTGAAGAAGAGCAGAAAATTGTCACAGATTTTATGGGTTTTTTTTTCATCTTTTTTTTATTACTATTTTGTATTATCAGCTCTTAATAATTTAATTAATTAATATTATGAAATATTTTCAATTAAAATTCAGTAATCATTCATTTTTATATTTAATTATAATTTTTTGTTTAATGATTGTTTTTTATCCTTTTTTACCTTTTGTCGGGACTTTTCTTTTAATTATTTTGTTATTTACTGCATTTTTTTTTAGAGATCCAGATAAAATAATTCCCACCGGAGATAATTTGATTGTATCTCCTGCTGATGGTGTAATTACATATATTGGACAAAATGAAGCTCCATCAGAGACTGATACTGAAAATATTGAATTTAATAAAATTAGTATATTTTTAAGTGTTTTTGATATTCATGTCAACAGAGTGCCAACAACTGGAAAAGTCTTACTATGTAAGTATATTCCAGGAAAATTTATGAATGCAACTTTTGATAAATCAAGTGATGAAAATGAAAGAAACATCATTAAAATGAAAGATAAAAATAATAATATAATTGTTTTTGTTCAAATAGCTGGTTTAATTGCTCGAAGAATCGTTTCTGATTTGAAAATTGATCAAAATGTTTCTATAGGTGATCGATATGGAATAATTAAATTTGGAAGCAGGGTAGATATTTATATTCCAAAAAAAATCAAACTTCAAGTTGCAGTAGGTCAAAAAGTAATTGGAGGTCAATCTGTTCTTGCTGATATTAAAAATAATTCTTCAATAGGAGATACAAGTATAAAATGAATTTACATAACTTAGAAGATCATCACAAAAAACCTCAAGATAAAGTATCTAATATAACCAAATTAATTCCAAATGGCATAACTATACTTGCTCTTTGTTCTGGATTAACATCAATTCGTTATTCAATTTTAGAACAATGGAAAGTTGCGAGTTTATTAATTGTTATTGCTGCTGTTTTAGATTTTTTTGATGGATGGGTTGCAAAAAAATTAATGGGAGGTAGTCGTTTTGGTGCTGAACTTGATAATTTAAGTGATATAATTTCTTTTGGAGTAGCACCTTCAATACTTATATATTATTGGACTCTTTTTAATTTTAATTCATTTGGTTGGGCTATATCATTATTTTTTGTAATGTGTGCCGCATTACGATTAGCCAGATTCACAACTGATATATATTTATCCAATCTACCTATAAATAAATCTAAATATTTTGTAGGGATACCTTCCCCTGCTGCCGCTGGTTTGATTTTATTTACTCTATTGGCATCATTTAATTTTGAATATTCATTTTTAAAAAGCCCTTTTCTTAATGGCTTAATATTATTATTGGTTGGATTATTGATGATAAGCAAAGTTCCAACTATTTCTTTAAAGAATCTTTCTATTAAACCTATTTATAGAACTTGGTTTATTTTAGGTATATCAATTATTAGCATTGGTTTAATATCAAATATTTGGTTTACATTACTATCAGCTTTATTAATTTATATAATAAGTATTTTTTATACTATCATAAGTAATTTTAAAAAATAAAATAACTAATTTTCGCTGTTATTATTTTGTAACCATTTCACAACATTTTCTCTTAACATTAGTGCACATGGCGTGACTATTAGTGTCAACAAAGTTGCAAATAATAATCCAAAAACTATAGCTGTTGACATTTGTACCCACCATTGTGTGTCTGGGGAACCATATTTTATTTCTCTGGTAAAAAAATCTATGTTAATCATAAGAGTCATTGGCATAAGACCCAATATTGTTGTAACTGTTGTTAATAATACAGGCCTTAATCTTTGAGCACCTGTTTTGACAATTGCCATTCGTTTATTTGATACTACTTTTTTTAAATGATCAAATGTATCTATTAAAATTATATTATTATTAACTACGATACCTGCTAAAGCGATTACTCCAACCCCAGTCATCACTATTCCAAAAACCTGTCCGGTAATAATTAGGCCAATAAAAACACCTGCAATTGACATTATAACAGAAAATAAAATCAAAAAAGCACTATAAAAACTGTTAAATTGAGTAACAAGAATCATAGCCATTATAAATAATGCAATCATAAAAGCTTTTTGAAGAAAGGCTTGTGCCTCTTTTTGGTCAGCAATTTCACCCTTAAATTTTACATTTACACTTGGATCTAGATTAATTTTTTTAACCTTATCAAGCGAAATTGGCCTTCCTCTTTGATTAATACTATCAGATAATCCTAATGCAAATTCTAATTCCTTAATTTTGTTATCAGATAAAATTCCTATATCTACATCTGCCTTAACATTTAATGTTCTTTTTGAATCAACTCTAATTATATTACCAGTTCTTTTTTTAGGATTAATTTTAACAATATTTGATATAGGGACTAAGCCATTATTTGTGGGAACTCTTATATTTTCTAACATGTCTAAAGTTCTAGTATTTGTTTCATATCTTAAATATATCGGAACCGATTCAACACTATCATCTGGACGAAATTCTCCTAACTTAATTCCATTTGTTACTAATTTAATTACATTACCAACACTTGTAATATCAGCATTAAATTTTGAAGCTTGTGCTCTATCAATTTCCAATTCCCATTCTATACCAGGCATTGGCAGTGTGTTTTCAACATTAATTACACCAGATGTTTCATTCAAATAGTTTGTCAATCTTTGTGTTTCATATTTTAGTATTTCATAGTTATATGAAGTTAATTCAATGTTAATTGGCTTTCCTCCAGGTGGACCTTCTTCTTGTTCTCTTGATTCAACTTTGATTCCATAAATATTTTTTGTTTCATCAATTATTTCTTTTAAAATAGCTTTAGATGGCCTTCTCTTATCCCAATCGTTATATTCCATTGTTACAGATCCAATAATATCTTCAGCATCTTCAGATTGATCTGATACATTGCCACTTGAAGTATAAATTGTTTTGAATTCTTTTTTATTTTCTTGTAATTTTAATACTATATCTTCTACTTCTGATACTAAAGAATTTTTTTCATCTACAGAAAGATTTCCTCTACCATAAATAACTAATTTTGAAAGTTCCGGTTCTACCTGAGGAAAAAATTCTACACCATTTCCAAATTTTCCATAGCTAAAAATTATAGTAATTAATAATAGTATTGCAAATATAATAACTTTTGCAGGGTGCACTAATAAAAAATTTACTACATTGGAATAAATTCCTATAAAACCTGGTAAATCTGTTGGATTTACGTTTGATTCTGCAGATAAAGCTTTTGCAACTTCTGAAACATTATCTGTTCTTTTGTTCATATAAATTTTAATTTTATTAGATAAACTGAATAATTTAAAAAATCTAAAAATCACTATTATAATAGCTAAAGTAAATAAAGGATGAATAATCTTTATTAGAAATCCAGCAATAGGTAAGAGATTTAATATAATTGGCAATAGATTATAAATAATAATACCTGAAGTTATAGGTACAAAAACTAAAAAAGCCACTTTGCTAAATGTACCTAATGAAGCTCCCAAAACTGGAACAAATAATAATGCCATAAATAACGAAGCCGATAGAACACACAAAAGAGTTATAGGTAGATATTTCATGAATTCGCCAGCAAGTCCTGGCCAAAATACTAGAGGTGCAAAAGCCGCTAATGTTGTTAAAGTTGATGCAATGATTGGCAAAGCCATTCTAATAGATGCTAGTTTAAATGATTCACTGACTGATAGTCCTTCATTTATCTTTCTATCAGCATATTCTACTACAACGATAGCACCATCAACAAGTAATCCTACTGCTAAAATCAGTGCAAATAAAACTACAAAATTAATTGTGAAACCAAAAAGATATAAACTTAATATTCCAGTTAAAAATGAACCGGGTATTGATACTCCTACAAGAAATCCCGATCTTATGCCAAGAACTCCTAATATTATAATCATCACTAGAATAACAGCGGCAATAACACTATTTTCAAGATTATTTACCATATCTTTAATCATGTTTGATTGATCTTGACTAAAAGAAATCTTAATATTTTTAGGAAATGATTTTTTTTCATTTAAGACTGCTGTTTTTACTTCATTAACAGTATCAATTAAATTTTCGCCAACCCTTTTAGATACTTCAATAGTTATAGCTGGTATACCGCCGACTCTTGCATAATTACTTCTATCTTCAAATGTTTTATTTACTGATGCAATATCTTTAAATCGTATTACTGAATCGCCTTGAGTTTTAATGGGTGTTTCCAAAACATCCTTAAGTTCTTCATATAAACCTGGAACTTTAATTTCAAAACTACCATCTCCAGTATCTTGAGATCCAGCAGATATCATTTTATTATTTTGATTAACAATATTGATTACTTCTTCCAATCGTAAGTTATATCCTTCTAAAGATCTAACATTAATGACAACATCAACTTGTTCTTCGATTTTTCCATTAATTTTTGCTTCTAAAACACTTGGAATTCCTTCAATGCTATCTTGTAATTTATCTGCAAGTTTTTGAAGTGTTCTTTCATCAACATTTCCGCTAATTGAAATTAGTAGAATAGGGAAGGCACTAATATTAACTTCATTTACTGTAGGATCGTCAGCATTTTCAGGAAGATCTCCTTTAGCTCTATCTACTTTTTCTCTAATATCTTCAATTGCTTTATCAGCATCAAAACCTGCATCAAATTCAAGTAAAACATTTCCTCCACCTGAATATGCTGTAGATCTCATTTCTTTTAATCCTTCCACAGTTTTTACTTCATCTTCTATTGGCTTAATCAATAATCTTTCTGAATCTTCAGGTGATATTCCTCTATCTGAAAGAGATACGTATATGTAAGGAATATTTACATCAGGCGCAGCCTCTTTAGGTATATTTATATAAGTTGTAGTTCCAGCTATAATTAAGAAAAATAATATAGCTATAAATGTTCTGGAGTGATCGAGAGCAAAATCAATTAATTTCATTTATTATTCCTCAAAATTGACTTTTTCACCAATTCCAACATATTCCTGTCCGACAATAATAATATTTGAATTATTAGGTATTCCTGAAATCCACATACCATTGTTTGTATCTGAAACTATTTCAATTGGAAAAAATTCTACTAAATTATTTTTATTAACAATTTTTATTCCTACTTCACCGTTATCTTTTAATGTTAATATCGAAGGAGATATTTTATGTGCTTTAACTATTTCACCTTGAATATTAATTGAAGCAGTTAATCCATCTTTAATAGATAAATTTTCATTAGATACACTCATTTCTATTTTGAAAGTTCTTGTACCTTTTTCAGCAGTTGGAGATATGTAAGTTATTTTACCTTTGATATCATCATTTAAAGAAGTTTTAACATTTGCATTACTTCCAATTCTAATATGTTGTAATTCTTTTTCAGATAAGTAGGCAACAATTAAAATTGGATTAAGTTCTATATATTGTCCTAAAATAGTTCCTGGTTGTACAAATTCACCAACCTCTAAATGGTCTGAAGTAAGTATGCCATTAAATGGTGCATATATATTTGTTTTATTAATTTCATTTTTTATTGATTTATATTCTGATTTAGCAGTTTCTAATTTTGATTTCGAAGCGGCAATTTTAGAATTTGAGCTTAGCCCCTGTTCAAATAATTCATTTTCAGCATTAAATTCAATCTCTGCTTCTTCATATTTTGATTTTTTTTGTTCTAAATTTATAACAAAATCATATTCCGATATTTTAAAAATTAAATCATTTTTATTAATTTTTTTTCCTACAGATTTATTAACTTTAACAATTTTTCCTGAAACTTCAGATTTAATATCTATTATTTTATTTGCATTAGTTTGACCCTGAACACTAATAATTTTGTTAATTTCAATTGCATTAGATTCTTCTGTTCTGACATTAATTATTATTTCTTCTTTTAAAATTTTATTTTCTTCATCGGTAATATTCTTAGTTTTGGATATATTTTTTGAATTGAATTGGCCTGAAGCTATCCACCCAATTGTTAGTAGTAATATAATTAAAGCAACGACTATTGATGATTTTTTCATAATTTATATGGTATATATTTCTTTTTTGGCAAAAAACAATCTATATTTATATATTACTTGATATAATGAAAACGAGAGAATGGACATATCGACAATCTAGAGATATTTTTGTTAAGGGTGCTCTTAAAGAAGGATATGTTTCACGGTCTGCATTTAAGCTAATAGAAATAGAAAAAAAATATAATATCATTAATAATTCTCACTTTATAATTGAATTAGGATCTTCTCCTGGCGGTTGGACACAAGTAATAAATCAAATAAAAAAAAACAAGAATTATAAATTAATTTGCATAGATAAAATTGATATGAAAATTAAAGAAAATAATAATAATTTTTTTATTAAAAGTGATTTTATAAATAATAATATTGTTTCTAATATTCAAAAAATACATAACAAGAAATTTAATTTAATTTTATCAGATATGTCTCCTAACACAACAGGTCATAAACATACCGATCATTTAAAAATTATTAATATTGCTCAAGAAGTCTTAAAATTTAGCAAATCAAATCTTTCTAATAATGGATCAATGATTATTAAAATTTTTCATGGTTCAGATGAAAAATTATTTGTTAAAGAATTGAAAAAAAATTTTTTAATTGTTGATTTTTTTAAACCTAATGCATCAAGAAAAGAATCATCAGAAATTTATATAGTTTGTTTAAAATATAAACTTTAAATTATTTACTTATCAGTCTGATATTATTTCTATTTAAATATACCAATAAATTATCTATATTATCGTGAGAAAATAATTGATTATTAGTTTTAAGTAAATAAAAACTATATTTACTCTTTTTATTTAATTTTTTTTTACTAATCGAAATCATAGGTTTTTCCGAGCTGTTTTTAAAAAAATGAAAATAAGCCTCATTATTATTAAATTGAATAGCGTAGTCTTTCCAATTACCCTTAGATACGCCAAATGAATAAAATTCAAGTATTCTGTTTAATTCGATCCTTGAAAAATAAAGTTTTGATTTGTGGTCATTATATTTAGATGTTATTGAACTATATCTATTCACATGGAATATTTAATCATGATTCATTATAATATTCAAATATTTTATAGGTAAAAAAATGGCAGTAAAAAGTGAAATATGTAATTTTGGATGGAAAGCAATTGATTTTAAATTATTATCAATTGATGACAATTATTATTCTTTAAATGAATTAAAAGGTAAAAAGGGATTATTAATAATGTTTATTTGTAATCACTGCCCTTATGTGCAAGCAATAGCAAAAAAAATATCTTATGAAACTGATCAGTTAAATAAAATTGGTGTAAATTCTGTGGCTATTATGCCAAACGATGTATCTGAATATCCTGAAGACTCATATGAAAATATGAAAATTTTTGCTAAAAATAATTTATTTAATTTCCACTATTTATTTGATGAAAAACAAATTATTGCTAAAAGTTATGATGCTAAATGCACACCAGATTTTTTTGGATTTAACAAAAACTTGGAATTACAGTATAGGGGTAGACTTGATTCAGCAGGAAAAAATATAAATCAAAATGAAGTAAAAAGGGAATTATTTAATGCTATGAAACAAATTTCAATTTCAGACAAGGGACCTAAGGAACAATTTTCTAGTATTGGATGTTCAATAAAATGGAAAAACAATGAATGACATTTCAATTTTTAAGAGAGTTTCTTTATTTTTAAGAAATAATATTTACTATTTAATAGGAATAATTTTATTAGTTTTATTAATTTTTTCACTATTAGAATATTATAAATATTATAGAGATAATAAAATAAAAAAAATAAGTCTTAATTATTATCAAGCAGTAGAAGAAATTTATTCAAATGAATTAAATTCTGAAAAAATTTTTGAAGAAATCTCAAATACAAATTCGAGTTTTGCCTTTTTGTCTTCATTAAAATTAGCTGAATTTAAAATAGATAATGAAAAACACGGAGAGGCTTATAAAATTTATACAGATCTAATAGAAAATAGTGAATTAGAACAATTATACTATGATTTTATTATAATACATGCTTTATATAATCTGATCGATCA
>CEUS01159831.1_pt1 | contig 14410 bp, 6 predicted proteins | sample 427031 | NCBI WGS metagenome assembly CEUS01 (sample SAMEA2622837, study PRJEB7988) | marine metagenome | biome: marine biome (ENVO:00000447); feature: marine epipelagic mixed layer (ENVO:xxxxxxxxx); material: "saline water (ENVO:00002010), including plankton (ENVO:xxxxxxxx)" | depth 140 m | reverse complement strand
GAGCTCACCGGAAAATCCCTCCAGCGAAGCAGGCAGAAGAAACGCGGCAATGATGCCGACCGTATAGATTCTCCGACGTGTTAGCGCATCCATAACATTCTCCGATCGTTGGAATCGTCTTGAATCTGTGCGTCTCGACAAGGTGTATTGTCCTGGTTACGCAGGTGACAACTGATTTTGAATTTGACAACTGACTGAATACCGACCTGTACGTCGGTCGAGCAACTTGCTTCCGTGCGTGCGTTTATTGGCGGCGTGCTATTTCCGCGAATCGGAAATGGTGTCGTTATCGAAACTCAGCGCTTCGCTTCAGGCTCTGTTCGAGCCCGGCATGACGTTGTTTCATGACTTCCTGGACCTTTGCGGGAAGAACCGCAGTTCCGTAATCCTTATTCTTGTCGTAAGGCTGAATCAAGATCGCTGCCCAGCGCGTCGCCGGTGTGTGAATGATCAACCCGCTGGCAAGCTCCTCAGCGGAGAGCGCCGTCTCGCCATTCGGATTGGCGAATGCCCGATTCTGTTCCGGCTCCCAGAGGACGTACTGCTTGTCGGCGTTGAGGTCGAGCGCCTTGAGCTTGATGAAGCAATCACCGAAATGCCAGTTGTTGCCGAGCACGATCAGCCGAGAGCCGTCTCGTTCGTACTCGAAGCTGAAGAGATACTCGGGCTTGCCCCACGTACCTCCCATGTTATGGGAGTCGGGCGTGACCGTTTCGGAGATGGTTTGTGGATACGGGCTGACTGGGGTCACGATATGTTTCGTCTGCGTCTTGCCCCGAAGTAAATAGTCCTCCCACCGTGCAATGCGTGTGTTGACTCGTGCCATTTCCGATGCGTATCTGCCATCCCAGATGGTCCACTCTGCGTAGTTGATGGCCACGTTGCAACCGGCCATCGCGCTGCCCAGATGGCGCCATGCCAAATCCTCGGGCACGAAGTAGCCGGCGCGTCCACCGGTTTGAGCATGGCCGTAGACACAACTCACCAGCGACTTGCGGTTGATGCCGAGTTGCTCATCACAATAGCGTCTCAGCCATCCTGCACGAGCGACCAGGTACCAACCCATACGATCGTTGTATGGATACCTTGAATCTGACTTCGGGACGTGGTGGTAACTCCAGGTTTGAAAGACCGCCGGCAAGTCTCCACCACTAAGCATCTGAAACGAAATGTCTTTGAAGGAATCGTAGATGAAGTAGTTGTCTTGCGGTGCACACAGCGTGAACCAGGCCTCTCGGCCTGATTGCTTTCCCGCGTTATGGATCGTTTCCGAGTAGATCTTCGCACACTGGCTGAGTTCCCAGTTGCGGAAAGCGTTCCATTTCTCGCGATGCTTCTTGACGAGATCATCTAGCCAAAGCTCTTCCACTTCCTCGGCTGGCAGTCCGGAATGCTTGATGAACTCCCCCCGAGTCTGTTCGGAATAATCCCACTCGCTGAGTAATGTTTGAGGCTCCCAGTTTGCCCAGAGTCCTTCGTAGTTTCCCTGGGTGATGCTGCGAGTCATCTCGTCGAGAACGTGCCGTTGAATCCACTCATGACGCCGGTAAATTGCCCACGGAGCGACGTGAGACCGACGCTGACCATTTTTTGCGATCGCTCGAATTCTATCCGGCACACCAAGATCGTGGTCGACACGGAAGCCATCGCGAACACCCAGCGGTTCGCCCAGGTTATGCCACGAATTGCGATTTAACTGATTGTAGTTCCGACCTTCGGACCAGCGCGCCAGCCCAGGCGGACAGGAACTCTGCGGTAATCCACACATGTGAATATTACAGCCCATGTTCTTGATGTAACTGGCAAGTAACCTCTGGTGTTCCGCAGACACGTCATTCTCGTACGACCCAATGGCATTCGGGCCACGTCCCATGACGCCACTCTTCGCGATTCGGGGTGTCCTTGACTGAAGCTGCGGCAATACGGCCAATCCAACTGACGATTCCGGGCTTGTTGTGTTCGCCTCCTTGCCAGCCTCGTGATATTCGCAACTCAGGAAGACACGTCCGAGCTGGGCACCGGGTGCAGCTTCGGTGGTGACCCACAACGTGGGTGGCTGGTATCGAGCCCACCAGCAGCGTCCGAGCTTGCCTCTGGGTATTGTGTCGCGTGACCAGCGTGTGACGATTCGATGTCGCGCATAAGTTCGACCAGCGCGTTGAACGAAGATTGTCTCTTTGGTATTCCAGAGCAGATTGGCGTTAACCGCCTTTAGTTCAACTCCCTGGGGGAGATCGCAGACGAGCGTGGCTGCGATAATGTTTCTTGCCTGAGGGTTGGCGACAGCGACGATCAGAGCCGTCAAGTTGTGTTGATTAAGGAAGTGTGTTTGCTCAACATCGATCACGCCGGTCGGCCAAACGGTGACAGCCAGATCATCCGGCTTGTGTTCCGGCTTGACCTTCATCAACTTTAAGCCGCCCGGGTCGAAGGTTTGGGCCAAAGTCGTCGAAGCAGAGGCAACGAGTAACAAACCCAATAGGGTCGCAACGGCGATAGGGAACTTGTGAGTGACTTGGCCAGTTCGCGTTCGATGTAACCTGTGCACGACAGCTCCCTCTCAAGAGTATCGACATGACCAATGCGGTTTCCCTGTCGCCAGACCGAGTAGCTTTACCTTTTTCCCGATCGTTACCTTACAGTTGCGCGAAAGGTTTTCGGGTGACGTTGTCGCTCATGAGCATAACCAATGCGGTGGCATTTTCGAAATGTGGGAAGAGCGTCCGTTGTTTAACCACAGCAGGGGGCGACGGACTGTGCACGCAGTCTCTTTGCAGCATGGACACCACGCCATCGAGTCACTTGTTTTCATCGTGTGGTGGTGTATTCCGCTGCAGTGCGCGCCTACTTGCGCGACTTCAGGAACTCAAGCAGATTTGCCATGTCCTGCAGTGTGACGTCTTTCTCGATGCCTTCGGGCATCAGAGACACATTGCTGGCGCGAATTTCTTCAATCTGGCCGCGACCGATTGTCTGCTGTTTGCCTTCGGCCATGCGCAGGACGACTGCCTCGCTGGTTTCCGATGCAATCAGGCCGTTGTAGATTTTGCCATCGTCCGTCACCACAGTGTATGCCGTGAATCGTGGTTCGACCTTGGCGTTGGGATCCAGGATGTCGTACAGCAGGGCTGATCGTGATCGATTTCGGACGTCACTGATGTCGGGTCCGGTTTGATGCCCTTGGCCATCGATGCGGTGACACTGGCTGCAACTGCGTTTGAAAATTGTCGCACCTGCTGCGACGGAGCCGTTCAGTGCCAGCGCCTTTTGATACTCTCGACCGATCTGCTGGCGGTTTGACGATACAGCGCCTCCGAACAGCTTGGTTGCCATGGCTCGCAGTGCTTTATCCGAATGCTTCAGCAGTCGGACGCGTTGATCGATGCTGAGTGCCGCGGGATGCAACTTGCCGGCAGCCATGGCTTCCAGTGCCTGTCGAGTCGTTGATGTGCGCCGCAACAACAGCAACAGCGCTGGACCGCGAACGGCAGGACCCAGTTGCGGCCAGCGATCCAGGACAATTTGTCCTGCCGTTGCCGAACCATTCGCTGAAAGCGCGTTGATAGTCGCCAACTGTACTGCTACGGGCTGGCCGACTGCCAGTAACTCACGAAATACATGGGCTGAGTCTGAGAATGGTTGATAAGCCATCAGCTCCACGGCAGCAGTGCGGTCGGCGGGCGATTTGGAACGATCGGCAGCGGTCCTTCCTGCCCGCTTCACGAAGCCTCGCACTACGGCGGCACTGGTGGCCAAGGTCTCAGGCGGCTTTGCCAGCAGAGTCGGCAGGCTGGTACGACCGAGTGCTCCGCGATGCCGCGGCAACCCCTCTCCGAGGCCGCTGATGATGGCAGCTCGCCACCACGCGCTGTCAGTCCCACGAGACGCCAGGAGTTTCATTACCGATGACAGCTCGTTGACGTCGCCGCGTGCGCCGACAGCCGCTGCAAGTTGTTTGATTAACCGGGCCGCTGGGCCATCACCTTTGCCAGCAAACGACCTGTCTTCAACAAGTGCCGTCAGCACATTGCCCGCTCGCTTGCTGACGGACGTAAGTAAGCCGCTGGCGAACCACGAATCTCGTCCGTCCCGTAGTGCGAGCGTTACCAGCAGTCGCGTCACAGCGGCGCGGTCACTTTCACCCAATGTCAAAGCCACCTGAAACCGGACTCGCGGATCGCTGTCGGTGGCACGTTGAGCGACTTTCTCAAAGATGGCGTCTTCCGACAGCCAGCGCGACGCCAGTTTGACGGCGTCGCGTCTGACGTGTGGATCGGGATCTTCGAGTGCTGTAAGTACGTCGATATCTTTTAATGCGCCCATGCCGTCAAGAGTCCAAAGCGCGTGCAGACGGGATGTGGCCGATTTCCCGCCCCGCAGGATCGGGCGTATTTCGGGAATCGATTTTTCGATATTTTGGCGAACCAGGAGACGCTGGCCGAGAAACTGTCGCCACGCGTTGTCATCCTGAAGAAGTGCAATGGTCTGCTTGATGTTCTGCGGAGGCGTGAAAGGGCGTGACTTCGATTCCTTCGGCAAGATGCGATAGATTCTGCCGCGATCTTCGCCAGCACGCCAATCCAGCTTGACAGCGATTTCCGGCGGCAGGAATTGTGGGTGTTCAACCCATAAGCGATACATATCCGCCAGGTACAGAGCGCCGTCTGGCCCGTTCGCCAGACTGGCGGGGCGAAACCAGGTATCGGTTGAGGCCAGGAAATCCGCCTTTGGCCGCGCGCGTCGCGCTGCCAGCGTCAGTCCATCCGGCGCAACAATCGACCGCGTTACCAGATGCCCAATTGGTTCGCAGACGAAAACACTGTTCACGTACTCTGGTCCCAGTAGGTCACCCAGATACGCAGTGACACCACATGCTGACGTGTGAGTCCCTGCGTGCGACAGGTAATTGCTCTTCATTTCCACTCGGGGATAAACACGAGTCTCGCCACCTGACTTGCCGACATCGTAATGACCGCGCGAGATTACCGAGTACGGGTTTCTCGCCATTACCGCCGGTCGCATTAGAGTTGTCATAATCGGATTGCGATTCGTACAGTAGAACCGGTGACCCCAGCGATCGACAGTGTTGCCAAATTGTCCCATGCCACTGTCGGCTTCGAATTTCATCGTTTCTGGATGAAATCGAAAGTCCTTGCGGGGCATTGTCACTGTGCTGTCAGGATTGCGAGACGACGTGATTTTGCCTGGCCCATAGTTCAGATAAATCCAGTTGTCGAGACCCCATCGCGGGTTGCCGATCTGCATTTGCGGATGGGCCGGCGTAAAACCGTCGAACAACGTCTTACGGACATCGGCCACGTGGTCGCCGTTGGTGTCCTTCAAAAAAAGAATCTCTGTTTGCGCACTGACAAGCAATCCGCCATCCAGTGGCATCAGGCTGTGGGCGAAATTCAACTTGTCGGCGAATACGTGCCGGCGGTCCATTTTGCCATCGTTGTTGATGTCCTCGAGATAGACGACTCGCGAAAGCGGATCGCCTCCGTCTTCCGGTCCGATCGGATAGTCGCCGTACTCGACGACGAACATGCGCCCGAGTTCGTCAAAGGTGATGGCGACTGGGTCGAACACCAGAGGTTCCGCAGCGACGAGTTCGATTTCAAGTCCAGGCTCGATCTCCAGCGTCTTCATCGATTCCTGCGGTGACTTTGGCGGAGCAGTTGTTGCGTTTACCCAGTGGCGTCCACCTCGTACGCCTTCGATCAGTTGTAAAGCGTTGTTTTGCGGCAGTACCTGCGCCACTGGTTTGCCGGCGACCTTGCCTATGGAACGCTGGCCGTTACCGGGACGATGGCGATCACCGAGTTCCGCTCGGGCAGCTTCCGCGTATGCGGTCAGCTGTTTGACGACGTCGGGGTGTTCAGCAGCGACGTCCTCTGTCGAACTAATGTCCTCGACGACATTGAAAAGCAAACTGCTCGCCGGTTGGCCCTTGCGAAAGTGAGGGTGTTGGTCGAAGGACGCAAGGGGCAGAAAGAGTTTCCACGGTCCGCTGCGGACCGCCTGCAACTGATCGCGGTAGTAGTAATAGAAAGACTTGTACGGTGAAATTGCGGTCGCTGTGCCTGTAATCAGCGATGTAATATTGTGGCCGTCGACAGCGTGAATCGGTGCGGCTGGGTTGGACATGTGGGAAAAGGTCGGCAGCAAATCCATTGTGGTTGCCAGTTCGGCGCATGCCGTGGCCGGCTCGACCTGGCCGGGCCACCACATGATCGTTGGCGAGCGAAAGGCGCCCTCGGACGTAGTGTATCCGCGTCCGTAAAGGGGACGATTTGTGCCGCGCTGGAGGCTGTTCATGTCTGGAGCCATCGGTGCTCCGTTGTCAGACAACCAGATCACCAAGGTGTGGTCGTCGATGTCCAAATCTCTGAGTTGTTGGAGGATTTGCCCGGTCGACCAGTCGATCTCTTCGATCGAATCACCCCATGGCCCGTTGTTGCTCTTTCCCTTGAAGTCCGGGCTTGCGAACGGTGCACGCGTGCTGCCAGGCATCGGCTGTGGGAAATAGACAAAGAATGGTTCGTCTTTGTGTTGTGTAATGAAGTCCAGTACCTCTGCCGTGCAGCGTTTCGTCAGAAGGTCGCGGTTTGCAGGAGCTTCGATCACCGTTTCGTTCTTCATCAGCGGTATTTCGGGCCAGGCGTTTCCCTGCAGGCGTTCACCCAGACTAAGGCCGACTTCTCGCGTCATGTCGTCGCTGTAGGGGATGCCGAAAAAATAGTCGAAGCCTTGTCGCGTCGGCAGGAATTCGGGCTGATCGCCAAGGTGCCATTTCCCGAAAATGCCGGTTGCGTAACCGCGTTCTTTCAGGACTTCCGCGATTGTGATCTCATCTGGATTCAGGCCGTATGGCGATACGGGCCGCAGCACCTGGCCGTCACGGGGGTTGGTGTGCATCTGCACACGTTGTGAATAGCAGCCTGTCATCAACGAGGCACGCGACGGAGTACACACACCCGCGGTCACACAGAAGTGTGTAAACTTGCGGCCCTCTTGGGCCATGCGATTCAGATGCGGCGTGCGGTGTACTGTCGAGCCAAACGGTTCAATGTCACCGTAGCCCAAATTGTCGCAAAAGATCACGATGAAGTTTGGCGGCACTGAGCTTTCGCCTCGAGCGATGTCAGTCAGGGCGCTTGATGTCAGCAGAATCAATAGGTTCGTGGTGGCGCGGGAAGTAAGCATGGTTGTATGTCTTCTGGTGTCTGGGTGCGAGCTGAACAGGATTGCTCCCTGTGCCGGTCGAGAGCTTGCGAACCAGGTAGTCCGGTAGCAGGGACGCAGTGTCTGAGTTTGGCGTATCCAGACACCTTCCAATATAGAGGTTGGCGTGGGTGCGTGTGGCGAGCACGCACACCGGCACCGGCGTTTTGCGCCAAGACCCGGTATCCCGGCACGCGCAGAAGTCGTTTGATAACGCCAATAATGTGCGCTTCTCAAAACATCTCTTTTTTCTACCGCCTTCTGGTCTGCGTTGTGGGGCCTCTGGGGCACCTCCTGGGGTAGAACCATCCTTCGGGTATTTCCCATATTTCCCGGGTTGCGGCCAATCCCTGACGGCAACCCTGTTGCCACTGTTAGGCTGTCGCCCGTAACGGTGCGCGTTGCGTGCCGGCATGGCCAATTGCCTCTGAGCTGTCAGCTCAACTGAGAACGCTGCCCCGATCAGTGAAGCTGTCATTGCACCACCCGGTGGGGTACGATTGGTTTGCGTGGCTGATTCACATGTGCAACCGCCACCGGGAATGTAGAAGAACGAGGGTCCGTGCAGCGTCACAGGAGTCATTATGAAAACGATCATTGGGTACTCACTCTGTTTTGCGTTCTGCTTGACCGCTTCTGACTCAGCCTGGGGCGAGAACTGGATGCGATTCCGAGGCCCGACGGGGCAAGGAATTTCAAGCGAGAAGAAACTGCCAGTCACATGGTCGGCGACTAGGAATATCAAGTGGAAGACGAGTCTCCCAGGCAAAGGGTGGTCGTCGCCGATTGTCTTTGAGGAGCATGTGTTTCTCACAGCATCTACCGAAGAAGGTGTGTCCTGCCGTGTGATCTGCATCAACCGCGAGGATGGCACCATTGCGTGGACAACAGAAGTCCATCGGCAACAGACAGGGCCGATGCGGAAGCAGAACTCGTACGCCACGCCGACACCCGTGACTGACGGCAAACAAGTCTATTCAGTCTTTTATGACGGCACGGTGACTGCGGTTGATTTTTCTGGAAAGCTTGTCTGGAAGAACAGTGATTTGAAGTTCTTTAGTTTGCATGGCCTCGGCGCGTCGCCGATTCTCGCGCATGGACAGGTCATTATGCCGTTCGACGGCAGTAGTCGGGAAGAGACCAGGGTTGGTTGGAAAGTTCCGTGGGAGAAGGCCGTTATTCTTTCGCTCGATGCAGGAAATGGGTCCGTGCGTTGGCAGGGCACGCGAGGAAAATCACGTGTTGGGCACGTCACGCCGATACTCACTGACAACGGTAAACAACTCGTCAGTGCAGCAGGCGACCGTGTCCAGGGATTCGACGTGATGACCGGCCGCCGCATCTGGTCTGTCTATAGCCAGGGCGAAGGTGTTACCCCATCGCCCGTTGTTGGCGATGGGCTCATCTACACGTCCTCCGGCTTTGAAGCTCCGACGTTGCGGGCCATTCGGTTCGGCGGCAAGGGCGATGTCACTGAGACCCACATCGCATGGGAACAAAAACGAGGTGTCGCAGCACTTTCATCGTTGTTGTACATAAAGCCTTATCTCTACTCAATTTCTAGAGACAACATTCTCCATTGTCTGGAGGCTTCATCCGGAAAAATTATCTGGATGCAGCGACTGTCTGGCGTTCATTGGGCTTCGCCCGTTTATGCCGATGGACGAATCTACATTCTGTCAGAGGAGGGAGTGACGTTGGTTTTGCGGCCTGGCGCAAAGTACGTTGAGGTCGCTCGAAATGACATCAGCGTTACATGTCTCGCATCGATGGCAGTCTCACAAGGTAACTTCTACATCCGATCGGACCAGGATTTGTATTGCATCGGCAATTAGTGTCTCGTGCAGCGGAACGGAATTCGAAGGGGTCTACAAATAAGGCCTTTCATTTCTGGCCGCACCCTCAGGGGACGATGCGGTTACCCGCCGGCGAGACATACTTCCCACTCAGCCCGTGCCTTGTGATAGTGCTAGCCCCTTGTAGACCGCGTGGCAAGCGGCCGCCATTGCGAGTACCGGTGGATAGTCGGCCAGACATTTCAGGCGATTTGCGGGTGGTTGGTGGGGCCTGAAGAACATGGCGAGGGAGAATGTGACTTCCGCAGTCTTTACCACACCGACTTCGACCCGGCAGGCGCCGTAACCGGTCTTGTTCGCGATCCATGATTTCGCGTTGCCCCAGTCTTCGCCGACAGGGACGTAGCGAGGCAGCATGTCGTTGCAACGCTGGGCCCGCATAATGCGGATGATCTCGTCGCACGATTCTGGTGTCAGCACGTCGTGGCGATAGATTCGTTGCATCAGCGTGCAGAGATCGTGCGCGGTGCTGACAGGTTGTTTCATTTCAGCTGCATTGGGGCCGCCTGGCAAGCCATCAAAGATATTCGTAGCAGCGAATCCCCATGATTTCATCGTGCGGTTTACGTTGTCTGGCCCGACGAGATCCACCAGTGTAGCGGTTGCGATGTTGTCGCTGACGATCATCATCAGCACGGCCATGTTGTGGATCGATAAATCTTGACCAGGGATCATGGCTCTGAGCACACCATCGCCGCCTCGATGGAACTCCGGTTTCCAACTAATTGGCGCGCGGAGATCAATTGTCCCTTCCTCCGCCTGCCGAAACAGTTCGCACAGGACGAACAGTTTGCAAGTGCTGGCGGTCGGCAGAACGGTCTGGGGACGCAGAGAGAAGTGCCCATCGGCGTCCAGACGATGGGCCTTGATGGAGAATGTTCCGACGTATTTCTGTTCCAGCTGTTCGATCTGTTGGGGCAGTTCTGTTTCGCCAGAATCTGTCTCAGCACCCAATTGTTCCGGTAAACCGAACCCGCATGCAGTCAAGGTTCCGATGCCAAGGATGTCTCGACGAGAAACCGGTTGTGCAGGTGTCATTGCTTTGTGAGGCGGGGGCATGGTCGTTGTTGCCGTGTTTGTTTTGTGAATCGAAGACGAATCGCTCATCGTATCAGGAAAGGCTTTTCAAGAGGCAATTCGCAGCCTCGAAATCGATGCCAGGTCCGAATATCTTCAGAGCCCGGGGCTCTCGGCGTATTGCTCGGCATCGACAAACAGCCCTTTGAACTCGGCTTCCCTGGCGCCACAGGCTGCGACTGCGATCCGAGTTTTCCGATCTCAGGGCTGGCCCCAAGTCGCTTTCACCCCAAATGGGATGCGAGGTAGAAAAGCGTCAACGTCGTGCTGATGAGAGCTTTCACCTGCTTGTCCATGCAGGTCCAACGGTACCCGTGCACGCACTACACTGATCATTACAATAGTCTGCTGCATCTGCCCGGAGGTGTCTGAACGTAGCCGCCGGGCTTTCGGCGTTGAAGAGCATTCCTGATCTTGAAAACGGACTGTTTAGGCCCACATAGCAATGCATAGCAACTTGAAAATGATTTTCCTGGCCGGATTGACAGTATACCTGACGCTTTCCGCAGCGACGGGACAAGAACCGGCGGAATTGGTCGTGACGAAATTGGATTCCGAGCAGCCAACGCGAATTCTTCTCAGGAATCGCTTTCTGGAATTGACGTTCGATCCGGCGCGTGGTGGTCGATGCAGCCGGCTACTGGTCCGGAGAACGGGTGAACAGGTGATCGGTGATGACGACGTATCCGGTATGTTTTTCGATCACTGGGCCAAGTACGCCTGGCCTAGTGGCTTGATGCACTTGCCGTACAAGTACGAGATGGTGAAAGAGGGAGCCAAGCGAGCTGGCGTACGGCTCTGGGTGCAGGTGCCGAAGTTCGGTGGTGGGCAGGGAACGCGGGATCGTACCGGGTCACTGCAGATGGCCACGTCCCCCGACCTAGTGGGGCTCACCGTGCGCAAGACGATCTGGGTGAACTCCGACAACGACACAATTCAAGTCGATCAGGAGCTGGTTAACACCACGACACAATCGCGAGCCGCCGCCCTCTACATCCAACAGAACTTGTGCATGAGCGGTAGTCATTACAGCGACAATTGGTATTTGCCGTCGACGAGCGGTGTTCGCGTTAACCTGCAACCGGAGAAACGGGGCGGGCGTGCCATTGGGCCCGATTGGATCCAGACTCCCGTTGCCGGTTGGATGGCCGTGAAGGATCGTAAAACCCAGCATGGAATGGTCTTCGCTTTCGACTACAACTATCTCAGAAAGACGTATACCAGTGGTGCTACGGGTGAATGGTTTTTCGAGCCCGTACCGCTTGGCCCCGGCAAGTCGTTCCGCACTACCTACGTGGTCAAACCTGTCAGTGGCTTCAAGGATTTCGTGTACGGGTCATCCGCACTTGTGGCCGACATCCAGGCCGACGAGGTGGGCCAAGGGCAAGTTAAAATCACGCACGAGGTGATGGCGGTCGGGCCGGACCAGAATGAGGTCGCGGTCGAGTTGCAGGTGGTTGGATGGAAGAGCAAGAAGCTTCTGGCTGCGAAGGTGTTCCAAGTTCCAAGGTTGTCCAGCAAGCGGTTGCAGCAACAACTTGTCTTCAAGCCGGCCGCACTGGCCGACGGGCTGTTGATTTCAGCTATCGTCCGTACGGGTACGAAGGAAGAACGGTACGAGCGTTTCTACGCGGGTGACCGGGCCGAATTGCAGGCGCGTACGAATCTCTTCGCTACCGAGGGCGGTGGACTCCCGAGTGGACGGGGCGATCGCTACTTTCGTCCCCAGCCGATCAAACGGAAGCAGTTTGATAAGCCCGACTTCACGAAGATTTCACCGCGTGACCCCCAGCGGTTTCGTTGCCTGGTTGTGTTTGGTCTCTACACGCACATCCTCAATCTCGATGATGCCGTTGACGGGTGGAAGCACCATGATGTCGACACACCGGTCGAGTTCACCTGGGCGAATTGCCCGCCCAACGGGGTGGAAACTTTCCCAGGCACATATGACGAGTTGTTTCAGTATGACCTGGTGGTGTTGTCTGACGTGAACTATCGCGCGCTTGGTGACGTGGCGATGGAGATGGTGTGCGATTATGTCGAGCAGGGAGGCAGCCTGTTTGTTGTGGGGGGGCCGTACGCGTTTGGCAATGGGGAATTCCAGGGGTCGCGTTTTCTGGATGTTCTTCCCGTGCGATTGCGAGGGCCATTTGATCTCAAGTGGGCGGGCAAAGGAAAGTCCTGGAAGTTAGTCAGGGAGCAGCCGGAGCATCCCCTGCTGAAGGGGGTCGGGTTTGATCAGGTACCACACGTGTTCTGGCATCACTTCGTGACACCGAAACCGAATGCCAGTGTTGTTCTGAAGGCAGGGCCGGAACCGACGCTCATTCTGGGGCGCTATGGCGAGGGGCGGGTCGCCACGTTGACTCTGAGCCCCACTGGGCTGGCTGGCAAAGGGGAAGTTGCCTGGTGGGACTGGAAGGGATGGTTTCCGTTGGTTCGTAATTTGTTTGGCTGGTCGAAGGAGGGTCGACAATGATGTGTTTCCCGGCAAGCTTGCGTCATTGGCCGGTCGCGGTGTTGGGCTGTTTCCATTTGGCCTTGTCCACAACAACCCTGCCAGGCGTCGAAGTGCGCAACAGTAGTTTTCAGGAAGCTCGTGGCACGACCCTCACCGCGAAAATGGTAGCCGAAATGCGCAAGCAGGGTTGGAAGTGTCCTGATGCGAAGGATTGGCCGCACTCCTGGGGTGGGCAAGGTTCACGAGTTACGGTTGAATTCCCGAGAATGGGAGGGCGGCGTAACGACGGGTTTTGTCGGTTGTCCGCCAGTAACTCAGGTTATGTGAACGGCTATTGGGGAAAGCCGTTCAAGCCTTCGCAGATTCTGACCTTCTGGGCTAAAGGGAAGGGAACATTGCGAGCTGGCCTGTTGGCCTACAAGTTGTCTGATGACCACAAACAAATCCTGCCGGGCGGTCGAATGGCGCCGCTGGAAGTCGAGATCAATAGCAAGGAGTGGGTCCGGTATCGCTACCTGATGAGGAAGCCTGACTATGAATTGACAGGGCACCCGCTGTTTCAGACGCTCAAAGGGACAGTTGATTTTGATGACGTCGACATTCTCGACTCGGATCCCGCGCTGGACGTGATTGTCGCGGAAGAGAATCGTCTTTATGGGAAAAACGCGTTGGTGGAGTCCTTGAAGCGAGTTGTGAGTGATGAGACGTTTGCCGATCGGCTACAACACTATCGGGCCGCTGTGAGAGCTTTTGACTCTGCCGAGGACCGCGTGTCGGCGCATCTTCTCGAACCCATACGTGAATACATCGCATCCTTGCGACCGTACGTGGAGTCGAAGGGACTCAAGACAGTTCAGGCGACTCACTATAACGAGATGATTGTCCAGACGCGCGTCCTGAATCGGCTGGCAGGCAAGTCCGTCGGGTCGGCCATTGCCCTGAAAACGACGAGATTGAAGGAGAGCGGGGAACCGTATTTTCCTGGAAAGCGAGATCCCCGCCCTAGCCAGCTCACGATCACTGACGTCCGCTCCAACAAGCTGCGATATAACGAGTACGAGCCGGCCAACACGATTGCAACGCTGGTCAATCATACGGCCAATACGGTGACCGGCGTGGTGCGCGCAAAGATGATCGTTGACCTGGGGGCGGTGCGTCCGCTAGCCGAAGAGAAGGCATTCACGATCAAATCAGGTGAAACCCGGAAGTGGATGTTCACCTATAACGTCGGGCCGGAAACGTATGGCCGCGCGGTTGAGGTGGAATTTGTCGATGACCAGGGGAAGCGATTGGACAGGTGGCAGGAGTATTACGCGGTTGCCCGGGAGTTCTTTCGAGTTCACCAGCATTCTTATCAGGTGAAAGGCAAGTACTGGGACGAAGATCCGCACATCTTCTATTTCAACCAGACGCACTATTTCGCTCATGAGCCGACCGGTTTGGGGGTTGAGCCATTCGAGGCGGAAGTGTACATCACTGGGCAGACGGGCTATCGCATCAACCAGAAGTTTCGCAAAGCCCAGATGGCGTTCAACAAGACGCAAGGCATTCTCAGCACGTTTTACGTGATTGGTGCGTTTGACGGTCAGATGGGCTACGAGCAGGCTCGGCAGCATCCAGAATTCCTGCTGTACGACCCCAACGGTCAACCGGCCGTCGACACGCTCTATGGTGGTTATCCCAACCCCATGGAACTGGCGTCACCGTTGGAGGTGGGGCCGAAACGGAAGGCGATGAAGATCAAGCCGTATCTGGACCGGGAGATTCATCCCTGGCAGCACGTCAACATGAA
>CEUS01031023.1_pt1 | contig 14425 bp, 16 predicted proteins | sample 427031 | NCBI WGS metagenome assembly CEUS01 (sample SAMEA2622837, study PRJEB7988) | marine metagenome | biome: marine biome (ENVO:00000447); feature: marine epipelagic mixed layer (ENVO:xxxxxxxxx); material: "saline water (ENVO:00002010), including plankton (ENVO:xxxxxxxx)" | depth 140 m | reverse complement strand
ACTTCTAGCCGCTAAATTCATTTCACTAACCATATTTTCAAGCATTGACACTAATTTATTGTCTGAAAAAATCTCTGAAGCCGAGCTGTTTGCAAAACTCATTATAGATCCAATAGCAGCAACCATAATTAATTTTTCCCAAATAGATTTCTGGATATTACTTGAAAACTCTACTTGAACCTTTTCGGAATTTAGAATGCTCTCTAAGAAAACTAAATCTTTTTCTTCTTTATCCGAAATACTATCTTTTCCAAAAATTATTTTTGCTTCTTCTCCAAATTGATCTACAGAACCAGGGCTATTTCTGACAGCATCAACATAAGTAAGGCCATTCAAAATATTTGCATTAGGAATTTCTTTTGATAAAAAATCATATGTAAATGTGCCATTTTGAATACAAATTAGATAATTATTTGAATTAGACAATTTTTTTAAATCTGGCAATATCTCTTTAATCGAATAGGTTTTCACAGCCAGGACAACAACATCATAAGATTCTTCTATATTTTTTACTACCTTTAACTTAGAGATAAATTTTCCCCAATGAGTATTCATCTTTAAGCCAGATTTCTTAATCATATTTAAATGGTCTCCTCTAGTTAAAAGGGAAACATCGTGACCATTTAAATATAAAGCACCTGCAAAATAACTACCTACAGCTCCACCACCGTACAAGAGTATTTTTAGTTTTTCTTTATCAATAGACATTTTCTTCTAATTAGATATGATAATTACTGAATAAGCCTGATACAAGTAAATTATTAATTTCAAATTGAGACCAGTAAAAATAACACCAAATATAATAAAAAATGCTGATGGTTCTGTTTTGTACCAATCTGGAGATACAGAAGTCATATGCACTGCTTCATTTGAAAGCAAAGTTCCCGAATGGCTTCAAGATGGCGGATGGATAACTGCTGAATATTCAATGATTCCTGCAAGTACCAATTCAAGGGTCCCAAGAGAAATAACTAGAGGCAAAAAAAATGCTAGATCGCAAGAAATACAAAGATTAATTGGAAGGTCATTAAGAGGTGCAGCAAATTTAGAAAAAATGCCTGGGATTTCAATCTATGTTGATTGTGACGTTATAAATGCTGATGGGGGGACTAGAACTGCATCTATAAATGGAGGTTATGTAGCCATAGCATTGGCATTAAAAAATAAATATCCAAATTTATATGATCAAAAAATATTAAGTCCTGTAGCAGCTATAAGTGTGGGCAAAGTAAATGGAAATATTGTTGATGATCTTGATTATAATCAGGATTCATCGGCTGAGGTTGATTTAAATATTGTGATGAATTCAGACTTCAATTTAATTGAAATACAAGGTACTGGAGAAAAAGGTACATTTTCTAAAGATGAACTTAATCAAATGCTAGATCTAGGTAGAGATTGCATTAAAAATATTTTTGATGAGCAAACTAAAATACTAAAAAGTTAGATATGACTGAATATATAAAAAATATAGATGCTAGACAAGTTCTCGATTCAAGAGGAAATCCAACCATCTATACATGTGTTGAAACTGATAAAAATAAAGGGGTCAGCATTGTGCCTTCTGGAGCAAGTACTGGATCAAGAGAAGCATTAGAATTAAGAGATTCTACAGATCTTTTTAATGGCAAAAGTGTTAATAATGCAGTTAACAATATCAAAGAAATTCTTTCCCCTTTATTAAATGGACTAGATATATGCAATCAAGAAGAAATTGATAATTTAATGATCGATAAAGATGGGACGGAATCAAAAAGTACTATAGGAGCAAATGCAATACTTGGAGTATCAATGGCTGCTGCAAGAGCAGGCGCCAAATCAAAAGGTTTAGAATTATTTGAATATATTAGACAAATGCATTCCCCTTCTGACAATTCATTTTTATTGCCCAACCCTATGTTCAATGTTTTAAATGGCGGATCTCATGCATTCAATTCAACAGACTTCCAGGAATTCATGGTAGTTCCTTTGGGTGTTGACAACTATGAAGAATCCCTTTTGTGCGGATTTCAAATATATAATGAGTTAAAGAAGATATTAGAGAAAGTAAAATTGCCTACGACTCTAGGAGATGAAGGCGGATTTGCGCCACCAGGATTAACAAATACTGAACCTCTTGAACTTTTGACCGAAGCAACTAAAAAAACAAGTTTTGAATTGGGGAAGCAAGTTAAGTTTGCACTAGATGTAGCAGCCAGCGAATTTTATTCAGAAGATAAATATAAATTAAGGTCAGAGAATAGGTCTATAACATCTGATGAATTAATAGAAATTTATGAAGAATTATCAATTAAATATCCCATATATAGCATTGAAGACGGATTATCGGAAGATGATTGGGATGGTTGGGAAAAAATGACTAATAAAATTGGAGACAAATTACAGTTAGTTGGAGATGATCTTTATGTAACCCAGAAAAAATACTTAGAGAAAGGGATAAAAGAAAAATCGGGAAACTCAATATTAATTAAACTTAACCAAGTGGGAACAGTTAGTGAAACTATAGAAACTATTAAGATCGCACAAGATAATAAATTTGAGACTATCATAAGTCACAGATCTGGAGAGACTGAGGATACTTTTATTGCTGATTTAGCAGTAGGCACAAATTCTGCTCAAATTAAGTCTGGGGCTCCAGCTAGGGGAGAAAGAATTAATAAATATAACAGGTTATTAATTATTGGTGATATCTTAAAAAATAAAGGCTTAAATAATAATTCTCATAAAACAAATTCTATAGGGTAATTCAAATGAAAAAAATTAAAATTGGAATAAACGGATTTGGAAGGATTGGAAGACAATTAACTAAATTAATTATAAATAGCGATACAGTTGAATTATCAGCTATTAATGATTTAGCAGATTCAAAAACATCTGCTCATCTCTTTAAATATGACACGAGTTATGGAATTTTTAATGGTGATATTGAATACAATGATTCTGAAATAATAATCAATGGATCCAAAATAAAAAAATTCTCTGAGCGAGATCCTGCTCAAATTAACTGGACAGACCAAGAGGTTGATATTGTCGTTGAAAGTACCGGAATTTTTACTAAAAAGGATCAGGCCGAAAAACATATTTCTGGCTCTGTGAAAAAAGTTATTATTTCTGCTCCTGCAACAGATGAAGATATTACAATTGTTCTTGGCGTAAATGATGAAAGTTATGACCCTAGTATTCACAATATTATTTCTAATGCTTCATGCACAACAAACTGTGTAGCACCCATGGTAAAAGTACTGAATGAAAATTTTTCAATTCAGTATGCCCTTATGTCTACTATCCATTCGTTTACAAATGATCAGAGCGTGCTTGATCAACCCCACTCTGATCTCAGAAGATCGAGGACAGCCTCAGAAAATATTATTCCAACCACTACCGGAGCCGCAAAAGCAGTAGTGCAAGTTATTCCTGAAATGAAAGGAAAGATAGACGGCATGGCTTATAGGGTTCCTACCGCATCAGTATCTGTTACAGATCTTACAGTTTCATTAAATAAAAATACCACATCGGAGGAAATAAATTCTGTATTTGAATCTGCTTCAAAAAATGAACTCATGGGATTACTAGAATATTCTAATTTACCCTTAGTATCTCAAGATTTTAAAGGTAATCCGCATAGCGTAATTTTCGACTCTTTATCTACTATACAGGTTCAAAATAATTTCTTTAAAATAGTTGGTTGGTATGATAACGAATGGGGCTATGCCAATAGAACTTTCAACCTAATTGAGATGGTTTCATCTAAACTTTCCTAATTAAGGTACAATGGAACTATAATCAAACTAAACTTAATAATTAACAATGGCAACATCAAAACAAAAAACTGATTTAGAAAATCTAGCAAATATTAAAGATATTAAAAATCCTGAAGTTCCTGAGACTGGGAGTTGGAGACTGAAAGGCGGTCTAGCTCAAATGTTGAAAGGTGGAGTTATTATGGATGTGGTTAATGCTGAAGAAGCAAAAATTGCTGAAGGATCTGGAGCTGTTGCAGTAATGGCTTTGGAAAGAGTGCCTGCTGATATAAGAAAAGACGGTGGGGTTGCAAGAATGTCAGACCCTAAAATGATTAAAGAAATCATCAAATCTGTTTCTATACCTGTAATGGCTAAGTGCAGAATAGGCCATATTGCTGAAGCGCAAATTCTACAAGAATTAGGAGTTGACTATGCAGATGAATCTGAAGTGTTAACTCCCGCTGATAATAATTTCCATATTAACAAATGGGACTTCGATATGCCTTTTGTTTGCGGTGCGACTGATTTAGGAGAAGCACTTAGAAGGATTGGCGAAGGGTCAGCTATGATTAGAACCAAAGGTGAGGCAGGTACAGGAGATGTGGTCCAAGCAGTCTATCATGCAAGAACTGTAATAACTCAACTTAAAAAGGTTATCTTGATGTCTAATGAAGAGCTGATGACCGAAGCTAAAAATCTTGGTGCTCCATATGAATTGCTACTTGAAATAAAAAGATTAGGTAGATTGCCGGTAGTTAATTTTGCTGCTGGCGGAATAGCCACACCTGCAGATGCTGCACTCATGATGCAAATAGGAGTAGATGGAGTATTTGTTGGTTCAGGAATTTTTAAATCGGGGGACTCGAAGAAAAGGGCTAAGGCAATTGTAGAGGCTACAACTCACTACGATAATCCAGATATATTGGCTAAAGTATCAGAAGATCTGGGAGAGCCTATGGTAGGTATAAATATTTCTTCTCTTCCTTCCCAAGAAAGATTAGAAAATAGAGGAGTATAAATACTTTAGTGAAGATTGGCGTTTTAGCATTACAAGGCGATTTTCATGAACATATGTCCTGCTTCAAAAAATTAAATGTTGATTCCTCTGAAGTTCGATCAAAACCTGACCTAGAGAATGTTGATGCCCTTGTTATCCCAGGAGGAGAAAGCACTACAATATCTAAACTACTTAAATCAACAAAACTTGATGAAATGATTGTCAAGAAATCTTCAGAAGGAATGGCTATTTGGGGAACGTGTGCAGGACTAATAATGATTTCAAAAAATATAAAAGAGAATGATCCTAAGCCTTTAGGTTTATTGGATATAACTGTTTCAAGAAATTACTATGGCAGGCAAATAGATAGTTTTGTTGAAAATATAAAATTTGATTCTGGAAATATTCCTTTTGAAGCAGTTTTTATTAGAGCCCCTGCAATTGTTGAGATTGAGAAAAGCGTAAAAACAATTGCTAAATCCGAAAATAATATGCCAGTTGCAGTAAGACAAAATAATATCCTAGGAACTAGTTTTCATCCGGAACTAACTAACGATCTAAGAATACACAAGTATTTTATAGAAATGGTGGCTATAATCTAAATAAATACTTGAAAAACATATGGAAAATTGAAACATTAAAACAAAACTATGGTACAACACTCAATTAATAATATTGAATTCGATTCTAATAATGATTTGGACGAATTAATATCTATTCTGCCTGCGAGAGTCCAAGATTATATGAATAATCATATTGACAAGGACAACCTTGTTGAAGTGATCCTAGATCTAGGGAAGCCTCCGGAAGTTAGATTCCCAAACTCACAAGAAACTATTGGAGAGGGAGAAGTTAACCATGTTGATCTTCAATCATTAATTTCAAGAGTAAGTGAATTTGGGGATGATAATCGAGCCGGAATTGAAAGAACTCTTCACAGAATATCAGTGATTAGAAATAGAAAAGGAACTCCTGTAGGAATAACTTGCAGAGTTGGAAGAGCTATTGAAGGAACAATTCAAAATATTGAAGATTTAGTTATGAGCGGAGAAAGTGTTCTTTTACTTGGAAAACCTGGAGTAGGAAAAACTACAATGCTTAGAGAAGTAGCAAGAGTGTTATCAGAAGCCGCAAATAAAAGGGTTGTTATAGTAGACACTTCAAATGAGATAGCTGGAGACGGAGATGTACCTCATTCCGCTATAGGTAAATCTAGAAGAATGCAAGTACCATCAACCGCACTTCAACACCAAGTTATGATCGAGGCAGTAGAAAACCATATGCCTGAAGTAATTATCATTGATGAAATGAGCACAGAATCAGAATCTCTAGCTGCAAGAACAATTGCCGAAAGAGGTGTCCAACTTATTGCTACAGCCCATGCAAATAATTTGGAGAATGTATTAACAAACCCTACTCTATCTGATTTAGTTGGAGGAACTCAAACCGTTACATTAGGAGATATTGAGGCTAAAAGAAGGAAGACTCAAAAAACAATTTTAGAGAGAAAACATGACCCGACATTTCCTATAGTTGTAGAAATCGTAGATAGAAATACTGTATCTGTTCATAAGGATGTAGGTAAAAGAGTTGATGAAATATTAAGAGGGAAAAAAATAAATGGGGAGATGAGGTGGATAGAAAAAGGAGAATTAAAAGTAAAAGAACCACAAAATAACTTCAATGAAAAAGTTAATACTTCAATGATCAGTTTATATCCATTTGGTATATCAAAAGGATCTTTAGAATCTCTAATCAAAGATAGTGGAGCATCAATCAAAGTTACAGACAGTGAGTCTAGTGCAAAAATATTTTTAACAACTAAGTCTCATTACGCCAGAAAACCAAAGGCATTAGAAAATGCACAAAACTTAGGAATTCCTGTACATGTACTGAGAAAAAATACAAAAGATCAAATAAAGAAATTCTTAGAAAAATACTCTGCAGGAACCCAAAAAATTAGGTCTTCTTCAGCCTTTGAAAATAATTCAGCCGTGAATATAGCCCTTGAAGAACTTCACTATGGGATAAAGCAGTTGTTTGATGGAGAGTATAGAGTAGAATTGAATGCACAGAATTCATTTATTAGAAGATTGCAACACAAAGCAGCAGCAAAAGAAGGGGTTAGTTCTATTAGTATCGGAGAAGGTCCCAACAGAAGAGTTGTTCTAGAAAAAGTTTGGTAATATGTCTCTTTTTGTATCAATTGAAGGTTTCGACGGTGTAGGCAAAACTACCCAAGCAAATCTTTTGCATGAACACCTATCAAAAGAAGGTGTGTCATCATTTCTTGTTAGAGAACCTGGAGGAACAATAATAGCTGAGAAAATAAGAAATATCTTAATTAACGATTCAGAGATATCACCAGTTACTGAACTACTACTTTTTGAAGTTGCTAGATCAGATTTGGTAAATAAAGTGATAAGAAAAAAATTAGATGATGGTTTTATAGTTATAACAGATAGGTATATTGACTCAACACTAGCATATCAAGGGTATGGAAGAAATATTGATAAATCCGCAATAAAAGAATTAAATAAATTTAGCACTTCAAACTTGTATCCTGACATTACCTTCTTATTAGACCTTAGCATTGAAGAGGCAAATAAAAGAACAGGAGAAAGAAAAGATACATCTAATAATGACCAAATAATTAAATTTGAAAATGAAAAAAATATCTTTCATCAAAAAGTAAGGGACGGGTTTTTAGAAATTGCTCAAGAAAATAAATCTAGAATTGATATCATTGACGCATCTTTAAGCCAAAATGAAATATTCAAATTAATAATAGAAAAAATTAACGATAGACTTAATACTTAAGAACAATGAGGTTATCAAAATTTATCTCTGCATCAGGTTATACTTCTAGGCGAAAAGCTGATAGGTTAATTGAGGATGGATTTGTAATAGTTAATACTGAAGTTTGTAGAGATTTCTCAAAAAATATCATTAGTACCGACGAAGTTATAGTAGAAAATACTCTAATTTCAATGCAAACCCCTAAATTATGGCTATTCAATAAACCTAATGGCTATTTATGCACAACAAATGATCCAGCAGGGCGTAAAACTATATATGATCTATTGCCAAAAAAACTACCAAATTTAATTTCCATAGGAAGGCTTGATTTAAATAGCAATGGATTATTGCTATTAACCAATAATGGAGAATTATCTAGATATTATGAATTACCAACGAATAAAGTAGTACGTAAATATCATGTAGATTTTTCAGGTAATCTTATTAGTAGCCAAATCAAATCCCTAGAGTCAGGGATTTTTATAAAAGGTACTAGTTATGGATCAATCAAGTCTAAAATTTTAAAAAAAATACGCAATAAATTCACGCTAGAATTATCTTTACAAGAAGGGAAAAATAGAGAAATTAGAAATATTGCTAAACATTTTGGGTGGAAAGTAATTAACTTAAAGCGAATTCAATACGGACAATATTTTTTGAATAAAATGAGAGAAGGGGAAATAAAAGAAGTTAAAATATCTGAGAAAATTATGTCTTATATCGAATCTACTTAAAATGAAAACTTCTGATAAAACTATAAAAATTCATAAAAGCTGGTTAAATCATATTGAGTATGAATTCAGCAAAGAATATATGGTTAATATAAAAAGAGAACTAACAAAAAGAAAATCTCAAGGAAAAGTTATTTTCCCTCCAAACCAATTCATATTCAATGCTTTGAACTTAACACCTTTTGAAGAGACTAAATTAATAATACTTGGCCAAGATCCATATCATAAAAAATTACAGGCTCATGGCCTAAGTTTTTCAGTCCCAAAAGGGATCAAACCTCCACCATCTTTGCAGAATATATTTAAAGAGATAGAAGGAGACCTTGGGATAAGCATCGACAAAACAGATGGAAATTTAACAAAATGGGCAGATCAAGGAGTGCTTTTACTTAACTCAACCCTAACAGTAGAAGAAGGGGCCCCATTATCACATGAAACTTTAAGATGGGATATATTTACAGATAAAATAATATCTACGCTGAGCAATAATAAATCTAAATTGGTATTCTTTTTATGGGGTTCTCATGCTAGATCTAAGACCAACCTTATAGACCCATCAAAACATTTAATAATTGAATCTCCTCATCCTTCTCCTCTATCTGCTCATAGAGGATTCTTTGGAAGTAAACCTTTTTCAAAGGCTAATCATTTTTTCAAGGAAAATAAAATATCCCCTATCAATTGGAGTTAACTATTTTTATAATCTATATATGAAAACATTTATAAGGCAGACGATAATATTCCTACTTCTAATCTTTATAGTCTTTCCCGTGGGAATAATTGCGGGAATATCATTATCCACCTGGCAATCAATTAAGAAGAATTGAAATTAATATACATCTTCTTGTGAATTATTCCTGCCTCTAAATATGAGTTTCCGATTTCAGAATATCCCAATTTTTTATAAAATCCGATTGCATGATTTTGAGATGAAAGTGTAGCTTTTATAATATTTTTCTGGATAAGATATTTATGTAATTTAAGCATAATAAATAATCCTATTCCTGAACCTCTATAATCTTTCAAAACACACACTCTTTGAATTTTGGCAGAATTAATATCGATTAGTACTCTTGCAGTTGAAATACAAATATCATTCTTATAAACATTAAAATGCAATGAATTCTTACCGATTCTGTTTAAATCATCAAATTCATCAAATTCTTCCTCAATTGGACATCCTTGCTCAATAACGAAAACTTCTTTTCTTAATTCAAAAGATTTATTTAGATCCATTTCATTTTTAATTTCAGAAAAAATAATATCCATCTGATAAAGATAGCACACATTTAATATATAATTACTACATGAATGATGAATATCAAAAAAATTTGGAAAAAAATATTAAGGACCTTAAATCCATAGAAAAAGAGATAGAAAATATAATAATTAGGCTTAATAATTTAGAAAAAAATATTGATAAAACTAATCATAAAAACGAAGAAATTGAGTCCAAAAAATATGAATTAGAATTAGATAATAAGTCAAAGTATCAAATAGGTTTATTCTCTGCTCTTATAATCATTCTATTAATTACTTATTGGTTATTCAGAATATTCTAATTACAGATAATTAAATTCTGTCACTTGCTCAACATCTGAAGACAAACTTTTGTGTGCTGGGCAATTTAAAGCTGAAAATTCTAGGCTCCTTCTATGAGAATCCGGAATTTCACCGTGAAAATTAATAGCAATAATCAATTTTGCTACTCTCCTAGGCTTTGGATTCATTTCCTTCTTAACAGAGCAAGTTACTTTTCCTAGTTCTACTCCAAGTTGATCTGCGGCTATTCCCATAGTTGTAATCATACAGGTTCCTACAGAGACAGCTAATAAGTCAGTAGGAGCAAAAGATCTTCCCTGACCCTTATTATCAAGGGGAGCGTCTGTAATCAATTTAGTGCCTGTAGCAAGATGAGTAGCTTCGGTTCTTAACCCATTTAAATATTCTATTTCAAATTGATGGTCCAAACTATTCTCCTTTAATTAGTTACTTACACTAGTATAAGATAATTACAGGACATATTAAATAATTTAATGAACAGTAAAAAAAATATAAAAATATACACTACTAATGCCTGTGGATATTGCAAAAAAGCAAAGGCTCTGCTGAATTTATATGATGTTAGTTATCAAGAATTGATAATAAAAAATGATAAAGATAGAGATTATATGGCTGATTTATCAGGAGGTAAGAGAACTGTACCTCAAATATTTATAGATAACTTAAATGTAGGTGGATATGATGATATCTATGCTTTACATAAAGATGGAAAGTTAAAAAATTTATTAATCTAGCCTACTGAAAGGAAGATAAAATTAGATTTTATTATAGAAAGATTCTAGGATTTTTATACCTTATATTGAGTTTAGTGTGGATTAATTACAGAGGTATATCTCGGCTAGGATTTGGAGATATTTTTATAGCAGTATCATTAATAATAATAGGTATTTCTATAATGAGATATAAAAAACAAAACAAGCTAGAACCGGAAGATAAAGATGACAATTAATTATTTCTTAAAAAGGGTAGTTTATTTTTTAGTCTTTATAATTGCAGCCTCCCCATTAATTGTTAGTGAAACTTTTTCTCCATTTGTTTTAGGAAAAGCCATATGGTTCAGGTCCACCATGTGGATGTTGGCACTCATTGGGGGGTTTCTATTTATTAAAAATAGCAGACTTTCTCCTGAAAAAAATATAGGTTTTTTGCTTCTAGGGGTTCTAATTATAATTCAGATTTTTTCCTCAATATTTGGTTTGAATACAATAAATAGTTTTTGGGGGAGTATGACTAGAATGAATGGGGTTATACAATCTGCTAGTTTTTTAATATTTTCAGTAATCCTATTCTCAATTTTCAGAACAATGAAGGAATGGATCAATATACTCAGGATTATAGTATGCGTAGGCCTATTAGTTTCAATTTTAGGATTCCTTGAATCCTTTAATATCCATTTTCCAAATTTTCTAAATATTCCTTTTTCAATCAAAACTCTAGATCAACCCTTCGAAGGAATATCTTCAACTTTAGGGAATCCAGTATATGTATCGTGGTATTTAGTAATGATATCTATGCTATGCCTAACTTTAATTGTTTATGAATATAGCCCAGAAAAAAATATCCAAAAAAATCTAAATAATAAATTTAGTTTTCTATACATATCAACAATACTTTTTTCTTTTTATTCTCTAATAATTAATTTTTCTAGAGGGTCGATAATTTCCATATCAATTGGATTGATATTCTTTCTGTCTGTTACTTTATATATGACAAAAAATAAAAGAAATAAACTAGTGCTATCTTTTATTATTCTATTAATTTTGTGTTCTCCGACTATATTATTTTTATCTCCAAAAATAGAAAATGACGGAGAAAATAAAAAGTATGAAATAGTACTTAAAAGAATACCTGAAGTAAAAGATTATGAAATGGTAATAGATGGAGTATATTACTCAGATTACCTCGGAAGAGGAGGGAAAGTTCAACTAGAAAGACTTGGATTGAGTTATGACGATTACAATGATAAAGACCTTGAGAAAAAAATCTTAAATGGGGAGATATCTAACGAAGATTTATGCACAGAAAATGTGTTGTTCCAAAAGTGGATAATGAATATTGAAAGTGTATTTCAAGAATGTACATCATTATACATTTTAATTGATAAAATCCCTGGCGAGTTTTCAAAATCAATCCTTCATAGTTTTCATTTCGGGGAAAGGCCTTTAACTATCAAGGCTTCAATAAATTCTTGGATTAATAATCCAATAATAGGTATAGGTCCAGAAAATTTTTCAATAAATTACTATAAAATATTTGAATTTGATAACTATTTAGAATCAAGAACATTGATGGATGATCCTCATAATTCATTACTAAAAATATTAAGTGAATTAGGGATTGCTGGATTAATTATGGCTACCTTATCTTATTCATATATTTTCTATATTAGTATTAAGAAAATAATTAAATCAGAAAATAAATTTTTCTGGATATTGATATCAACATTATTAATAACTTATTTCATTAATTCGCTACTCCAATTTAGTTCTTTTTCAAATCAATTAGTAATGAGTTTCCTAATAGCATTCATAATTAGATCTAGCATCGGCTTCAAAAAAAGAGAACTTTTTGACGATGAAATAAATATAGACCAATCAAAAATAATTTATACTAGTATTGTTTCAATTATTTTAGTAATAAGTATCTATTCTTCTTTTTTGATCTATGCATCGTCTAGCAAGATGGTTGATTCGACTTACACTATCGATGAATATCAAAAAAATGTTAATATTTTTCCTTCATTATCTACTGAACCCAGAACAGAAATGATAGAAATAATAAATAATAATTTTCAAGAATTCAAAATAGATCTAGATTATTTAGTTAAAATTGTTGACGAGGAGTACGAATTATCACTAATTTATCACCCAGATTACTATCCTTCTTTATATCAATTTGGCATATTCTATTACGAAGTATCAAAGTATAAAAAAGGGTACCACCAAAGACTGAAAGAAATAGTAGAAAAAACGAATATTATAGCTCCAGATATTCAACCTTCTCTAGATCTAAGAATTAGGGAATCAATAATTTCGGGAGACAATAATAAATTCAAAGAATTTTATTTTGAATGGAAAGAGAAAATAGCCAGAGAAGAGATAGATGTAATTAGCGTAAGAGGAAAGCATTATTTTCGGGATCGGGGCGAAGACTTCTTCGACACATATTATGAATCAATAAAATAAATTATGCTAATCTCTGATTATTAAATCTTCTTTTATGCTAACACCAAGCCCTGGCTCATTAGGCACCTCAATTTCTCCATTTACAACTTCTAGGTTTTCATTAAATATAAAGAATTTATTTTTATAACTACTCAATGGAGGGTCGTTAAGCATTTCGCAAAAAGGTGCATTATCCCAAGTAGATAAAAGATGCATGTGTGCTACTACACCTATGTCTCCTCCTCCATGATGAGGAACAATTTCTTTACTATATTTTCTAGACAATTCCCCTATTTCAATTAACGGAGTTATTCCACCTAAAACCATAGATTCAGGTTGCAATATATCATATACATTATTTTGAACCATGCAATCAAAATCTGAAAGAACTGTATTATTCTCACCTCCAGCTATCTTAGTTTTTTTCATAGCAGAAAGTTCTGACAATTCGTCATAATTAAATCTAGGTCTTGGCTCCTCAAGCCAGTAACACCCAAAATCACTCATTACATTATTCATCCTTTTAGCTCTCTCAAAATCCCAAACAACACCAGGTTGCCATGGATAACTAGACTGAGCCTGATTGGCATCAACTAATATTGTTAATTTATTGCCGGTCTTATCAATTATCTTTTTTATTGTTTCTACATCTTGATCTTCGTTCTCATGATGAAGTCTCACCTTTATAACTTTCCATCCGTCTTCAAGCATTTGCATTGACATTTCTGCTCTTTCTTCAGGATTAGATAAAATGACATAACTAGCATAAGGCACTAAAGATTCTTTTTTTCTTCCTAGCATTTCAGATATCGATTTTCCATGAATCTTTCCTTTTAAATCCCATAATGCTATGTCTATTCCGGCCAACCCACTGTAAGGAACATTTCTAGATCTATAAATCATATATTTATAGTGATGTTCTACATCATCAGGGCTCTTGCCAACAAGATAATCATTTGCATCATTTATAATAACTTCATCGCATCCTGGGCCAATTCCAATATGACCATTATCTAATTCAATTTCAGTAAAATTATACCCACCAATTGTAGATTTCTGAGATGCCCATCCAGGGCTCCAAGCAGGCTCAACATCCCCAAGGTATTCAACTAATTTAATTTTAGATAATCTTACTTCTTTTATTTTCATAATTAATACTAAATTAATTTACAAAGCATTAACCCAAGGGCTGCACCAAATATAATAGCGACAATGTATGAACCGATATCTTTGATATAAAACTTATTGATGAAATTCTTTTGTTCTTTGATCCACATTACTTTATTCTACTATATATATTATTTATTTGATGACGTCTATGAAAAAAATAATTTATATAAATATTGCCCTTATAATTTTTTTGATATCATGCGGTGGAAGCGAAACAGAAATTCCTACTGTAAATAAAATTAACCCGATTGACAGTAC
>CEUS01275268.1_pt1 | contig 14427 bp, 13 predicted proteins | sample 427031 | NCBI WGS metagenome assembly CEUS01 (sample SAMEA2622837, study PRJEB7988) | marine metagenome | biome: marine biome (ENVO:00000447); feature: marine epipelagic mixed layer (ENVO:xxxxxxxxx); material: "saline water (ENVO:00002010), including plankton (ENVO:xxxxxxxx)" | depth 140 m | reverse complement strand
AAATGCGGCGTTGTCGATAGGGATCCCGCCCCAGCCAAGTTTCGACCAGGCGGTGGCGTTCGGAAGGTTTGCGATCCGCCGGTCTGTTATCACCCCTGCTGCGCCTGTCAGCGCGAGCTTTCTGAGCAAGCTGCGAGGCTCCAATTTGGTGAGCACTATCTTTCCTGCGAGCGCACCGGACCTCAGATGCTCAAGATCGTCTTCGGAATCCATCACCACCAATTCGCTCACCAACCCGGATCTGGGTGTAGATCCCGCCCATTGGATTACGTGCCAGGGATTCTCCTTATAGTCTAAGACACGCTCGCGGAAAGGCTGAATCACATCTACGGTAGCCGACATCACGTCGGCAGCCTCGTGTATGATCCATCTCCCCGATCCAATGGCTCCTCCGGTCTGCATCGGATAGACCTCCACGTCTGCGCCGGACTCCTCATACCGTCGAACGAGCGTGTCGGTAGTGTCGTGGAATTTGTCGAAGGAATTCCACTTGTCTGTTTCCTGGATTGCCGCCACATCTTTCAATATTCTGGATCCGCTTGTATTTCTATAGATCAGGGGCAATACATCGCGACAAAATTTTGAAACCGTACGTGGCGTTCGTGCCATCTATGACCTCCCGGTCGTCTGAGGATTAGCGGGATCTCCAATCCCGCTGAAGCAACTTTGAATCTTGCCGATAGTAATGATACTACCCACTCCATTAAACCCATCGGACAGACTATGTCTCTCGGATTGCCATCAAACCTCTCTGAAATCCCATCACCTCAGGCAGGACCGACTTCATTATCGGCCAAACCTACGGAATCTCGGGCAGAGGCACCTAAATCAGAACGCGATTCATTTGCCCTGATTCGGACTGTGCCTACCTCTAATCAAAGGTCAGGTGTTGCCCACGCATTAGACAGCGTGCTGAATCTGAGTGACAGGGGTGCTTCGAACCTGTTGGGAGCTCTGGGTGAACTTTCACTAGAGAATATGGAGGGGTACTTGAAGTCGCTGGCCGATCTCCTGAAACGGGGGGTGGTTGGTTACGAATATCGCGAAGTCAATGGGAGGCCCACCAAGGTATTTGTCGAAGTGGCGATTGGCAGCGATCTGCACCGTGCTCCGCTAGTTCGGGATGGTCGGTTGGACACATTCATTTAGACAACCCCATTCACTTATCGGGATGTCCTAATCGGACTGCTTTGCTCCACTCCAACTTCTGAATTTTGCCACCAAGTCCGATGCGTGCTCAGCTATTTCCTCCGGTAGCTTGGCATCTTCCGGCATGGCCAGCCAAGTCTCTCGCTCTCCATAGAATTCCTGAATTTTGGCCTTCAGCAAGGCCAGATCCTCCTCGTACAGCGAATCGAAACCAACAAGATCGCCTGTGTGCCTGACCGACAGGTAGAAATCGATCAGTTCCCCAACCGTCAACTTTCAACTCCGACCCGCGGGACAGCCATCCCCAGCTCCGCAGAGACCTCCAGAATATCCTCCCAGGTGCTATCCTCAACAAAGATGCCATCACGCTCCCTTTGGCGGCGTGTTTGATCTTCGACCTCACCGGGTAAATACACCTTCTCAGCCCCTGGCAGCGTAGGAGAGGATCTGACCCAGTCAATCAGGATCTGGATCTCCTTCTTGAACTCATCCAGGTCTATAAACCTGTCGATCCGAATGGCAAGCGCGAGGTATCCACTGCCTCCCCGAGTGGGTTTCTCTGCACTGCATCCTGCCCACGACAATCCCCCTGCAATTGCGTCAATCATCATCCCTAGGCCATACCCCTTGTGACCTACAGGTCCGCCCAGGGGCCGCATTGCAGCCTCACCATCCCGGAACGCCTGGGGATCCGTGACCTCGTTCCCTTCCCCATCAATGAGCCACCCTTGGGGTAAGGATTCATTGCGGGCAAGATAGATGTCGATCTTACCCCCGGCTACCATGCTGGTCGTAACATCCAGCATCATAGGTGGACCGTTGAGTGTGGGTACGCTGATCGAAATTGGGTTGGGGGGCAGCCTCCTGGCTGTACCGCCGAACGGTGCCGTGAATCGTCCTCCACCATTCAGAAGCAGCACCCCGATACAATCCTGCTCCGCCGCTCTAGGCGAAAAATCTCCAAGCCGTCCAATGTGACTGCTACGGTGCACAGCGACAGCGCCTAACGTGAACTCCCGGGCGCGGTCCACAGCCATCTGCATGGCCTGGTTCGCAACGACGATTCCAATACCCCCGTTTGCATCTATCGTCAATGATGCGGGGGATTCCCTCACCACCTTGTGATTCCCTGCCGGCTTGATGTCTCCTGAGTTAATACTGCGCGCGTAACCTGGCATCCGGATAATGCCGTGCGAATCGTGTCCAGTCAAATTGGCATCAACAAGGTGATCCGCTACAATCATGGCCTGGTCCGACGGCAGGCCGGCGTTCTCGAATATTTCGTATCCTAATGCTCTTAAGTCTTCAGGGGATACAACAGGCACAGGTCATTCCTTGGTTTTGGACAGCAACCGACGATCTATATGCCAGGCTAAAAGATATATCGCGTGCTGATATGCGACGAAATGGCATCCACAGTGGACTCAGTCGCACCTATCGCGTCGTGAATCCGGGAATGCCAGGGCCCCGGGCCGAGTCCCTCACGCCATGTCCGGATGGCATTTGTATTCTCCTGTCCAGCAGATGCCAGTTCCTGAAGATGGTTCAACATCCGCTCCTGATCCCGGGGATTCTCCAACCCATTAGCCGACATGAGCTCCGCCACATGGTAGATGCATCTGGCCAGTTCTATATAGGTCCTGACCACTCGAGTCTCGTTGGCAAAAACAGCATCCTCGAGTCTTTCCGATACCCTGAATGCCCGGTCGCAGATCTTCTTTTTTTCTTCGAAAGATTCTACACTCTGGTAATACCGAAACATCCCTTCGCCCAGGTAAGGTCTCTGTTTATCTCGGATCATTTTTGCGGCCAGACCCCACGAATAGCAGACAGGAAATTCGGAATCGTAGACGTCGAATTCGATCGGTCCCATCAACTCCGCCCATTCACCAATGGCCTCGGGATCCTTATAGCCCTCTCGAGTCGCCCACGCTTGAGCGAACTCTTTCTCGGTGCGTCCCTCGGAATTCCAAGACCACTCCGCCAGGGCGCTCACATTGAAACCGCATACCTCCCGGCCCTGAGTCGCCCAGGCCATCATGCCATAAGCGCCGCTGTATCTTCTCCTTACCAGTTGCCGCACATAATCTTTGATTCGGTGCGCCGAACAGTGGGGCACCTTGGTCTCCGGCGTGTCCACGCTTCCGTACGCGCCAATTGGTACATCATATGTTGCGATCCACCGCCCCATACTCGCGTAATGATCGAACAGAGGGTTCGCCATTAGGTCCCTTGGCAGACACGTCACGCGTTCCAGCCCGGTCGCACACGCACGTTCGAGTTTGACCTCCGGTGGCAGCTCAGCCAAAATTCTGTAGTTCCGGACGGTCGTTGTGGTAGACATGAAAATCCGTATCCGAAATTTCGGAAAGCTCTCACGCACCTTTTCCCAGGCGGCCACGAATGCACGCGCCTCCAACACGAACTGACCCACCGATGTACAATCCCTGCATTCGCACTGCCCCGGACGCTCACTGAGCCAGCAACTGACCTCCTCCGCACCTTGCCCAGCGATATCCCCCATCCACTCCGACAGGATTCGGGTCAGCAAAGGATTTGATGCACAAGGCGCCCTATGCTGATTCCCTTGTTTGTGGGCAAAGTATCGCCCAGTGAGGGCACCTTCGCCCACACCGGCCAGTTCCGGATATGTCTTGAAGAGATCGCAGTCGTGAAGGAAATTAAGATGCATGATATAGGGAACGTAATTGAATGCTCTATGTCGCGAGGAAACCATCAACGTGGAATCGATTCTTGCCCTATTCGGCTTCCCTGCCTTTATCGGGTCCAATTCAGTGGAAACCATTTTTCCATAGTTCAGCTTTAAGGAGGACATCCAGGGAATCCATGTTCCGGGATCCGGAAAGTTCCACATCCCCCTCTCATCCAAGTCCGGCCAATCTGTCACATTCGCCAGCGGAACAGCAGCTTCGTTCGGGTGGACTGAAGCATCCAGCAATTGGCAAAGGGTCCTTACAGCATAGACAATGCCCCGTTCGGAAAGTGCCGTCAGGACAATTCTGTTGTTACCAACAGGCCTTATCAAATAAGCCTGTTCGCAGTTGGGCACCTGCCTGAGATCCAGGAGGTCTTCCTCGAACTCAGGATTGTCAACACCCAGGTGGACCTCAAAGCCACCCTCACCCTTGCATTCCACGCCGTGGTTCACAACTTGTTCACGCAACTCGCCAGCCGCATTCTCCTCGATGGCCCCAGCACCCTCCCTCAGCACAACCCCTATTTCTCGCTGCTCAAGGACAACGAGATCGACGAAGTCGATCTGTTTTGGCAGTGGGAGAAGATGGCGGACAAGTCTGTGCTCTACTTCCTCAGGGATCGCCAATTGAACGGACCTCCAGTACTATTCCCCTACGATTTCCTGTATCGCCTCGACAAATTTCTTGATATGAGGAGGCTTGGTGAATGTCTTCAGCGCACCGAGCCCTTTGGCGACATCCAGAGCATCCGGTTCATAGCCGGTGATGACGATTACTTTCACCTCCTGGTATTTTTCATTCAGTTCTTTGATCACCTGCAGACCATCCTTGCCCGGCAGCTTGATATCCGCCACCACAAGATCTATTTGAGATTCGCCGTACAATCGAACACCATCTTCTACTGTTTCGGTGCCCACAAAATCGTACCCGGCCAACGCCAGTGAGAGCTGTCATGTTTGATGAACCATTTCCTCGTCATCGATCACAAGTATGCAAACCATCGGAATCCTCCTGCATTCCAGCCTGTCAGATCCCTGAAACTTCGGCCATGATCACAAAGAAACCGCTCAAAGTCAAGCTGTATCCATACGGTTGCCGAATGGGCGGAATCTCAGACTCAATTGAGTTGACACCGTGATCTCCCAAAGTTAAACTTATCCTGCGAACAGATGGAGTTCAACTTTGGTCCAGGGAGTTTACGATATGGATTCATTGGGATTTGGTGTCATTGGTTGTGGGAATATGGGTGTGAGCCTGGCTCGTGGCACTGCGCCCCTCGAATGCGCATCGGTGGTATGCGTCAGCGATGTGGATGAGGGAAAAGGAAGGCAACTTGCCTCAGATTCCAAATGTGATTTCGAATCCGATTACCGGAAAATGCTCGCAAGAGAAGATGTGGACGCAGTCCTCATCGCCACGCCAGGGTTTCTTCACGAAGAGCCAGCCATTGCCGCGGCGGAGGCGAATGTGCACATCTTTTCCGAAAAACCGATGTCGCCCACGCTCACAGGCTGTGATCGAATGACCCGGGCGGCGAATGAACACGGAGTCCGGATGGGGATTGGATTGGTTTGTAGGTATCACCCCGTTCACCGGAAAATCCGCGACCTCGCGACGAGTGGCAAGTTGGGAACACCGACCGCCATTATGGTGCATCGCCTGGGAGGCGGATGGGGCGGCGTCTGGACCGCGGAATGGCGAATGGCGAGGGAAAAAAGTGGCGGGAACCTGATGGAAGTGAATGCACACGAAATTGACTTCATGCGATTTGTAATGGGGAATGTGGTTCAGGTTTACGCAGTCGGCGGGCAGTTTGTCCAGACCAAAGCGGACTTTCCGGATATCGCGCTGGTCTCGCTCAGTTTCGCCAACGGATCCGTCGGCGTACTTCACTCGAGTATGGCCAGCACACTGGGCGGATATGGCGGGCGCCTGGACTGCTCGGAAGGGTCCATCACCTTTCCTTCATTCTGGGGTGCAGACGGTGGTCTTAGGTACAAACACCACGACGATGATGAGGTCGTGATCGCAGCTTCTGAACTGTCGACCGAAGAAGACCCGGTTACTCAGGAGATCCAGGCATTTGCCGAGGCGGTTTTGAGTAACCAGGATCCGCCTGTAGGACCGGCGGATGGCCGTGCGGCCACTGAAATTGCACTGGCCGCATACCACTCCATCGCTTCTGGCAAGGCCGTCACATTGCCGTTCGAGGAATCTTGACTTGTCCGGACAGCCGCTACCCATACGAATCAAAAGAGTCGACCCTGCTCTCCCATTACCCAAACACGAAACACGTGGTTCGGTGGGTTTCGACCTGTTGTGCCGTAACCCGGTCACCGTACCCCCCGGGGAGATCCGGCTGATTCCTGCAAATATAATCGTTGCTGTTCCCGAAGGCTTCATGCTGATGGTTGCATCTCGCAGCAGTCTGGCCATCAAGAAGGGGCTGATGTTGGCCAATTCGGTAGGCATCATCGACCAGGACTACCGGGGTGCCAATGACGAAGTTATGGTGCAAGTCTACAATATGAAGGATCAACCCGTTGACGTCGAAAGAGGGGAACGACTTGCACAAGGCATTTTTGTAAGAATTGCTCAGGTCGAATGGGAAGAGGTCTCTCAAATGGATGACTCGAGTCGCGGCGGCTTCGGAAGTACAGGGTAAGACATATGGCGCGCCAATTCAACATACCGGACTTTTACAAAAGCTCGATCATATCGAGTGTAAAGAAGTCCAGACAAATCCTCGACACGAAAAAGAGGGACCTGTCACCCTCCGTCCTGGACTTTGGCCCGGTACGGTTCTATCTCGCCCGTCATTTCGGGTTCTGCTTCGGTGTTGAAAACGCCATCGAGATCGCCTATGAGACCCTGACCAAGCATCCTGAACGCCGGATCTTCCTGCTCAGTGAGATGATTCACAACCCCAACGTGAATACAGACCTAATGGATCGCGGCGTGAAGTTCATCTTCACACCATCGGGCGAACAACTGGTTCCCTGGGACAGTCTTACACGTGAGGACATTGTCGTTGTACCCGCTTTCGGAACAACACTCGAGATTCAGGATGAATTGGCAGGTCGAGGCATTGACCCCTACACCTATAACACGACCTGTCCTTTTGTTGAGAAAGTTTGGAATAGGAGTGCCCAGCTTGGTGAGGAGGGATACACCGTTGTCATCCACGGGAAGGCCTCACACGAAGAGACACGTGCGACTTTTTCGCACAGCGTAAAAAGTGCCCCCACCTTTGTCGTTCTGGACCTCGCCGAAGCCCATATCCTGGCGGATATCATAAAAGGTAAGACCGCTCTTGCTGAATTTTACCGAAGCTTCGGCCACAAGTGTTCTGAGGGATTCGACCCTTCCGAGCATCTGCAAAGAATCGGTGTTGTCAACCAAACCACTATGCTCGCATCCGAAACCCGGGAGATCGCCCGGGTCCTGCGGCAAACCCTCGCTGACGTTCATGGAGAGGAAGAACTGCAGCAGCACTACGCCGACACCTCGGACACGTTGTGTTACGCAACAAACGAAAATCAGAATGCGACATACATGCTTATTGAACGGGGGGCAGACCTTGTCCTGGTGGTTGGCGGATACAACTCCTCCAACACATCACACATTGTAGAGCTTTGCCAAGAAAAGATACCCACCTATTTCATCTGCAATGCGGAAGAGATCCTATCGGCGGATACAATTCGCCATTACAACCTGGACACCAAAGAAGCGGGAACCTCCGATTACTGGATGCCGGAAAAGAGACCTCTTGAAATCGCCCTGACCTGTGGCGCTTCCTGCCCGGACGCAATTGTGGATGAGGTGCTGCTGAAGACACTCAGTTTCTTTGAAGATACCAGATCCACCGAGGAGGCCCTGGAGCCATATGTTCAAGGGTAAAGGGCTCACATATCTTCAGCCAAGACAAAAGGCCCCTGCATCAACACCCGGGGCCTTGCTCCATTGCCTTCCGCTTCTGTGACCTATCCTATAGGTCTTCCATCGGCCCCAGTGCGACCAGCGCGGATTCTCCATTTACCGGAAAGGCCTCAAGGTAGCCGGCAATTCGTTCGGGCGTCACCGAATCGATCTCGGCAAGCTCTTCCTCGAGACTTCTCAAAGGCGTGTCGGTACTGAGTCGGTCCACGATTTGCGAGAACCGGCGTAGCCCGTTCTCCCCACTCGTCACAAGGGCTGTGGCCAGTTTGGTACGGGCCCGTTCAAGCGCATCTTCATCTACTCCCGACTTCAGCTTATCCAGCTCATTCTGAATGATCTCCATAACTTCGGTCACATTTTGGGGATCAACAGACGCGTAAATGTAAAAAAGCCCGGTGTCGCTGAACCCGTAGTAATCGGACGTGGCCTCATCCGCGAGTCCCTTCTGAATGATAGACCAGAAGAAACGACTGTTGCTGGGAGCACCGAGGTAGTACGCCAGAAGATCAGCGGTCGCAGCCCAGTCGTCGGCGTCCGGAGGTGCAGCGAAGGCCATTGCGACGTGTTCTCGGGCAACGCCATCTCGCTTCATTACCTTTCGTGAAGAATGAAAAGTGGGACACGGTTGCTCGCGCTCCACAATTCGCGTCTCCCATCCCCCACAGCTATGATCCACAGCTCGGATGATCTCTTCTTTGTCAAAACTTCCTGTTATGACAAACGTCAGGTTGTTAGGTGCGTAGCGCTCGCTGAAGTAGCTCACCATCCCTTCACGGGAAATACCCCCAACCGACTCCTCGGTACCCAGTACGCTTTGTCCCAGCGGGTGTCCGGCATACGCCTCCTGGATCAGCTCGTCGATAATCAGTGCGTCAGGCTGGTCTCGATACATTGCGATCTCTTCGAGGATGACTTTCTTTTCCATATCGAAGGCATCCTGAGGAATGGTAGACCTCATCATATCGGAAAGAATCTCAATCGAGTCCCCGGCCTTCTCGCGTTGCACCCAATGGTAATAGGCTGTGCCCTCCCACCAGGTATAGGCATTCCACATCGCACCTAGATCATCCACATCCAGGCTGAGCTGGTGCCAATCCCTTTTTGCCGTACCCTTGAAGCACATATGTTCGAGAAAGTGCGACACGCCTGCGAGATGTTCAGGCTCATCCCGAGATCCGGTATTCACGAAAAAACCCAGTGCCGCTGAGTGAATCCTGGGTATGGACTCGAAAACCAGGTTGAGTCCGTTGTCCAACGTATGTGTGGAAAACGGTGAAGCCATTCATCTCTCCTTTAAAAACATGAACAAACCGAAGCCGGTGAATTCTATTGTGGGATTTCCAACGGCCTTGGTCCCAATGTCGCAATCGTCAAAGGATTCGGGGGGAAAGCCTCGATATACTCCCCGATCTGATCGAGTTTTACGCTGTCGATCCCTTCGGCGATCTCATCGACAGATTTCGCAGTACCCTCCAGGAACAGGTCCTCCATCATATTCCCCGCTCTTCCCTCCGGCAGGTCGCCTGTGGTGAACAACCGTCCCTTCAGAACAGTCTTGGCTCTTTCCAGTTCGCCTTCCGTCACGTCCTGGCCGAGTCGATTCACCTCATCAATACAAACTTTCAATGTCTCGTCGGCACGATCAGCCGTGGTTCCCGCATAAAGCGCGATCAATCCGCCTCTCTTGCGAGCACGGTAGAACGCCGAGACATTGTATACCAGGCCTCGTTTCTCCCTCACCTCCGTGAAAAGCCTGCTGGACCCACTTCCAGAAAGCACGCCCACTGCCAGCTGACACGGATAATACAGGTGATGCCCTCTGGGTGCAGCGCCGAAGAGCAAACCGATATGTTCCTGTTCAGACTCCTTCTCCTCGTGCACTGAGCGAGCCGCAACGGAGATGTCGTGCGCGTCTTCCGTGTAGTCATCGCCAGGAGCCCAGTCCGAAAAGGCCTCCTCGACCGCGTCAACCATGTCGCCAAGCGCCATACCTCCGGCCACCGAAATAAGGAGACGCTGAGGCGCGCAGCCGACACCCCAGAAATTCCGTATGCCCGCAGGCGTGATCTTCGGTACGGATTCAGCATCGCCGAGGGGAATCCTACCCATGGGATCTCCAAGGGCGGTTGTATAGGTCAGATACAGAACTTTCTGAATCGGATTGTCTTCCAGCCGTTTGAGCTCCTCCAGCGCCAGTGCTTTAGAGATCTCCACCTGATCGTCCGGGAAGGAAGCTGCTCTGAAGATCTCCGAATAAAGCTTGAGCGCATCGCTAAAATTCCTCGTCAACATTTGGGCCTGAAAGTCGGTATTCTCCACAGAGGTGGCCGATCCCCTTCGAATACCCATCCCGTCGAATGCGTTGTAGATGTCACGCGCATCTCTGGAGGGTGTTCCTTTGAACGCGGTATCCTCGGCGATGCGCGCTGTTCCGAGCCGATCCGCTGGTTCATCCTTGGCCCCACACGTAAACCGGAATGCCACAACTACCGATTTGGCACCGACCATAGGTTCCATCACAAGCTCAATCCTGTTCTCCATCCGATGCCGTGCTGGTGCGCTCATTCACATCCTTTCACTGTCTTATGTTGCCTGTCGGCCTCGACCATCGCCAGTACGCTTGAGTCTTTCCATCCCAACACTTGGATTGGGGTTGCTCCACACCAAATTCAGGTTTGGAACCAGCGACTGAAATGAAGCCTTCGGCGTATTGATCAAACAGAATTGCTATACCGTCCCCAGGGAGGGGAACGCTTTTCGGAATGCCCTTCTAATATAGTCACGATTGGACAAGTGGTTCTCATAGCTGCTTATAATCACGTAATGCATGCCTTCCACCTGTGCTGTCTGAATGATATGGTGCATGGGCACCTTGATGAAGTTCTCATTTTCCATGCGCAGACTGCTGTAATTGAGCACATCTACCAAGAGAGCGCGCTCGTTCCTCTTTCTAACCTCCACCAACGTGAAATACCCCTTCCAGGACCCGTCCGAGATAAGCGACCGCTTGTCCTCCGTGGACATTTTCCCGTCCGTCCTGAAGGTCTTGACCAGCTTACCACCGGTCCTTACCAGTCCTTGCTGTCCCTTTCTTCGCTGTCTCTTGCCCTTGATCAAATCCTTTGTCTGCAGACGTCCTTGAAATGCGGATCATATTAATTTATATCAAAATATGGATAGTCGGACAACCATTGTCAAGCCACCGGTTTACCAACCCGGAAGGGATTTCCGTTTCGCCTTGACCCATCCCGACGGAGGGTGTATTATCCGGCTGGACATCATTGAGGGATTAGCGGATGCGACAAAGTGTAGCCGAACTCCAACAGCTCTGCAACGACATCTTGCAGCGAAACGGACTTTCCGAAGAAGATGCCCATATCGTAGCGGACATCTTGATAGAGGCGGAATTGCGCGGACGGAGTACACATGGGCTTGTCCGTCTACCAGGCATCGTTCACCGGGACGCAAAACGAAGACCCATGAAACTTGCCCGAGACGGCGGAGCTTACGCGCTAATTGACGGCCAGGACAACCTCGGGTATCTGGTGGCGCACCGTTGCGCGAGAACCGTCATCGGGAAGGGGGATCAGACCGGTATCGGCATTGTGGGTGGTTACAACACCGGTCATTCCGGGATGCTGGGTTACTATACTACCATGATTGCGGATGCAGGGCTCATCGGACTGGCCATGTGCGACACCAGCCCCAGAATGGTCCCCTGGGGCGCCACCGAAGCAGTGCTGGGGTCCAACCCCATCTCTGCCGGCTTCCCTGCAGGGAAAGGCCAGGTGATCGTGGACCTATCCTGCGCAGCGGTAACAAACGGTCAACTCATGCTCGCTATGAAAGACGGAACCCCGATCCCTGACGGATGTGCACTGGGTCCCGATGGACATCTTACCACGGATCCCCAAATGGCGAGGGAGGGTGCCGCCCTTCCATTTGGCGGGCACAAGGGATATGCGCTGTCCTTGATGGTCCAGATCCTCTCGGGTGCCCTGGTTCGTGCCTCGGTCGTACCTGAACGGGGGTCGAATTACGGCCTGCTGATGATCGCAATTTCACCATCCATCTTTTTGGATCCCAGATTCTTCAGGACAGGCGTGGAAGAGTTGATCGAACGTATAAAGTCCGCCCGGAAGGCGGAAGGGGTAGGTGAAATCCTAATCCCTGGCGAGCGTTCTTTTCGCCTTAGGGAAACCCAACTCAGAGATGGGATAGAACTCGACGAAGATCTCAGTCTTGAACTGGCAGATCTGTAAGTTCATCTAGACCCTTTTTCCTTGACAGCATACAAGGCATTGGGTAAGTTTCGGACCCTTATAGGCAAGGGTAGAGGCGCAGTCCTTCAGAAGTAACCGGCGCAAGGATACGGAACCATATTCGCCGCGAGAAAGGGAAGGTCTGCCGAAGTTTCAGACCTGTTCCGTAACGGGTTGAAGCTGGTCCAAACGGATAATATCTGTTGGACTGTCACAGGGCAGACAGATCCTGTGGAGCGCTCTCTTGCACGCAAGTGATCCTCGCTGCAGATACTGCAGCCGGCGCTGCCTCTGCCCCTCGATGCCGGCTGTTTTTTTATGTGGATAGTCGTGCTCCGCTGCTCCCGGCAATCGCGCAGAATCCAACATTGAGGAGGTGCCAGATGTTCAGTGGATGTTACACCGCTCTGATCACACCCTTGAACGCCACAAAGGGAGTGGACGAAGCCGGATTGGAGAAATTGGTTACGTTCCAAGTATCCCAAGGGGTCAGCGGCGTTCTGGCAGTTGGGACGACCGGTGAAAGTCCCACCCTGAATTGGGAGGAGCATAACAGCATCACAGAGAAGGTGTGCCAGCTCGTGAAGGGTCACTGCCGTGCCATAGCGGGAACGGGCAGCAACTCGACCGAAGAAACCCTTCGTGCAACCGAACACGCCGCCCACGCCGGCGCCGACACGGCCCTGCTGGTGGATCCATACTACAACGGTCCCAGTTCGCTGGAGATCAGAAAAGAGTACGTGTCACCGGTGGCCGAGGCATTTCCGGAAATTGAGATGATCTCTTACGTCATTCCGGGAAGGTCCGGCACAAAGCTGCTGCCCGAGGATCTCGCCATCCTGAACCAGGACTTTGCAAACGTCAACACCGTGAAGGAAGCCACGGGTGATCTGGAAAACATGGCTCGAACGCGTGAAGTCTGCGGCGATGACTTCAACATCCTTTCGGGGGATGATGACATAACCTATAAGATGATGACGAACGACCGCATCAGGGCCTCAGGCGTGATCTCCGTGATGTCCAATGTCGTACCGGGTCCAATCCAGCAGTTCACCGAAGCCTTGAACAACGGAGATATGACCAAGGCCAATCAGCTGGCTGACGCATTAAAGCCCCTGTTCGGTATGGTTACAATTATATCCGAACAGGATACACCCTTTGGGAGCACCCAGGTAAAGGCGCGGAATCCGCTGCCCATCAAAACACTCATGAGTATCCTGGGAATGCCATCGGGGCCTTGCCGACGTCCCCTTGGAAAAATGAATCAAAGCGGGCTTGGCGCAATCTTGGAAATCGCCAGGACTGTACAATCCAACAACCCCGAAGTCTTCGCACCGATAGCAGATTTTTTCGGGGTCAATATCGCCGACCGTCTCGAAGACCGGGCTCTGCTTGCAGACCTGGCCTACGCGGACTAAGACTCATTAGGAGTGTCGTATGAATGATGCTAGCACGAAGAATCAGAAATTGGTAAGCTGGGTGAAGGAAGTCGCGGAACTGTGCACTCCTGCAGACATACATTGGTGTGACGGGTCACAGGAAGAATATGACAGCATGGCGCAACGGCTCGTGGACGCCGGGACATTTGTGAGATTGAACCCGGACCTGAGACCGAACAGCTATTTGGCGCGATCCGATACAGGTGACGTCGCTCGTGTTGAGGATCGAACCTTCATCTGCACGACCAATGAAGACGACGTGGGTCCCACGAATAATTGGACCGAGCCCGAGGGAATGCGGAAGAAGCTCAAGGGCCTGTTCACAGGCTCCATGAAGGGCCGCACTATGTTCGTGATCCCATTTTCAATGGGGCCTGTCGGTTCCGAGACAGCCAAGATCGGTGTAGAGATCACGGACTCGCCATATGTGGTCTGCAACATGCGCATTATGACACGGATAGGCTCAGAAGTACTCGAGGCCCTCGGAGAGGACGATTTCCTGCCCTGCCTTCATTCGATCGGTGCCCCACTGGAGCCCGGCCAGGAGGATGTGTTCTGGCCCTGTGATGCCGAGAACAAGTACATCGTCCACTATCCCGAAGAACCCTCCATCTGGTCGTACGGATCCGGCTATGGCGGCAATGCCCTTCTGGGAAAGAAATGTTTCGCACTTCGTATCGCCTCCACGATGGCCCGCAACGAAGGATGGATGGCCGAGCATATGCTGATCCTTGGTCTGACGTCTCCTGAAAAGAAGAAGACCTATATCGGAGGCGCTTTCCCATCTGCGTGCGGCAAAACAAACCTGGCTATGATCCAGCCCACAATACCCGGATGGGAAGCCACCTGTGTCGGCGACGATATCGCATGGATGAGACAGAAAGCCGATGGGAAGCTGTACGCGATCAACCCCGAAGCCGG
>CEUS01222091.1_pt1 | contig 14431 bp, 14 predicted proteins | sample 427031 | NCBI WGS metagenome assembly CEUS01 (sample SAMEA2622837, study PRJEB7988) | marine metagenome | biome: marine biome (ENVO:00000447); feature: marine epipelagic mixed layer (ENVO:xxxxxxxxx); material: "saline water (ENVO:00002010), including plankton (ENVO:xxxxxxxx)" | depth 140 m | reverse complement strand
ACTCGGACGGGTCATACGATTGAAAGCTCTTGACGTCGAAGCATTCATTGAAGCGGGCCGTATTCAACCAGGAACTCTTAAACATCTCTATCCCGAGCCAAAGAAACCTTCCGACAGTGTCTGACTCGAAACGCCCCACAATCGGCCCAAGGTTCATTCTCGACCCTGACTGGGATGAAATGCCTCAGCCACGTGGCGTGATCGGTGGTTTAGCGAAACTTCTGGGCATCGGATTCTTGGGCTCCGTCATCGCTTGGCAAATTTTCAGTGCCCTTTCCGAAGCAGCGGGATACGAAAGCATCCTCGAATCCGAATTGGAACAGTGGTCACTCAGCGAGCAGTTGGTTCTGATTGTGTTGATCGCGCCGCTCCTCGAGGAAACTATCTACCGACTTCCGTTGCAGCGCCGATTCCGTCCCGGATTGGTAGCGCTCTCATTGGCGATAGGCGCCTTGTTCTTTGCAGGAGCGAGCAGTGTCGCCTTTTGGGTGATCTTGGCCGTAGCTGCAGCTGTCGGTCTGACTGTTTTCAACTCAAATATTTGCGAGAGAGTTCAGCAACAATGGTCGGCAAACCCACGGATACCAATCTGGTTCGCCACATTCATTTTCGGACTAATCCACATTGTGAACTTCGACGTCCAATGGTCGATCTTTGCGGTGCTCGTGGCGCCATTAGTGGTGAGTCCCCAGATCTGGTTGGGGCTTATGTTCACCATTGCAAGGGTCCGCTACGGGTGGTGGGCCGGCCTAGTGCTTCATGCCACACATAACGGGCTGATCTGGTCAATCAGCAGTCTGGCGGGCTAGGTCGAATTCTCGAGCAGGAAGCCGCTCTTCACCCTCGATGTCCAGGCGAGGGACCCAACCAAGTTTCTTGGGAAACCACCAGTTTGCGTCTCCCATTAGCTTCATGGATGCCGGAACCAGCACCACGCGAACAATTGTCGCGTCAACGAATATCGCGGTCGCTAATCCAAGTCCCATCATTTTCAAAATTGGATCAGGGTTAGCTACGAAACCGAGAAACACTGAGATCATGATGAGCGCAGCGGATGTAATCACTCGTGCGGTGTTGGAAATCCCGAAGATCACACTTTGGGAGTTGTTTCGACTGAGTAAGTACTCCTCTTTGACGCGGCTGAGTAAGAAAACTTCGTAATCCATTGAGAGACCGAAAAGAACAGCGAACATGAACATTGGGATGAAAGACACAATCGGTACTGCTTCTTCCAGCCCAATAAGACTGCGACCCCACCCCCATTGGAACACCATTACCAGGACGCCATAGGCGGAGCCGATGGACAACAAGTTGAGGAGTGCAGCCTTGATGGGGACCAAGATCGACCTAAACACCAGCATCAGTAACACGAAACTAAGTGCGATGACTCCAGCAATGAAGATAGGTAAACGACTTTGTACGCGGTCAGAGACATCAGCAAACGAAGCAGTTGAACCACCCACATGTGCCAAGGCCTCATCGTTAAGAACCGAAGAAAATATTGGCCCCCTTATCCGGTTCAACAAATCAACAGTTTCGGGGTCCTGTGGCGCTGTGGTTGGGAACACAAGAATCGTCGCTGCTTCACCAACCGGGCTGTGCTCTGGGGCTTGAACAAATGCCACCCCAGTATCGTTTTTCAAAGCGGCGGCTAGCGACATGATTTCCTGATCGATCACGTTCGAGGTGTCCACCGCTACCAACAGAGGTCCGCTGAAGCCGGGTCCGAAACCTTCAGCGAGTAGATCGTAAGCCTGACGCGAAGTGCGTTCCTCGGGGCTGTTGCCCTGATCTGGGAAACCGAGCTCTAGGTCGAGCACCGGAGCAGTAAGTGCAACGAGCAGAACTAGGGTCGACAGCATGTACGGCCAGGCGTGTTTGGCGACATGGTCACCCCAACGTTGCCAACGGCCCGCACCAGTGACGCGTTGAGCCGCAGGGTTTGAGCGAGTTCGTTTCGGGTTGACGCGATGTCCAGCCCAGCCCAGCAGAGCGGGCAGGATTGTTAGAGATGCCAACACCATTAGCGCCACGACAATTGAGACTGCGACCGCCGCAGCAGTCATGAAAGGAAGCCCAGCCATCGCTAGACCGAGAATTGCTATGACGACGGTCCCCCCAGCGAAGATCACAGAAAGCCCAGCGGTCGCATTCGCTCTGCCAGCTGCGTCTTCGACTGTCAGACCATCAGCTAGACCCTCACGAAATCTGGTCACAATGAACAGCGCGTAATCGATGCCCACCCCGAGGCCGATCATTGAGGCCATGTTGGGTGTCCACTCCGGAACGTCCATCCCGATGGCGACCAGTCCGATGATTCCACCGATTCCGAGCGCTAAACCGAACAGCGCCAGCCCTATTGGTAGGCCCATAGCTACGATGCTCCCGAACGCCAGCAGGAGAACCACCACCGCCGAAATCAGGCCGAGCATCTCTCCTAACCCTGTTTCCGGTTGCTCAACAGCGTTGTAGAGGTCACCACCAAATTCGATGCGGACAGCCGCCTCCGGTCCGACGGCATCGCGACCAGTCTTTTCAAGGGTTTCCAACATCGCGAGAGATGGGATGAAATCGGGGTTGTAAGCAACACGGAACAAACCAATGGTTCCCGATGCACTAATGGTTTGACCCGCTATGGGAGGCACCACCACTTCGACTCCGTCGATGCCAGTTAGAGCCGCAGTAATTGTCTCTATCGCTTGACGCTGCGGTGAGTCACTCAACAAAGACCCGGCTGGTGCTTCGACCACCACTTGCGCGTTAATACCGCCTTCTGCTGGAAATCGATCTGCCAAAAGGTCATAGGCATTTTGGCTATCGAGACCAGGAACGACAAAACCGTTGGTCATGTCTCCACCAATGGCGCCGTTCAAACCGATTAAGGCAACCGACGAGATCAGCCACGCTCCAATGGTCCGCCACCGATGACGAACACAGGCGCGACCTAGGCGATATAGGAACACGGACACATCGTCAGTCTGGTCTATGAAGCCGAAAATGACACGCTGCGCGAGAAGGAATCCAGACAGAATTTGTTAGAGGATGAGGAACGATCTTTTTAATGACGCACTGTTGATAGAGGGGGTAGCGGTACCCTGCGAATTAGCAACTTTGCCACCAAAAAAGATGAGATGGGTATAGGTACAGACACCGACGTGAGCGTTCAGATTTACGACACCATGGAGCGCCAAAAGGTGCAATTTGTCCCTCGAACCGAGGGTGAAGTCGCCATGTACGTGTGTGGACCAACAGTCTATGACGTCCCACATTTGGGTCACGGACGAACTGCTCTGACCTACGACGTGATTCGTAGGTACCTTGAGTGGACCGGGTGGAATGTCACCGTTGCGTCGAATGTCACCGACATCGACGACAAAATCATCAATCGTGCCGAAAGGGAAGGCAGGACAGAACCTGAAGTTGCCGCCGAGTTCACTCAGGCCTACGACGAACAGATGGAGCGACTTGCCATCCTTCCTGCAGAGTCACGTCCACACGCCACCCAATTCATCGAGGGGATGATTGACATCATCGCCGAGCTTGTTGATATAGAAGCGGCCTATGTCGTTGGGAACAAGGGTGTCTACTTTTCAGTTGAAGGTTTAAGTGATTATGGCCGTCTCGCCGGTAGAGATTTAGACCAGCTCCTCGAAGATGCAGGCCAAAGAGTGGACGTCGACACCGAGAAAAGAAGCCCGCTTGATTTCGCGTTATGGAAATCAGCGAAATCAGGAGAGCCGGCGTGGGATACACCCTGGGGTTCCGGTCGGCCGGGCTGGCACACCGAATGTGTAGCTATGTCATTAAGTGCGTTGGGTCCAGGATTCGATATCCATGGAGGAGGCGACGACCTCTGTTTCCCGCATCACCAAAACGAATGGGCCCAAGTCACCGCCACCGGACAACCATTTGCTCGGTATTGGGTGCATAGTGCAATGGTCAACGTAGCGGGAGAAAAAATGTCCAAATCGTTGGGCAACTTCACCAACTTGGCCGAAGCAATTGACACCGCAGGGCCAAGAGCGCTTCGGCTGCTTGCAATGCAGACCCACTACCGGAGGGCCATGGAAATGGGACGAGAAGCACTGATGGCAGCGTCGACGGCGATCGACCGGCTAGATGCTTTTCGACGACGAATGACTGCCGCCAATGTTGATTTAGTGGATGGCGAAACGGATTCATCAGCAGTAGCGGCGTTCAAGGCAGCAATGGACGATGATTTCGGAACCCCGATGGCATTGGATCACACCTTCAGCCTTGTCCGTGGAGCCAACGGTGCGCTTGATGACGGAGATTTGAACGCTGCTGGTCTCCAGGCACGCACTGCACTCATGCTGTTCTCTGTTCTTGGAATTGAGGTCGGGTCAATAGACCAGACAGCCGTTTCAGGGATAGGCGATGCTGAAATAGAAACGTTGATTGAGCAACGCAAAGAGGCTCGGGGCGAGAAAGATTTTGCCACGGCTGACCGAATCAGAGATCAACTTGCTGATGCTGGAGTTGTACTCGAAGATACGTCTGCGGGAGTGGTCTGGCACCGTTCATGACCGACGCAGCCAAAATTCTTTCCCTCGAACCGCACGGGGCTGACGCATTTGTGGGAGAAAGCCCGGCCTATGAATGGGGCCGTATCTACGGGGGCCTTGTCATAGCTCAATCGCTTCGTGCAGCTATGCGAACTGTTGACACTGAAGGACACCATGTTCATTCCCTTCACGCCTACTTTATTTTGGGTGGCGACCCGAACGAACCAGTTCGTTACGAGGTTGACAGACTGAGAAATGGCCGGAGTTTCACCACTAGAAGAGTGGTAGCCAGACAAAGCAGTGGGGCAATCTTGAATCTGTCTTGCTCGTTTCAACGTGACGAAGATGGACCTGATGTGTCTACATCAGCGATCCCAACGGACGTAAAACCACCTGATGAGTCAGAAAAGATCGAGTGGGGGATAGGTATAGATGCCCGATTGGAATACGAGTCAACCGATCCGGCGCGCCACCGTGTTTGGGCGCGCTTTACAGGCCCCATAGACGACACTGCCGATGAACACTTCGCGGCGTTGGCGTATCTATCTGACACCAATCCAATGGATGCGGTAGTTAGCGCCCATCCAGCTCAGGCGCTCGCGGCAAACCAGTCGGCAGATGCGACCTGGGACGACTTATATATGGCTGCTTCACTTGACCACGCAGTTTGGTTCCATAGAGCGGTTCGAGCCGACGATTGGCTTTTGTTCGACCTTGCCCCACATCAAATAAAAGGCACGAGAGGCTTGGCCACTGGAGATGTTTTCACTGCGCACGGTGAACTCGTAGCGACTGTCGCCCAGCAGGGCTTGGTTCGTTTACGGCAGAACAGCGCCTAGTTGACGCCTTGGCGTTGTAACCAATCTTCGATAAGCCAACCTGCAATTGACATTCCTCCGACCGGGCACGGTGGCAGGTCTTTCGCGTCGAACCATCCCGCTTCGATGATTTCTTCCTCTTGGATCATGATTTCACCTGACTCGTAAGTGCAGTGAAAACCGCACATCAGTGAATGAGGGAAAGGCCAGGGTTGGCTTCCGAAATAACGGATGTCACCAACCTCCAAACTCACCTCTTCCATCACTTCTCGCTCCACTGCTTGTTCGAGACTTTCTCCGGGCTCAACAAAACCTGCGAGAGTGCTGAAGAAACGGCCCGGGAATTGACGACCCCAAGCAAGTAGGGCCTGATCACCTTTCTCTACGAGCACGATCATCGCCGGACTGAGCCGGGGGAAGGCCATGTGTTTGCAGTTCGGGCACACTTTGCCCCGGTCGTGCGGGTTTGTTTCAGTAGGTGTTGCGCAACGTCCGCAATAAACATGTGTTCGTTCATAATTGACTATTTGTTCGGCCCGTCCAGCCACCACCCACTCTTCATCCGGTATTCGCCCGAACAGCTTCCTTAAATGAACCGGCTCAAGATCAGCCTCGTCAGAAGTGTCATGCAGATCAATGGCATAGACCGCTGAACCATCTAAAACGCCCAAGAAAAGATGAGGTGCTTCTATGGGAGCAGCGTCGCTTCGGACAAGTCCAGCGCCAGGTTCGACAAATACTGTGCCTGAGCGGACTGGAACCCAAACGCTTTCTGATTGGCCAAGGTCGGCCGGTGGGTTAGGGGCAGGTGTAAACACAACTGCAGTCCATCACAAGTCTGAGGTCATCGCCCGAACTTTGAGAGACTTCGGTGGCAGTCGGGTTTTACAGGCGACGCATAACTGTTACAACGCGGCCGAATATCGCAACCTCGTCAGCCGAAAAGACCATTGGTTCGAGAGACGAATTAGCGGGCAACAAAGTGACAACGTCGCCCTTTTTGGTGAATGTCTTGACCGTGCCTTCATCCCCAGGGATTCCAGCCACGACGACATCTCCATTTGTTGCAGTGTTCTGACGGCTGACGACCACGAAGTCTCCGTCAAGGATCCCAGCTTCAACCATCGAGTCTCCGCGAACTTTGAGCATAAAGAGTTCTCCGTCCCCAGTGAAATCTTCTGGAACCGGTACTAGCTCTTCAACGTTTTCTTGGGCCAGAACGTCGGTCCCTGCAGCTACTTCTCCTATTAGCGGCACGTGACGAGTTGGTCGCCGTTCGGCGATGGCACCCGATGATGCATCAAACCGCACTTCTATCGCTCGAGGTTTCGTTGGGTCGCGCCGCAAGTAGCCAGCGCTCTCCAATTGCGCCAGATGGGAATGAACGGTGCTCGGAGAGTTCAACCCTACAGCTGCACCTATTTCGCGCACAGCAGGGGGATACCCGCGTTCGCGCATCGTTGTTTCAATGAATTGAAGAATGGCTCGCTGGCGATCAGTAATGCTGTGGTCAGCCATGTCGTGGTTCCTTCTGAGTTACGAACATTTGTTCGTTCCGACGGTATCAGTAGGTTTACGAACAGGCAAACATGTGTTCGATTTTTACTTGACGTCGAACAAATGTTCTGGTTTAGTCGAACAAGTGTTCGCAAGCGTGTTCTTGTGGATCGTAAATGGGTGTCATACCCCGGTAGCACAATTAAATCGCTGGCCAATAGGCCACGAGAGGCAAGAAGTTTAAGGAAATCAGATGGTTGCAGTACTTAGGGCAGAACTAGAAGAATTCGACGTCGACTACAAAGGTGCCCATCAGGGTCCTCAGTTGCAGCTGGTTCCTGGGGTGCCCGAACATCTGGCGTCCGGTCCCCAGATGATGACCAACAGATGCTCATCGGCGACATATTGGCGTCGGCGGCTCGCTTGCCTGACTCTTTTAGTAGGTGCGGTCTGGCTCATGGCAAGTGCCGTGGGCGACCGAACAGGCGCACCAGCAACAGAATCGTTGGTTGCACAAACAGTGTTCGAAACAGCGGCCGGAGAAACCTTGGCTACGGGTCAAATAGTGATTGTGAAACCCGGCGACACTCTGTGGTCTATCGCCCGACAATTTCAACCCACTGGTGATATTCGCCCCTTGGTTGATCGGATAGCGAAGATCAACAATGGCCACTCCATTATCGCGGGACAGGCATTGCTGCTGCCATGACTCTGGAGCTAGCTCACTCCTGTGCTGCGCCGTTATGAGCTGGTCTGGTGTATCTGAGGAATAGGAAATGGTCCTCAGTCAACACATGGCGCAATTCGAACTCTTGGATCTGGGCAACGTTGGCCCCTCGCGCTATACCGCGAGATTCGCTGCCCCCTACAAGAGGTGCGACAGTGATAAAAACCTCATCAACCAAACCCTCGTCAAAGAGCGCCCCGTTCAGAGAGGGCCCACCCTCACAAAGCACCCTTTGCGCACCAAGCTCGGTCAGTTCGTGAAGTGCCTCGGTCAGATCGACGGAGTCGACTCCGCACTGAATAACATCTGCGACGTCAGTTATTCGTTCCAGTTTGCTCGGGTCGGCGTTGCTGGTAGTTACCACGATGGGGCGTTGCGCAGGTCGACTAAACATCGGCAACGTGAGGTCGAACTCAAGTTGTGCGCTCACCACAGCTATACGAGCGACCGGCCACGCCCCGCTGGTGAGACGCCTTGCCTTCGTGCTGACACTGGTGGAGGGCGGGTTGTACTGCTCGGCCACTGCTGTGGTACTACCGACCAAAATGATGTCGGGCAGGGCTCTGATTGCGCTGAAGACGTCTTTGTCACCGGGACTACCAAGCGGACCGGAAACACCGTCGAAGTCAGTGACCCCGTCAACAGTCGAAATCATGTTGATCATCAGCCAGGGACGGCCGCCCACAAGTGGTCTTTCGTCACGACATATGTCATCCAGCTCGACTTCAAGAACAGGCGGAGGAAACAAGCGATGCACTCCTTGATGTTGACACGGGCAAGTGGCTTAGGAGAACACATATGCCGAAATCGATCCAAAGAACCCCGTCACCACAATCAGTGGTTCTCCACAGGTTCACACATCACCTGCCAGCTAACTATGGCAGCTAGATCAACCAACCAGCGTCGCGCATCAGACGGCTGTGAGATAGAAACAGTCGCGTTTACCCAGTTCACAGGCTTAAGAGACTCAAATACTGGTCCTGCGACAATCTCAATGAAATCACGGTCACTGATGTTGGTTGACCACGCCGAGTGTCGGTTTACTTCCATGTGTAGAAGTACCCAAAGAAATCCCCAACTCACCCACAGAAGTATTTTGTTATCCCCCTATCGATCCACAAGCGAAAGTTCCTACATTCGTAGACGCGGCGGGTTGGGCGACCAACTAGCGGACGGAGTGCGATGGTTAAACAGGGGGCTCTTACCGAGTTCTCTATTTGCATCCACAATGAGGTTCCGAGCTTCGAGGTCAGGGCGAAGCGGAACGACACCCACTGGGTTGATCTCCGGCCCGCCGCAAACTTCCAGCCAACTATTCAGTACCTTCGGAGAAATAGATGACCATCACTTCTGACCAACCGGCATCAGTTGCTCCAAACAAACTGGAACGACACTTCACCAACGACGGAGTTGACCCGTATCAGACCGTGGAATGGGAACGCCGCGACGCAAAGCTGACCAATTTCCTTGACGGTTCCGTCAGTTTCGAACAGTCAGATATCGAATTTCCGTCCGAGTGGAGCGCCACCGCATCAAATATCGTCGCCCAAAAATATTTTCGTGGTGCATTAGGCGCTCCCGATAGAGAATCGTCGCTGCGTCAAGTCATTCAACGAGTCACCTCAACGATTCGAAAATGGGGCGAAAACGACCACTATTTCGTCGATGCCGAAGAAGCCGAAACCTTTGAATCAGAACTGGCGTGGCTGCTGCTGCACCAACGTTGCGCTTTTAACAGTCCAGTCTGGTTCAACATAGGGGTCAAAGGCGTCCCACAGCAGGCCTCGGCATGTTTCATTCTCTCCGTCGACGACGACATGGATTCCATCCTCAATTGGTACGCGGAAGAAGGCCGTATCTTCAAAGGTGGATCTGGTGCCGGAGTGAACCTGTCACGCATTCGAGGCTCAGCGGAACCTCTACGCGGTGGAGGCGAAGCGAGCGGCCCGGTCAGCTTCATGAGAGGAGCCGACGCTTCAGCTGGAACGATCAAAAGCGGTGGCAAAACCCGCCGGGCAGCAAAGATGGTGCTACTCGACGTCGATCACCCCGACGTAGAACAGTTCATTTGGTGCAAAGCACTTGAGGAACGCAAAGCGAGAGTGCTGCGAGACGCCGGCTTCGACATGGATCTCGACGGAGCCGATGTTCACTCAGTCCAATACCAAAACGCGAACAATTCCGTGCGACTCAGCGATGAGTTCATGAAAGCAGTCGAAGAAGATGACGAGTGGGAACTAACCGCACGAATCGATGGGACAGTGATCAACCGCTGCTCGGCTCGGGCCCTGTTTCGCCAGATAGCTCAAGCAGCATGGGAATGCGCCGACCCAGGCATTCAATTCAGCAGCACTATCAACCATTGGCATACAGCAGCAAATACCGGACCGATTAGCGCCTCTAATCCATGCAGCGAATACCTCCACCTCGACAACTCCGCCTGCAATCTCGCGAGTCTCAACCTATTGAAGTTCCTTGAAGCCGATGAGAATGACCGATTCGACGTCGAAGGCTTCTGTCACGCGGTTCGAGTTGTGTTCACCGCCCAGGACATCCTGGTCGGAAATGCTGACTACCCAACTGAAGCGATAGGTGAAACATCACGAGATTTTCGTCAACTCGGACTCGGATACACGAACCTTGGCGCGATGCTGATGGCAATAGGTCTCCCATACGATTCCGAAGACGCGCGAGCCTGGACCGGCGCGGTCACAGCTTTGATGGGTGGACAGGCCTATTCGACTTCAGTTGATCTCGCCAGACGTGTCGGCGCATTCTCGGGATACGCGTCCAATAGTGAACCGATGCAACAAGTTCTACGTCGCCACCAAGACGCCCTTACATCCGTCCCACAGTCGGCACCACAGGATCTGATGGCGGCTGCGCACAGTTCATGGGATGACGCAGTAACGGGATGCCAACAACATGGCATTAGAAACTCTCAGGCCACAGTGATAGCTCCCACCGGAACTATCTCATTCATGATGGATTGCGACACAACAGGAATCGAACCTGATCTGGGACTCATCAAATTCAAGAAACTGGTCGGCGGCGGAGACCTAACAATTGTTAACCAAACAGTTGCTCGGGCACTTCACCGACTTGGATATGACGTCGAACAGATCGCCGACATTGAAGCCCACCTACTGAACGGTGGGAGTAGTACTGACGCTCCGCATCTACAAGGCGCACACCTGCCGGTATTTGCATGCTCAATGGGAGACAACGTCATACACCATGAGGGCCACATTCGCATGATGGCCGCGGCCCAGCCTTTTGTTTCAGGGGCCATATCGAAAACGGTTAACTTGCCTGAAACTGCGACCGTGGAAGAGGTCGAGGGCTTGCATCTACTGGCCTGGAAACTTGGCTTGAAGGCGGTTGCGGTCTACCGAGATAACTGCAAGGTCGGACAGCCATTGTCGACAGTGCGAGACGACGAAAATTTCATCGGTGAAGCCGTGAATGCTGCGATATTTGAAGCCCAATCGATACCCGAACGACAAAAACTTCCTCGCACCCGCAGTTCGAAAACCTTTTCGTTTCGCGTTGCGGACTGCCATGGCTACATGACAGTCGGAGAATACGACGACGGGCGACCGGGAGAACTCTTCTTAACTGTGGCGAAACAAGGCTCAACCCTCGCCGGGATCATGGATGCCTTCGCCATTTCAGTAAGCCACGGGCTTCAGTACGGGGTTCCATTGCGGTCCTATGTTGAGGCCTTCACAAACGTTCGATTTGAACCCGCCGGAATCACGGACGACCCAGAGTTACGTATCGCGAGCAGCCTGGTTGATTACATTTTCCGTCGTTTAGCGTTGGATTACTTGTCAACTGAGGACCGGCGACAACTGGGCATTTTGTCCAGTGAAGAGCGAGTAGAGCAACACCTTCCAGGCTTCGAAGAAGTCACCGTAGAAACATCTATTGGGGCTGAACCGATCCCGGACCCGCCTTCGTCCGGTCCTGGAACTTTGAGTGACGCTCCATTGTGCTCTACCTGCGGTGACCAAATGGTGCGAGCAGGTACGTGTTATAGCTGTCGATCCTGTGGCAGCACGAGCGGTTGCGGCTAAGTGTCCTCATGACGTATCACATCTGTGTAATTTGTTGAGCATGGGACGTCTTACCTTCTCCTTTGGAACCATGTCGTCGGGGAAGTCGACGTTAGCGTTACAGATTCATCACAATCTCTCCGCAACCAGTACTGGACTGTTGTGCAGCATGCACGACCGAGCGGGGGCACATGTTTCGAGTGCATTAGGGGTGTCAACTCCGGCAGTTGAAGTTCACCCAGAACTTGATTTCGTTGTGCTCGCCAAAAATCACCAGGCCGCCCATGGGGCCTTGGACTATTTGGTGTGCGATGAAGCACAGTTCTATACAGATCTACAAGTCGAACAGTTGGCTCGTGTCGTCGACGAACTCGATGTGGACGTCTACGCGTTTGGATTGTTAACAGACTTCCGAGGAAAGTTGTTTCCCGGCTCGGCACGACTACTCGAGCTCGCCGATGAACGAATGGAGCTTCAAGTACAGGCTCGATGTTGGTGCGGAGAAGCAGCCACCCACAATGCACGACTTCACGACGGAGTCCAGGTATATGACGGCGATGTTGTCCTCATCGATGATGGCTCCATCGCCCAGATCACCTATGAATTACGATGCCGAAGCCACTGGATTTCGGGCGAATCTGGACCGGTAGCTGACCGATTCAAGGCTGCTGGCTAACTCAACGCGGTGGACGCGAAGGCGCCGGGCAGCAATCGACAGAGCAGATGTCAGGGCGAGGACCCGCATCACCCAAGGTGGGCCGATCTGCACGCAACCCCGCTGCTTCCTCTACAAGGTCAACCAACATAGAAACGAATCTTGGATGTGTGCCGACAGTGGGAGTTCGTACCATTTTCATCCCCGAATTCTCTGCCACCTTTAATGCCTGAGTGTCCAGATCGAACAAAACTTCCATGTGGTCGGCAACGAAACCAAGGGGGTGAACGAGTACCTCGGTTATCCCATCGTCTGCTAACTGTTGAAGTCGGTCATCTATGCCCGGTTCAAGCCAAGGAACCGATGGCGGGCCGCTGCGGCTCTGATACACCACTTCATTTGGCCCTTCCATACCGGCAAGTTCATGAACGATACGGGCAGCTTCGCTGAGTTGGCTCTCGTAGTCAGATGTTCTAGCCATCGATAATGGCAGGCTGTGAGCTGTATGCAGTACCGGTGTCTCTTTCGGCAGATTCGCCTTGTCGCGACTTTCAGCAAGGAGTTCAGCAGCGGTGCCCAAAAAATCCGGATGGTTCCAAAAGACCCTCACTCTGTCTATCTCAGGCGCGTCTTGTACTAGTGAGCGTGCTCTGTCCAAGTCCTCGTGATATTGGCGACAACCCGAATAAGAACTGAAAGCAGATGTCACCAAACAAACCGCGGACCTGTGTCCCTGTGTATGCAGTGTTTCAACGACGTCAGAAACAAACGGATCCCAGTTTCGGTTACCCCAAAAGGTTGGTATGTCATGCCCTCTAGCAGCTAGTTCTCCTTGGAGCGATCGGAGAAGTTCCCTATTGAGATCATTGATTGGGCTCTTCCCCCCAAACAGGGCGTACTGCTCAGCGACGACCGTTAGGCGTTCGTCAGGCACCCCACGCCCCTTGGTTACGGTACGAAGGAACGGCATCACGTCGTCCGGGCGTTCGGGCCCGCCAAATGACAGCAGTAATAGTGAGTCGAATCTACCGATGCCCATATGTGCAGACTAGAGGTCAAAGCCCGACATAATCACTGTCATGGATGACGACGAAATTCTTGAAGGTGAACTAATAGAAGACAACGACGATGAGACGTTGTCTGACCAAGCGAAAGTGCTAATGGCGGCCGGTCTCGTGTCCGAAGAGATCGACATTTTTGATATCGCTGCGACGGACGGTCCCGCATATGAACTTGACGATTTGAGCATCGACCAAATCGTCGAGTTGACCGGCCAGCTCGATGCGAGAGGTATCCGTTGGGCAATTGACGGAAACCCTCAACTGTTGATTCACCGCAACTATGAACGCAAAGCGGATGAGGTCTTTGATTTGATCTTCGGACCAGAGCAGTGAGAACTACCATCAACTAAGACGAAGGGGAACACGATGACCATGATTGAACTTGAACCGAGTGCGGTTCACCGCGGTGAAGACGACCTACCTTGGGTTGATAGCGGACGTGGAAACGACGTCAAATTACTGACAGCGAAAATTAGTGAAGGTCTGTGGATTGTTCGGACCAGGTTTCAGCCAGGCACGGCGGTGCAAACTCACCGTCACACCGGCCAGGTGTATGCATACACGATCAGCGGCAGCTGGCATTACAAAGAAAGTGAATACGTGAATCGTGCCGGATCGTTCCTGTACGAACCCGCCGGATCGGTTCACACCCTTCTCGTTCCAGAAGACAACGTCGAAGTGACCGACGTCTGGTTTCAGATATATGGAGCGAACCTCAATCTTGACGAAGACGGAAACGTCGAGTCGGTGACCGACGCTGGCTCGGTGCTTCAATGGTATTTGGAAGGCGCTGCAGCAGTTGGTTGGGACGACCCGCCAGTACTCATCGACGAATAAGGCGCATTCCCCCTTCAGGAGAAGGAATCAGCCAAGCGCTCGCCGTTGATTCTGCCGGCAGCTCTTCCTCGGCTGGCTGCACCGTGTCAACTACGGTCGACACGGCTGCCTGGGTTGCTGTTCTAAGAAGTAGAAGCGATAGAACGGAAAGCGCGATAGCCAGGGCGATAGCGGTTTCGTAAGTTGTCGCGTCAATGACAACACCGATAACTGGTGGTCCCACCAATCCACCGATGCCTGCTGAGGTGTACA